>Ga0265295_1003020_pt1 | contig 25302 bp, 19 predicted proteins | sample Munlansysbiofilm_FD_192503 | JGI IMG/M metagenome (GOLD analysis project Ga0265295, IMG submission 192503) | Leachate microbial communities from a municipal landfill in Southern Ontario, Canada - Methane capture system biofilm | ecosystem: Engineered > Solid waste > Landfill > Unclassified ... | reverse complement strand
CAGGAATATGTGCCTGTGGAAGAGGTTCTGGCCGAACTTGGGGATTATTTCTCCAGTCATCCTGATCCTGATTTTATAACTTTTTCCGGTTCGGGTGAGCCCTGCCTCAATATGGGGATCAAAGAGGTGATCGATTTTATACGGGCCAGAAAACCCAATGTTTCAATTGCAGTTCTCACTAACGGCACCCTGTTTTTTGATCCCGAGGTGAGAAAATCAATCCTTGGAGCCGATCTTGTTATGCCCTCCCTTGACGGCGCACTGTCGTCCTCGATTCAAAAGATTAACCGTCCCCATCCTTCCATCGACACAGCATCCTATATTGAGGGAATTGTGGCTTTCCGGTCGGAATATGCTGGCAGGCTAGCCCTGGAGATTTTTATTCTGCCCGGCTGCAACGATTCCCCGGAAGAGCTTGCGGCCTTAAGGGCGGCGGTTGAACGCATCCGCCCCGACATTGTTCAGCTCAACACCCTGGATAGACCAGGGGTTGTGCCCGGCATTCAAGCCGCAACCCAGGCCCACCTCCAGGAGATAGCGGTTCTTTTCAAGCCCTTTGAGGTGGAGGTGATTGCCGAACCGCCCCAACGAAGGGAAATCGAATCCTTTCGAACGGATATGGAGTCGGCCATCCTTGAGACTGTTCTCAGGAGGCCCTGCACCCTGGAGGATCTTGCAACGATCCTGGGTTCCCATGTCAACGAGATCAACAAGTACCTTGCAGCCCTTGAAAAGACGGGTAAAATAGAGAGTGTACGCCAGGACAGGGGCCTCTTTTACCAGGCCAGGAATAAGTTTGTTAAATAATAGAATAATATCAAAATCCGGTTTCGGTAGGGGTAGTTGGCTGGTAAAAGAGGTCGGGGCGTGATCGAAGAGACCATCCAGATCCACGATAAATATCAGTTTGAGATCAAGCTTGGATACCCCTTTACCGGTGAGGAAGGGGCAAAGATCTATGACGTGGAGACCTATCTTTTTTTCCCAAATAATCTTGGTATCAACCGCCATACCTATACCCGAAAAGATTTTTATAACTGCATTCAGGCCTATGTGAGATTGCAGACCCCTGTGGTGCTGCTCCGGAACATGGTTGCGGGCGCTGATTCTCCCCTGGGAAAACTTACGCTGGCAATTGAGCGTCTCTATGCCGGTGAAGATGAAAAAGCGTTTGCGGATTATGAGTATTACCTTAAGATGTTCTGCTGTATTTTTAAGAGCGCTCTCAGGGATCATGTTAAGTTCATCGCTGAACGGCAAAAGAACCCCATCCCCGGGGATATGAATCTCAAGGATCGGGACCTGCGGGATCTTGTAGACCAGTATCTCACCGGCATTGATGCTGTTACAACTGCCTTCAGGGATCTCAGAACCAAGGTGAATGTCCCGGCCGCAAACAGAGATATCTTTTCCTATTTCCTCTTTGGCGATGAGTACCTGAGCCTTCTTATTGAGTATTACACCTATGAACTTCTCCAGGTGATCAAACGGTTTGATTTTTCCGGCAGGGTGTCTCCTGGGACATCGCTTTTAAGCCTGATCAGAGCCGAGCTTGAATACCGCAGGGCAAACAGTTATCCGTCGATTCCCAGTATGGATTCGACAAATGAGGAGTTCCTCTTCCGGTCCAGCGTGTTGAAAAAATTCATGGCCAATGTTTTGTTCCTGCAGACAAAGTTCAAGCATGAGGGGGAGCTGCTCGAGCAGTTCGCCTTTGCCATTGCAGCAGGCATTGCCATGGTGTTTGCAACCGGGGCTGTTTTTTTTGCCCAGTCAGCCTATGCTACGGTTTCCACTCCTCTTTTTCTTGTGCTGGTCGTAAGCTATATGTTCAAGGATCGTGTCAAAGATTTCATCCGGGCCTATCTTGGTACCAAGCTCAAAACCCGGCTCTATGACCACAGGCGAAAGATTTACTTTAATGCAAAGGAGAAGTTAGGGTGGTGCAAGGAGAGTTTTGCCTTTTTAAAGAGTAAGAATCTGCCAGACACCATTGTGAAGCTCCGGGCCAAGGATCACATTACCGAGATTGAAAATGACTGGGTAGGTGAAAAGGTCATTCTGTATCGAAAACAGATAAAGATTTTGAACCGGCAGTTCAGATCCATTTATCATGACTATCCGATGAACAGCATTGTGGATATCATGCGCCTTAACGTCAGTCGTTACCTCGCCCGGATGGACGACTCCAAAACCCCGATTTATGTGTGTGATGACCGACGCTGCCGGAAGATTTTAGGCAACCGGGTCTACCACGTGAACATGATCATGAAGTATTCGGGAAGCGGCCGGGACGTCTATCGTCGATTTCGCCTTGTCCTCAACCAGAACGGAATTAAACGCATTGAAGAGGTTGCCATTGACACCTATTAGCTCGTTTGCAGGGGATTTAAGATCTGCCCTCATGTTCATCACCATTCTTCCGGCGGGGAAAGACGTCAGGTTCTCACCGCTCGGCATGATACGCTGTTTCCCCGTGGTGGGATTGATCCTGGGGGGGCTGCTTGCGGCACTGGACTGCGGTGCATCCCTGTTGTGGAGTGATCCCGTGGTGGCCATCCTGGATATGCTCTTTCTCGTGGCTGTCACAGGGGCCTTTCACTTGGACGGGCTGGGGGATGCGGCAGACGGGCTTTTCAGCCATCGCTCCAGGGAACGCGCCCTGGAGATCATGAAGGATTCAAGCACCGGGATGATGGGGCTTGTGGCGATTATTGCCATATTGGCCGTGAAGACGGCGGGTATCTATGCCGTTAAAACTGAGTGTTCGTCCTCGGCCGTCCTGGTTTTTCTGTTTATCGTTCCGGCCCTCTCAAGGGGAAGTATGCTCTTTGGTATAAGGTTCCTCCAGTATGGCAGGAAAAACACGGGCACCGGTCACGATCTCTTTGAAAAAAAACTTCCAGCAAAGGATTTTATCTGGCTTTTGCCGGTGATTGTCATGGCCCTTTCCCTTGGTATAAAGGGAATCGTTCTTGTCCTGGCCTTTGGTGTTACCGTGGGGTTGCTCCTCTATTTTTACAAGGTCAAGATGGGATGTATTACCGGTGATATGCTCGGCGCAATGACAGAGGTTAGTGAGGCTGTTTTGTTTCTTGTGGCAGGGGCCTTTGTATAGTGGGTAGTGGGTAGTGGGTGTAGGGGCTCCCCTTGCGGTCGCCCTTTGTGGCGGCAAGCTCGGCGGGAGTTTCATATAAAAAAGGAAACAGATGTTATGATTACAGGTCACGGGGGCAATGTAAACGCCCTGGCACAAAGGCTCGGATGTCCGGTTGACGATATCGTTGATATGAGCAGCAATTTAAACCCCCTTGGCCCTCCTCCGGGCCTTGAGGCGTTTCTTGCGGCAAATCTAAACAAGATCTGTTCGCTTCCAGAGGTGGATGCAGGCGATATGGTGGCAGCCTTTGCCCGCCGCCACAACATCGATCCTGACCGGGTCATGGCTGCCAACGGTACCACCTGGTTTATCTACACCCTTGCCCCGGCCCTTGTCGCAAAAAGGATGCTCATACTGGGTCCCACCTATTCCGACTACAGGGACGGGTGCGCCGTTCACAGCATAGCTTATGACCACGCCATGGCAACCGCTGACAACGGGTTCGTTCCAGACCTTGACCTGGTGGCGGCGCTGCTTGATTCGAACTCTTTTGATACAGTGGTTATCTGCAACCCCAACAACCCCACCGGGGTTCTTGTGAAGAAACAGGCCATTCTCGACCTTGTCCAGGGGTATCCGGATGTCCGTTTTGTGGTTGATGAATCCTACCTGCCCTTTGTGGACCATGCCCAGGATATCACCCTTGTCGGGGAAGATCGTTTTGACAATCTGCTGGTGCTTTCGTCCATGTCAAAGATCTTCAGGATTCCGGGGTTGAGGACCGGCTTTTTGTGTGCCGCCCCCGGGGTGATCGATCGATTCATGCACTTTTTCCAGCCCTGGTCGGTCAACGCCCTGGCCCAGGCCGCCGTGACTCACCTTCTTGGGGCGGAGGATGAGACAGAGGCTTTCACGGCATTATCCAGGCAATTTATAAACGGGGAAAGATCGCTGTTTGCCAAGGCCCTTGACCATTGTTCGGGCATCACGCTTTTTCCCTCCTGCGCCTGTTTTGTGCTTGGGGAATTAGAGCCGCCCATGGACGCCCCGACCCTTTGCACCCTTCTTGGGGATGACCGGATTCTCATCCGGGACTGCACCAACTTTCAAGGCCTTTCCAGCCGATTTGTCCGGTTCTCCCTCAAGGACCGGGATACAAACATGACCCTTGCCAAGCTCCTCAAGCATCATCTTGGAGGTGAGATGGGGCTCGACCGGGGGAGGGGCTAAAGGGATGACAGATTTAAACTGGTATATCATTCCCCTGGCATTTATCCTGGATCTTCTGGTCGGTGATCCAAGAAATCTTCCCCATCCCGTGGTCTTTATGGGAAAGGCCATTGAGGGCCTTGAGCCTCCGGTGCGGCGGTATATTAAAAACGAGTTTATGGCGGGCATTGTCTTTGCCGTGTTTCTTATCATCATAACCTGGATCATCTCTTTTTCAGTCGTGGGCCTTGCCACGGCCTTTACCCCTTTGTTTGGCGACCTTGTCCAGATCCTGCTGCTCTTTTTCTGTTTCTCCACAAGAAGCCTTGTCAAGGCGGCAACTGAGGTGAAAGATGCCCTTGAAGCCAGGGGGCTTGAAGCAGGTCAAAGGGCGGTTTCCATGATCGTGGGCCGTGAAACCGAGAGCCTTGACAGCACCGGGGTGGTCAGGGCAAGCGTCGAAACCGTGGCGGAAAATTTTGTGGACGGCTTTCTATCCCCTCTTTTCTTTGCAGTTATCGGCGGGGTTCCCCTGGCCGTTGCCTACAAGATGGTCAACACTCTTGATTCCATGGTAGGTTATAAAAATCAACAATATCTGTTGTTTGGAAGGGGGGCGGCCAGGATTGATGATGCGGCCAATTACATCCCGGCAAGACTCAGCATACCGGTGATCGCATTTGCCGCAGCAATCCTATCAGGTAAAAAACGCGGCCTGCGTGCCCTTAAAACGGCCCTGGCCCAGGGAGGATTGCACAAAAGCCCGAATGCAGGCTATCCAGAGGCTTCATTTGCCGGTGCCCTTGGGATAAAGCTCGGCGGCCCCAACTTCTACCACGGCACCATGGTTGAAAAGCCATTCATCGGCCAAGGTTTCAAAGACCCGGATCAGAGCATGATCGCCCGGGCCTGTGAACTCATGGTGATGGCGTCGTTTGTTTCGGTTTTGATTGTAATTGGTATGCAGCTGTTAGCTCTTAGCTAAGGATTAAACCGCTAACCGCTAAAAGCTGACTGTCAACCCAAAGGAAAAACAGATCGTGTTAAAGAAAAAAATTGTCCGAAGGTTCAAGCTCGGAACTACCTCGTTCATCTATCCGGACCATATTGTTCCCAATGTTAAAAAGCTTGGTCACCACTTTGACGAGATAGAGCTTTTGATCTTTGAGAGTAAACCCCTTGCCCATCTGCCGTCATCCGCTGAAATAGACGAGCTTGCAAAGCTTTCCACCGAGCTTTCGGTAACCTACAACGTCCATTTGCCAATTGATGTTTCCCTTGCCAGTTCCTCAAAGACCATGAGACAGGATGCCCTGGAGACCCTTGAAAGGGTTGTTACGCTTGCAGTACCCCTGTGTCCCACAACCCACACTCTGCATCTTGATCTTACTGCTGAAGAGATGGTTGAGGGACAGGATGGTATACGGCGTTTTCAAGAGCGGGCCATGGAGGGGCTTGGGCTTCTGGCCCAGAGGATCCCTTATCCGGATAAAATCACAATCGAGACCCTTGATTATCCGCCTGAAATTTTGTTTCCGGTGCTTGACGCAACCCCCATGGCGCTGTGCATGGATGTGGGTCATCTGATCCGTTACGGCTACGACGTTTCAGGACTTTTTGAGCGTTACAGAAAAAAAGTCCCTTTGATCCATTTCCACGGGGTTGATTTTTCCTATGATTCCCCCAGGGACCACCAGGGGCTTGACCGAACCCCCATGGATCGGGTGCAGACAACCCTTGGGGTGCTGGAGAAATTTACAGGAGTGGTTAGCCTTGAGGTCTTCAACCTTGATCATCTTAAGGCATCCCTCGATTGGATGGACCGCCGTTTTTTTCTCCCAGCTTTTTGAAATTATCCTTTACCTTCCTGGGACAGACGGGTTATATACTTCCTGATCTGTACGCTTGGAGGAAGACAGGAGTACCGCCATAACGAACAATTAATGTCAGGTTGATTGTGATGATGATTTGATAGGAGTTTTTTTATTTAAAAAAAGAGGTTAGAATGGCTTTGTTTAGAATTTTTCCATACTTAACTGTTCTGGTCTTGACCATGGCTTTGGCCATGGCCGGCCAGATACACGCAGCAGCACCAGAACCCGTGACCGTGTTTGTGAGTATCCAGCCCCAGGCCTATTTTGTGGAACGCATCGCCGATGAAAGGGTGATTGTAAAGGTGCTTGTGCCGCCGGGCAAGAGCCCTGCTGTTTACTCGCCCATACCGTCCCAGATGACTGAGCTTGCCGGGGCCGGGCTTTTTTTCACCATTGGTATGCCCTTTGAACGTTCGTTAATGCCCAAGATAAAAGGGGCCGCCTCCGGGGTTACAATTGTGGATACCACCCAGGGGATTGCCCTGAGGCAGTTTGCCAACGGTGGAATAGATCCCCATGTGTGGATGAATCCGGTGCTTGTGAAACAGCAGGCGGAAAATATCTGTAATGCCCTGTGTCAGGCACTTCCGGAATCCGCCGACTACTTCAGGGCTAACCTTGAACTGTTCCAGGCCGACCTTGATCAACTTGACAAGAGCATTGCAAAGGCCCTTGGGCCCGTGGCAGGTGAAAACATTTTTGTGTTCCATCCAGTGTTCGGATATTTTGCAGACCGGTACGGGCTTATCCAGATGGCCGTTGAGGTCGAGGGAAAGGCTCCCAGGGGACGCGCTCTGACAGATTTTATCCGACAGGCCAGGGCTGCCCGGGCAAGGGTGATCTTTGTTCAGCCCCAGTTTGATACCAGAACGGCCGACAAAATCGCAATGGCTGTTAATGGCGTGGTCATTGCCCTTGATCCCCTGGCGGGGGACTATATTAACAATCTTACGGCAATGACCCAGACCATAAAACAGGCTTTTGAACCGGTGCACCATGACTGAAACGCAGAAACAAAGAAGAGAGAAACGTCGCAGGAAAAAGGGCAGGGTATGTCATTGCTGCGGCAGGACCTTTACCTTTTGCTGGACATGCAGGTGCGGGTTTGCCATCTGCCAGGAGTGCATGTACAAAAATGAATGGGGTATGACCTGTAACGGCATTACCTGGGCGTGTCCCGATTGCAGCGCCAATAACGGGTTCGGCAATCAGTAAAACCACTAGGGCGGCTCCTGAACCGCCCTAACCCCTCAACCGTCCACTACCTACTGCTTCGTCCTGATTCTAACCGAGTTTGCATGGGCGTCGAGCCCCTCGATCTCGGCCAGGACCATCACATCCCTGGCTTCCCTGTCAAAGGCCTCTTTTGAATAGTTGATCAGGCTGGTCTTTTTTGTAAAATTGTCCACACTCAGGGCCGATGAGAATCTGGCCGTTCCCGCCGTGGGTAGCACATGGTTCGGGCCTGCAATGTAGTCGCCCATGGGTTCAGGGGTGTAGGGGCCAAGGAAAACAGCCCCTGCATTTTTTATCTTGCCCATCCACTCAAAGGGGTTGTCTACAATGAGTTCCAGGTGCTCTGGGGCAAGGCGGTTGGCAAGCTCGATTGCCGTGTCAATGTCCGGGACGTTGATGATGGCACCAAAATCGTCAATGGATCGCCGGGCTATATCCTGGCGGGTCAGGGACTTTATCTGGGTTTCAAGGCAAGTCCGGGTTTTGTCCGCAACCTCCCGGGAGTCGGTGACAAGAATAGCCGATGCCATGGGGTCGTGTTCGGCCTGGGAGAGAAGGTCCGCGGCAAGGTGGTCGGGGTTGGCATTCCCATCTGCTATTATGAGGATCTCGCTGGGGCCTGCGATCATGTCGATACCAACAACACCTGAAACGATCTTCTTTGCCAGGGTGACATAGATGTTCCCCGGTCCCACGATCACATCAACCTTTGGAACGGATTGGGTGCCAAAGGCAAGGGCTGCGATTGCCCAGGCGCTTCCCGCCTTGAACACACCCTTGATACCCACCCGGTCGGCCGCAACCAGCATGTAGGGGTTGATCTTTCCGTTTTCCATGGGAGGTGTCATGAGATAGCATGATCCAACGCCTGCGACCCTTGCAGGGATGCCTCCCATGAGGACCGAGCTTACCAGGGGGGTTTTGCCGCCCTTTGCACCGGGGGCATAAATGCCGGCCCTGTCCACCGGGATAACCATCTGGCCGACCATGACCCCGTCCCTTGGAGTGTCGATCCAGGAGTTCTGGCGCTGCCTTGCATGAAAGGTCTCAAGCTGGTCAACGGCCCTGTCAAGCGCCTTCAGGAAGTCTTGATCAACCATGGTCTTTGCCTCGTCCACCTCCTGGGGGGTAACCTTGAGGGTCTCGGGGGTCACCTTGGACGAGTCAAATCGATTGGTATATTCCACCAGGGCAGTATCTCCCCTTTTTTTTACATCATCAATGTAGGCCTGAACAGCACTGTGGTCCTCCGGGGTAAATCCAAGCCCCCGCTCCATGGTATCGCAAATGCGTTGTTCCGCCTCTGAAGAGGGGTATGTATAAATTTTCATATTAATTTTTCCTTTCCTTTGTTCTTTATGTCAGTTTGTCGAATTATACGCTGGAATTGATCTTCATTCAAACAATAAATTCGACCCTTTGACATAACCTACATATCCTGGGCATTGACCCAGATGACGGCATCCTGGGAAAGTTCTTTGCCCTTGTACTCCTTTACAGGACCTAGGCCCAGGGCGCAGAATCCCCACCATCCGGCCTTGGGGATGCCGAAGGAAAATTCTCCAGAGGCATTGGCCTTGATTCCCATGGTGATGAAAGAATTCTGGGGAGCGGTTGCCTTTGCCTCTTTTGCAAAGCTGTTGCTATCCATCAAAGGTTCGTAGTTCATGTACTCAACTTCGATTTCTGCAGAGGGTACGGGTTTACCATTGCAGGTCACAATGCCGCGAAAGGTGGAACCAGTCCAGATGGCGTAGGGTTTATCAAGGGGCATGATCTCGGCTGGAAGTCCTACCTCTGCGTCCCAGTCCGTTGGAACCCCGTCCACATTTATAATGGTTTTGGTGATCTGCTGGATGTAAACGTCCTCTGAGGCCTCATAGTAGGGTGCAGGAGTTAAGGAAAAAACCCAGTCACCCATTCCCCTTAGTTTGTAGGATGCATCATAGGCCTTGCCGCTGTTGGTGAGACTCGTCCATGTAATGGGTTTAGGGGTTGAGATAAGGTCAGTCGTTTTTTTCTTGTGCAGAACCTTAAAGCTTTCCGGTGTTCCCATGTCCATGGTGTGACCGGACCTCTGGCTTTAGGGAAATCTGTGGATTCGGACAGGATCTGGAAACAACCCTGATAGAGGAGGCTTCAAAGGCGGGCATCCTTGTCATTGGCCCCAATATCATGGGGTTGTGCAACCCCCACATCGGGTTAAGCTGCCTGCCTTTTCCGGTAACACCCCGGGCCGGGTCAACGGCCCTGGTGTGTCAGTCGGGAAATATGGGCTTGCAGTTTCTAGCCTTTGCCGAGCAGCAGTGCATTGGAATTCGTGGTTTTTGCGGATCGGGCAATGAGGCTATGGTGACCATTCCCGATTATCTGGATGCATTTGAGATGGATCCCCTGACCCGGATCGTCATGCTCTATATGGAAAGCATCAAGGACGGGTGTCGGTTTTTTGAGGCTGCGAGGCGGGTCAGCCTTAAGGAGCCCGTGTTTTCGATGCCGCCTGCCATCAGGCTGGGGTCGTGCAGGTTTCAAGATCAAGAACCCTGCTGGATGTTGTGGCCGCCTTTGCCTCACAACCGATTCCCAGGGGAAACAGGATTGCCATTTTAACCTTGGGGGGAGGATGGGGGGTTCTGACTGCGGATCTGTGCAGCAGTTTGGGTCTGGAAGTTCCCTGTCTGACTACCGGCATCATACATCGGATTGACGGTCTGCTTCCTGATTTCTGGAGTCGCAGCAACCCCGTTGATATCGTCGGAACCCTGGGGCTTAAAACCCCTACCATGATAATAGAGGAACTCCTCAAATGAGACGGCTGCGATGCAGTGATTAACCTCGGAATTCTGGGCAAGAGATTTTTCATGAAGCGGGTGATATCCGCCGCCAGTTCCCGGGGGATAATTTCCACCCCGGACCAGGATAGTTTTCTGAAAAATGCAGTTAAGTCAGAAGAGAAATACGTTGAAGATCTGGTGGGGCTGATCGAAAAATATCAGAAACCTGTGTATGGAGTTTCTCTATATGATGAAGATAAAGACCGCACCATATATCCAGTGGGTGACAGTAGTTATAAAGGATTGTTTTATTCCACACCGGCCCGGGCGGTGGAGGCTGTGGCAAAAATGGTGGGGTATGGCCAATTCTTAAAACGCCAGTCGGTTAATGCTGTTTTTTGATTCAAGCCCCCTCCCTGGTAAACTTCTCATTGGTTGAAACGAAGATCAAGGCCGGGTATGGGCCAACATTTTTTATTTGAACCTGCTGCTAAGGGAAGTGACAAACGGTCCTTTAATGGCTGGACTGCCTGGATAACCCGGGGGTATAATACAGGGATAGTTTGTGTAAATGTCGGTAATAAATAGTATTCCTTGACTTTTTGTCTTAAAATCGTTGAGATAGATCCGACCAAGCCAAAGAGATTGAAGGGGCTTATGTTCGTTTGATAGGTATAGAATAACTGGAATACCAGAGATTTTGGAGGAATAAATGACCCGGACAAATACAAGCGAGACAGATGCGAATTTAGGCAGCAGTCAGACCAACGAAGGCAAGAACATGGAAAAACTAAAGCGTGGTTTTGCCTATAAGCTCTTTTATCAGCAGGGAGTGTGGCCGCAGAACGCATCCCTCAACGATTACTATCTTGCAGTGAGCTATACGGTGCGGGATCGCATGCAGCACCTGTTTCTCAATTCTATTAAGGCTCTCCTGGAAAGGGAGAGTAAGATAGTCGGTTATCTGTCGGCCGAGTTTTTGATGGGCCCCCATCTGCACAACAATCTTATAAACCTGGATATGTATGATCAGGTAGAACGGGCAATCGGGGAATGCGGCCTTGACCTTAAGCAGATCATTGACCATGAGGAAGAACCCGGTCTTGGCAACGGGGGGCTTGGCAGGCTTGCTGCCTGTTATATGGAGTCTTTGGCAAGCCTTCAGGTTCCAGCCATAGGTTATGGCATCCGTTATGAGTTTGGTATGTTTGATCAGGAGATAGAAAACGGATGGCAGAAAGAACTGGGCGATCGCTGGCTGCAGCCCGGGAATCCCTGGGAGTTTAAAAAGGCGGACATGGCGGTGGAGGTAGGGTCCGGCGGCCACACAGAGCGGTACATGGACGACCATGGCAATCTGCGGGTTCGCTGGGTTCCGGCAGGATTGGTCAAGGGTATTCCCTATGACACACCGATTCTGGGGTACCGGGTCAACAACGTCAACCTGCTCAGGCTGTGGAGTGCCGAGGCACCAAAGAGCTTTGACTTTGCAGACTTTAATGTGGGTGATTATATGGGTGCGGTGCATGAAAAAATCATGGCCGAGACAATTACCAAGGTCCTTTATCCCAACGACGAGCAGTTCAGGGGTAAGGAGCTTCGCCTCCTGCAGCAGTATTTCTTTGTCAGCTGTTCCATGCAGGATATGATCCGTATTCACCGGTTCCAGTTTCAAAACCTGGATAATTTTCCCGACAAGTTTGCAGTCCAGCTCAATGACACCCATCCGGCCATTGCCGTTCCTGAATTTATGCGGCTTTTGATCGATGTCCACCACTATGACTGGGAACGGGCATGGGGTATAGTTACCCGCACCTTTTCCTATACCAACCACACTCTTCTTCCAGAAGCCCTGGAAAAATGGTCGGTGGCCATGCTGGGTCGTTTGCTGCCCCGGCATCTTGAGATTATTTATGAAATCAACAGCCGGTTCCTCGACATTGTCCGTATCAAATACCCCGGCGACGAGGACGTGGTGCGGCGGATGTCCATCATCGATGAATCAGGAGAGCGCTATGTGCGCATGGCAAACCTTGCCTGCGTCGGCAGCCATGCAATCAACGGGGTGGCAGAACTCCACACAAGGCTTCTTAAAAGTCACACCCTGGCTGATTTCCATCGTCTGTGGCCGGATAAGCTTATCAATGTCACCAACGGGGTGACGCCCCGCCGCTGGATGGTGGTCAGTAATCCACGCCTTGCCGGATTGATCAGCTCAGCCATCGGGGACAGCTGGATTACCGATCTGAACAAACTCCGGGATCTCGAACCCCTGGCCGATGACCCGGCTTTCTGTGAAAAATGGCAGCAGGTCAAATTTGACAATAAGCAGGATCTATGCTCCTTGTTCACCTGTGATCGAGGACCTGCTTTTAATCCTTATGCCCTGTTTGACGTCATGGTCAAACGGATTCACGAGTATAAACGCCAGCATCTCAACCTGCTGCACATCGTCACCCTGTACCAGCGCCTGAAGAACAACCCTGATCTTGATATCCCGCCCAGACTTTTTGTCTTCGGCGGTAAGGCTGCGCCGGGATATGTCATGGCCAAGCTCATCATAAAGCTTATCAATTCGGTTGCCGAGGTGATCAACAGCGATCCCGACGTTAATAATCGCCTGCAGGTTCTGTTTATCCCCAATTTTAACGTGCAGATTGGTCATATGGTTTATCCCATGGCCGACTTAAGTCAGCAGATATCCCTTGCAGGTAAAGAAGCCTCGGGCACTGGTAATATGAAGTTCGCCATGAACGGTGCCTTGACCATCGGAACCCTGGACGGTGCCAACGTGGAGATCAGGGAGGAGGTTGCCCCTGAAAATTTCTTCCTGTTTGGTATGGATGTTAACGAAGTTGAGGCCCAGAGAGCTGCCGGTTATAATCCCCAGGCAGTCTACAACCATAACCAGGAGCTTAAAGCCGCAATAAACCTGATTGCCACTGGCCATTTTTCCCATGGCGATCGGGATTTGTTCCGACCTGTTATTGATTCCCTGCTTTACCATGATCCGTATATGGTGCTCGCCGATTACCAGTCCTATGTGGACTGCCAGCAGCAGGTGGGTGAGGTGTTCCAGGATCCCAGGCGATGGACCAGAATGGCCATACTCAATGCCGCTCGAATGGGAAAGTTTTCCTCGGATCGTTCCATTACCGATTATTGTCGAAAAATCTGGCAGGTGAAACCCTTCCCGGTTCAGCTCAAGCTGCAGCGACTGCCAGAGGATGGCATGAAATTTCCCCGACGCAGTCAAATTGTGCGTACCTGATTGTGAAGGAGTTAAATTGAAATCTGAGCGACAAAAACCCTTACAGGAAACAGCCCTTGTCACCGGCGCAAGCCGGGGTATAGGCCGGGCCATTGCCCAAGGTCTTGCCGCTTCAGGCCGGTTCGTCTATATTAACTATAAGTCCAATGGGGAAGAGGCGGAAAAGACCCTTGAACTTGTCCGAAAAGCCGGATCAGACGGGGCTTTGCTTCCTTTTGACGTAACCGATGAGGCAGCAGCCCATGGATCGTTGGATACGGTTTTTAAAGAAAGGCGATTCATTGACATCCTGGTCAACAACGCAGGTGTAAGGGACGACATGCTGATGGTGCGGATGAAGGCTGAAAGCTGGCAGCGGGTGATGGATACCAACTTGACCGGTTTCTTTAACGTGACCAAACCCGTGGTTAAAAAAATGCTGTCAAAACAAAAGGGTCGGATCATCAGCATCGCCTCTACCTCGGGACAGATGGGCCAGCCCGGTCAGGTGAATTATTCCGCATCCAAGGCGGGCCTCATCGGCGCCACCATGGCCCTTTCAAGGGAAATAGCCAAGCGTCATATAACGGTGAATGCCGTTGCACCGGGATTTATAGAAACCGAAATGGTCGACGGCCTTCCCCTTGATGAGATTGCTAAAATGATACCCGCAGGGCGGCTTGGAAAACCAGAAGAGGTTGCAGCAGCGGTAACCTTTCTCTGCTCCCCAGGAGCCGGGTATATCACAGGCCAGGTCCTTGGCATCAATGGTGGAATCTGTTAGAGGCGGGCTGTCTGAAATTTCTCCAAATGCGAAAGGCCTCAGCCGTAAAAATCTGAGGACCATGTGTGAACCCGGCGTTTGTGACGGCCAGCTCAGCGGGAGTTTCCTATAAACCCACATGTCCTGCGGACACAACGAACTACGAAACTCGACAGCACAAGGGAGTCAGGATCTTGTTTCAAGTTTGAAGTTTTTTGTAGGGAGTTTCATATAAAAACAATATGTTTTATTTAGAGAGTTTTAAATAACCTACCTTAATCAAGGACAATCCACACAAGAGCAATTCATTAATTGCCCTAAAGTTTCAGCTGCGGTATCGTCATGCCCCGTGATAGGGTCGGTTGTTTTTCAGCCAGGGGCATAGATACGGGGGAATTGTGTTGACAAATTTTGGGTAACCTAATAATGTTTATGCAATTTAATTTGTGTTCGAGAGGAGAATCAATCTATGAAGAAAAAAGGTTTGACTGCAAGCCTTGAAGATTACCTGGAGACCATTTACCATATCATCGAGGACAAACAGGCAGCACGGGTAAAGGAGATTGCAAAACGCCTTGAGGTGAATAACTCTTCTGTGACCGGAGCCCTGAAGAATTTGGCCGGGAAGGGGCTTCTCAACTATGCACCCTACGATGTGATTTCTCTGACGGAAAAGGGGGAAGAGGTAGCCCTGGACGTGATTCGACGCCATAGGATAATGAAGAAATTTATCACCGATATTCTGTGCCTGGAAGAGGATATGGCAGAGGATGCCGCCTGCAAGATGGAGCATTCTGTGACGCCGGAGGTACTGGAGCGTATCGTACGATTCGTGGAGTTTACCGAGGTGTGCCCCAGAAATGGTAAAGAGTGGATCATGGGGTTCAAGAGGTTTTGTGAAAATAATTTTTCCCTGGAACTCTGCCGGGAAGGTGCAGAGCGCTGCATGGGAGATATCAAGGACTTTACTGCCAAATGCGGCTTAGCCGATCAGGAGCCTTTTCCCCTGAGCGAGATTGAAGATGGAGCAAAGGCCAGGCTGATCGATTTTGGCAAAAGAACAAACGTGGGCAAAATGTTCACTGAGCTTGGCATCACACCGGGCAGTCTGTTTGAGGTTCGGGGTATTGTGCCGGAAACAGAAGATATAGAGCTTGATGTCAGGGGGTATCATTTAACGGTGAGAAAAACAAACGTTAAGAAAGTGATGGTAGCCCTGCTGGATTCCTGATTCATTAATTAAGAGATCAAACACCGAGGTGTTTGAGATGTGAAACACCCCGGTGTAATTCTAATCTCCCCGGGTCATTTCCTCCAGCTCTTTTTCAAGGGCCTTGGCCTTTTCAATTTCACCGTTTTGATAGTAGGTTTGAAGCTGCATGCTCATGGACATGATCCTTTCCAGATTGTTCATTGCCTGTTCACTCTCTTTGTTTGGTTTTTCTGCTTTAAAGCCCTTAACCTGATCCGGATTAAACAGATCGTCGTCGATTCGGGCATCCACCTTAAGGTTCTGAACAGTGCTGGTGCCCACCAAATTTTCTCCCTCATAGGATTGGGTTGTAAACGGAATTTTAACCCCCTTGATATCCCTGAAGTCCGAGTGTAGCTCGATGGTTTCATCGTTCCCCGGGTAAAGCTCTTTTACCATGACGAAATCTTTGGCTGAGATCCAGACAATCCGGCTGTTACCATAGGTGTCAAAGGTAAGCCTGAGCTTGTAGCACGGGATATTTGAAACGGTTTCTTTGCCCAGAAACTCTACGGCTGGCGGAGTTTCATAGTCTTCCTTAGAGTAGAGTTCATTTGTGGTGGTGTGTTTGCCCATCTGGGGCGAAAAGACCGTTGTCCTTTGGCCGTCATTGATAATAATGCTCTTATCTCCGGCTTTGCCCATCATGGGGATATTACTTTTTACCACGGTGGACTCGATGCGGGATTTGTTGCCTTTGGTGTAAACTACCGAGGAAAACTCGGTCTGCTCGCTGACAGACTTTACCTCCATGATCATGGAGCTAAGTTTTGTTTCCATGTTTTTTTCAGCAAGTACATGCTTTTTGTAAATCTCTTCACCTGTCATGGCAGAGTGAACAATAGCAGGCATCAAAACAAGCATCAGCAAAGTTAAACCCATTTTCATTTTTTGTTCCATTTTCTGTCCTCATCAATTTGTGAGAAGTAAAATTTTTCAAGGCCAAGCCCTATTTCAAGTCCACGCCCTACACGCCCTAGAAGATATGACAGCCAAAGGGATCGATCTTGTAACTGACTGCCTTGTGTCTCATGGGTTCAAAAACCACGGAATGGGCATGGTACCCCAGGGGGTTTGCTCTTTGAAGATCATCTGGGCATCATCCTATAGCCGGGTTCTCTTCTGCGGTCTTTATCGAATAAAAGTTTCCTGACTATAGGAAGTTACAGAACCGGCCATTACTTGTCAATAAAGCTTTTGTACCTGAACCTTGATTCTGGTTGCATTGCATCGGCATGTTAGAGCATGCGGCTTCCCCATGGCAATGTATGTAAATATCATTGACTTTACCGGTCAAATACGTTCAATTGTTCCAGAATGGTATCATTATTGGGAGCAGCGAAATCTTCCCAGGCGGAAATGTGACCATATGAATTAAATTAAAAGGAGAAAAGAATGAAAAAAACTATTTTTACAGGTTTTATCGTTTCCATGTTTTTGATCTTGGGAATGAGTCCGGTATCGGCCGAAACCCTTGAGCTTCTGACCTGGAAGGGGTACGCCCCTAGTGTCCTGATTGAAAAATTTGAAAAGGAGACACAAATTACGGTCAAGGCAACTTTCACCAACAACGAGGAGATGATTGCAAAGCTCAGGGCCACAAGGGGAGCAGGGTTTGACCTTGCCCAGCCAAGCCAGGATCGTATTTCTTCTGTGCAGGAAAAGTACAATATCTACCAACCCATAGATTATTCAAAGATTGAAACCGCCCAGATCATTCCTTCGATGCTGGCTGCGGTAAAAAAGAACACCCTGGTTGATGGAAATAGTTATGCGGTTCCCTTTTGCTGGGGAACCTCAGGCCTTATCGTCAATAAAAAATTTGCACCCGAGGCAGACGATTATTCCGCACTTTTCGACCGCCAGTACGAGGGTCGGGTAAGCTATCGTTTGAAACGGCCTACACTCATTGCCACGGCCTTTTCCCTTGGGGACGACCCCTTTGCAAAGTACGGTGATGTGGATGCCTATGTCGCCCTGATGGACAAGGTCCAAAACAAACTTATCCAGGGCAAACCCCTGGTGAAAAATTACTGGGCCAACGGAGATGCCCTTCTTCAGTCCATGCGTTCAAACGAGGTGCATGTGGCAATGGCCTGGGACAACGGCGGATGGAAGCTCCACGGTGAAAATCCCGATATCGATTTTGTCGCACCAAAGAGCGGGGCCCTCGGCTGGATTGATACCTTTGCCATTCCTTCCAAGGCCAAAAACCTTGAGGCCGCATATAAGTGGATCAACTTCATGATGCGCCCCGAGAATGCGGCAGTCTTTACAAATTTGGAAAAAACCGGCACAGCATCCAACGGCGCCATCACCCTCACGGATGCCGAGGTAAGGGAAAATTTCGAGCGTTCGTTTCCCCAGGAGGCCATCGACAACATCAACTGGTATCCCCCGGTACCGGCAAAGCTTGAATCCATTGAGGGGATGATCCTCGATAAGGTGAAAGCGGCCAACTGATCAAGGCCAAAAAGGCAAAACATGCACAAAGATTTATCAGTACAAAATGTTACCAAAAAATTTGATCGGTTCACGGCCGTTGACCAGGTTTCTTTTGATGTTGACCAGGGCCATTTTTTTTCGATCCTCGGCCCTTCCGGATGCGGCAAGACCACCCTTTTGCGTATGATCGCAGGTTTTACAGAGCCCACGGACGGAGATATCTCCATCCGGGGGAAAAGTATGCTGGGAATCTCACCGAACCGCCGGCCCGTGAATCTGATCTTCCAGCACCTTGCCCTGTTTCCCATGATGAACGTGGCCGGCAACATAGCCTTTGGTCTGGAAAGACAGGGTGTAAAAAGGGCTGAAATTCGAAAAAAAACTGAAACCATTCTCGAAAGGGTTGGTTTGCCGGGCTATGGCGAAAAAAAGATCGACCAGCTTTCCGGCGGGCAGAAGCAGCGGGTGGCAATTGCCCGCTGCCTTGTGCTGGAACCCACCGTTCTTCTCCTTGATGAACCCCTTGGGGCCCTTGATCTTAAACTCCGGGACCAGATGAAGGTGGAGCTGAAAAAACTTCAGGTCAAGGTGGGAACAACCTTTGTCTACATTACCCATGATCAGTCAGAGGCCCTTGTCATGTCTGATTATGTGGCGGTGATGAACAGGGGCGGGTTTGAGCAGATCGATACGCCCCAGAATCTTTATAACAACCCCGCAACACCGTTTGTCGCCCAGTTTGTCGGCGAGAACAACACTTGGTCGGGCAGGCTTACAGGCTTTTCCGGCAAGATCGCCACCATTGTCACGCCAGGGGGCAACACCTTTACCGTTAATACAGGGGCAAGGGCTTTTGCCCCTGATTTCGCTCCAGATAGTAAAGTGGATCTCTTTTTAAGGCCCGAGGCCATGGTCATTGCGCCGGACCCCGGGATGGAGAATCTGAACCGCTTTGAGGTGACGGTCAAGACCATCCTGTTTGACGGGGCAAACTCCCGGCTGCTTGTCACCCCACTTAACTCGGGACAGGAGTTGATCGTGGGGCTTCCCCAGAATCGGCAGTTTGACCATATCCGGCCTGACGACAAAATTGAAATTGGATGGCATGAGGATTCCGGGATCTGCTTTCCTGCCGGGGAGGCTGAATCATGAAGGGCCAGGGCCGTTGGTATCTTTTTTTCTTCCTTATCCCGATTCTGCTCTGGCTGTTTCTGCTGATTGTGCTGCCCCACATTGATCTTTTTATCATGTCCTTCAGGGCCGAGAACGATTACGGCGACATGGTTTGGAGTTTTAAAAACTACCTCAACTTCTTTAACGAGCCCGTCTACTGGACCACCTTTGCACGTACGGCCGTCTATTCCATCCTGGTGACCGGGATCACATTTATAATTGCCCTGCCCGTCGCCTTTTTTATCACCCATGTGGTGCCACGGAAATTTTCCGGTGTTCTCATGCTGCTGCTGCTGCTGCCCTTTTGGGTGAGCGAGCTTGTGAGGGTGTATGGATGGATGATTCTGCTCCGGGAGAGCGGGGTGATCAACCATTTTCTGGTAAAGATCGGCATCCTTAATACGCCTGTGGAGATGCTCTACAACGATGCCACCATGATCATGGGCCTTGTATATACATCCATGCTCTTCATGGTTGTGCCGTTAATCTCGGTGCTCGAAAGCCTTGACAAGGCATATATAGAGGCGGCCTTTGATCTTGGGGCAAACATGTGGACGGTGATTGTAAGAATCATCATTCCCCACGTCATGCCAGGTATTGTTTCGGGTTCGATTGTGGTGTTCATGCTGACACTCGGCAATTATCTCACACCCAACCTCATGGGCGGCAAGAACTCCCTGTGGTTCACCGAGCAGATTTACAATCAGTTCATTGCAAGCTTTAACTGGAACCAGGGCAGCGCCTTTGGCTTTCTGTTGCTCTTACTGTCCTCCCTGATCATCTGGGTGGGTCTTAAACTTTCCGGTCAGAAGCTGAGCAAGGTGGTAAAATGATAAGAACCCTTCCCAATTCAAGAACCTATTCAACCTTTTTTAATCTCTATATTGTCGTTTATTTTTTGTTTCTGTTTGCCCCCCTTGCCGTAACCTGTATTCTTGCCTTTAACGACTCCCAGTTCCCGGCCCTTCCCTGGAAGGGATTTTCCCTGGACTGGTTCTTTGCCGATTCAAGCTATCGGACGGGGATCTTCCATGATCAGCGAAACCTTGACAGCATTTTTGTGAGTGCCAGGACAGCCTTTTTTGTCGCAATTCTTTCCACCGTGGTTGGCACCCTTGGCGCTTTTCTGTTCGAGCAGGAAGAGTTCCGGTTCAAGGGATTTCTCTATTTTCTAATGCTGCTTCCCCTTGTGGTTCCGGGGGTGATCCTCGGCATCTCCATCCTCCTATTTTCCAACACCCTTGGTATTTTTTTCGAGGAGACCTTTAACATCGACGTGGGACTTTTCAGGCCCGGGTTCTGGCTGGTGGTCCTTGGCCAGTTTTCCTTTATCACCACCTTTGTCACCCTGGTGGTGTCGGCAAGGTTAAAGAAGTTTGACCCAACCCTGGAAGAGGCGGCTTTGAACCTTGGGGCAAACCGCATGGAGGTTATCTGGCATATCACGTTGAAGTTTTTGCGGCCGGCAATCATCGGTGCCTGCGCCGTTGCCTTCCTCATGTCGTTTGAGAACTTCAATACCACCCTTTTTCTGGTGGGCTCAGAACCGACGCTGCCCATCAACCTCTACCTCCAGGTGAGGGACGGCAGTACCCCGGTGATCAATGCGGTTTCGTTTCTTTTAATCTTCGGCACTTCGTTTGCAGCCCTTGCCAACCTCTATTTCAGCAAAAACAACCGATAGTAATGTCAAAGGATCCCCAAGGTGGACTATTTCTGTCTGAAATGATAAGTAGGCTGAAACTATGAACGAAAAGGGATCAATATAAGGGCATTAATGTAAGGATCGGATAGTATGGAACGATTTTTGGTGATTGTCGCTTCTGCGATCGTTGGGACGGCTTTTTTCCTGTGGTTTTCCAGGGCCGTCAAGCAGCCGTTCATGGGAAGGTATATCCTGTCACACCAGTGGCTGCTCCACCCCAACGCCATCTGCTACTGGCGGACTGGCCTTGCCTTTGTGGGGTTTGGGCTATACTTCTTTTCCCCCTGGCAGTGGATAGCCATATTCATATTTACCTTTGCCGCAATCCTTGACGGGGTCGACGGGGTGGTTGCAAGGGCGTGTAATCTTGGTTCTGAATGGGGGGAGTGGCTGGATCCCCTGTGCGATAAACTGACCTATCTGCCGCCGCTTGTCGGGTTTGCCTATATGGGCATTTTGTCCATCAAAATGATATGGATACTTGTGGCCATCGAGTTTGCAGGCCAGTTCTTTGCCCGGCGGATTCTCTCCATGCTCAAATTTTCCGTGGCCGCGAATAACTTTGGAAAGATAAAGGCCATCATCTGCTTTGCCCTTGTGATCCTGTGTGCATTGATGGATGAAAATCCGGGGTTCATCAACATTGCCGACAATGTGCTCATGGCCTGCATCGTTCTTTCAACCGCTTCGATGGTTTTCAAGTTTATCCCGAACCGGCTTTATGCAGACATTCTTTCTGCCCTCAACTTCTGCTGCGGCGTGACAAGCCTTGTTCTGACCTATCACCACTACTTTGCCTGGGCCATCTGCATTATCATCATCGGTCAGCTGTTTGATCTGTTTGACGGGCGCATGGCCTTAAAGCACGGGGGAACCTTATACGGTCCTTACCTCGACGATATTGCCGATTTTGTGAGTTTTGGATTGGCTCCGGCCTATGTGGTTGTGGAAAAAGGCGGATATGCCGCATGGCTTGTGGCGATTCTCTTTGTCTTCGGGGTTGGCTTTCGCCTGGTTCGGTTTATCGTGACAGACAAGAAGCGGACAGACCTGCCAGAGGGGGTCTTCAACGGATTACCCAGCCCTGCGGGCGCCTTGATTGTTCTGGGGGCTTCGCTTGTTTCAATACCTCCTGTGCTCTGGACCATGACCCTTGTCTCGGTGGGCCTGATGGTCAGCCATATTCAATTTGCCCATTTTGGGCGGGTGATCCTCAAGAAAGTCCCCAAACAGCTGTTCTTCATGGTCAGTGCAGCGTTCATTATCAGTCTTGCATTTATTTTCAAGACAAAAAACGTTCAGATGTTCGGTTACCTTATCCTGGGAGCCGTTATGGTTTATATGGCTTCGGGCAGATTCTGGGTGCGCCGATAGATAAAAATAAATAAAAACAATTCTTATCCACAGGAATAAATCAGGGCAGGCAAATCATGACCATTGTCTCAAAGGCGTTTATCAAGAGTAAGATTGCCGATACCGCTCTTATCTTTCAGCGGGGTGAAACCATCTATCAACATGGTTCTTATTTCCTTTCCAGGGAAAAGCCGGATGGTTCGTTTGTGTATGAAGTGGATGGCAGTTATGGAAATTACATTACCAGCGTTGCCATTAGGGGGGAGGAGGTGGAAACCTCCTGTGACTGCCCCTATCCCGGGAGTGGTTGCAAGCATGTTGTTGCGGCCCTTCTCAATGCAAGGGATCTGATTTTAAAAAGAGAGGAGGATGAGGCCGAGTCCCTGTCCATGGACGACGAAAATCCCTTTATGTCCGAGGACGAGATCCGCCAGCAGGCCCTTGACGACCGGAAGAAAAGGGCCGCAAGTGAACCCTTCACCCTGGTCCGGGGGGATATGTTCAAGGGCGATCACCTTGTGGTCAATCAAAACAACCGGGAGTATTGCGTCACCCTCCACGACCCGGACCATGGCCTTGGCCATTGTACCTGTCCGGATTATCTCACCAACGGGCTTGGCACCTGCAAGCATCTTCACTTTCTTACCTCCAGCCTCAAACAGGAGCCGGAGTTTGAAACAAGGCTTGCAAAAGAACGGTTTCCCTTTGCCGATGTGTATTGGGATTCTAAGATCAACGCACCCCGGCTCTTTGCAGAACGCCTTGACAACAGGCACAGGGATTTGAAATCTCTGTTTGCCCCTTTTTTTGACGGAAAAGGCCGGTTTAAGCCCGATGATATCTCCGAGATCATGACCCTTGTCAAAATGGCGGACAATGATAAAAGGGTGCGCATCAGGGAGACCGTTCTTAATCGGGTCGCCAGATATCTTGACGAGAAACAGCTCGTTGAACTTTCCCTTGAAGCCCTTCCTGAACCGCCCCTTGGGGCAACGCTCTACCCCTATCAGAAGGAGGGGGTAAGGTTTGGTGTGTTCAAGACAGGGGTGCTCATCGGTGATGAGATGGGTCTTGGGAAGACCCTCCAGGCCATCGCTCTGGGTGTTTTAAAGAAAGAGATCTTCGGTTTTTCAAAGATTGTGGTTGTGACCCTGTCGTCGCTCAAAGAGCAGTGGAAGCGGGAAATTGAACGTTTTTCAAGGGAAAAGGCCCTGGTGATCGAAGGCTCTCCGATCCAGAGAAAGGCGGGCTATAGAGACAGTGACGCACTGTTCAAGATCACCAATTACGAGGCAGTTTTAAGGGATGTCACCATCCTCTCAAGTTTCAATCCTGATATCATCATCCTGGACGAGGCCCAGCGCATCAAAAACTTTTCCACCAAAACGGCCGATGCGGTAAAAAGGATTCCCCGGCGCCACGCAATCGTTCTCACTGGTACCCCCCTTGAAAACAAGCTCGAGGATGTCTATTCCATTGTTCAGTTTCTTGATCCCGATCTCTTAACGCCCCTGTGGAAGTTTGCGGCAGATCACTTCATTCTAAGAAAGGACAAGAAGAACAGCATCGGCGGCTACAAAAATCTCGATCTTTTAAAGGAGAAGCTCAAGGGAATTGTGATCCGGCGTAAAAAGACAGATGTGCTCAAGGAGCTGCCCCGGGAGGTTGTCAACAACTACTATGTAGACCTTAACGATGAGCAGCTGGAGATCCATGGCGGGTATGCTCGATCTCTGATGCCCCTGATCAATAAAAAATACCTTACGCCCATGGATCTCCGGCGGATTCAGGTGCTCCTGCTCCGCATGAGAATGGTGTGCAACTCCACCTATCTGATCGACAGAAAGACCCACATCTCTCCAAAACTGAAAGAACTTGACAGCATTATCGATGAGATCGTGGTGCAGAACGAGAGAAAAATGGTCATCTTCAGCGAATGGACCACCATGACATTTCTCATTGCAAGGCACCTCTCTGACATGGGTATAAAGTTTGTGGAGCTGTCCGGCAAGGTGCCCGTGAAAAAACGTCAGGATCTGATCGATGAGTTTACAAATAACCCGGAGTGCAGGGTGTTTCTGTCAACGGACGCAGGCGGCACCGGACTCAACCTCCAGGCCGCAGATTGCGTGGTGAACTTTGAACTCCCCTGGAATCCTGCACGGATGAACCAGCGCATCGGCCGGGTCAGCAGGATCGGCCAGGAGAGCCAGTGCATAAACGTTGTCAACCTGATTGCAAAGAACAGCATCGAAGAGAGAATCCTTGCCGGTATCCAGCTAAAGACCGATCTGTTCAAGGGGGTGTTTGACGATGACGGGCCTGATGAGGTGGAGTTCTCCAGGGAAAAAAAGAACGAGATGCTCAACCGGTTAAGGGCCATGATGGGAGAGACAGTTGAACCTGACCAGGCGAGCTTTGAAGCTTCGGTTCCCGAAGAAATTCCCGAGGATACCCCAGGTTATCTGAACCCTGCGGTGTTTAACAGGGGTGAAGAGGATGAAGGGGAATCAGAGGGGTTGGGTGTTGTAGAAATGGTCTTGCCAGAGGCGGCCAGGGATGGTGCCGCTGAAGGGTTTGGAGCTGGGGCTGGATCAGAGGCAGGTGCAGGGGCAGAATTCGGATCAGAACCAACCAGGTCAGAAACAGGAGCAGAAACTGGCGGCGAGGAAGCAGACGGGTCAACCTCTGTTTTTAAAGGCCAGCCGCCGGAAAAGATCGAAACTGTTCTCAACTCGGGCATAGCCTTTATCTCAGGATTGATGGAGATGGCAACCGGCCAGAAAATGGACAACGCCCAGGGTCAGGAAAAAATGATCTCCATTGACCGGCAGACCGGGGAGGTGACCATGAAATTTAAACTCCCAGGTTTTTAAGGAGTATGGTGACGGTGTGGATTCAGCCATGGAAACGATACCGTCGGTATTCATTTTTTCCTTTTCCATCATGTATCGTCAGTATATGATGATCGAAAAATACTTTGGAATGATCTGGGTTCTGGATATCCTTTTTTCGGTCATAACTTCTGACATGCCGGGCCACCAGGGTATTATCATGGTATATGCCCAGGTGATCCGGATATTTTCTCAAGGTGAGTCTTACACCGGCCAGTTGGGCAGGGACCGTGTACCGGTTGTCGTCAAGGCTGACCCTGTACTGAATAGATGC
>Ga0265295_1003019_pt1 | contig 25309 bp, 18 predicted proteins | sample Munlansysbiofilm_FD_192503 | JGI IMG/M metagenome (GOLD analysis project Ga0265295, IMG submission 192503) | Leachate microbial communities from a municipal landfill in Southern Ontario, Canada - Methane capture system biofilm | ecosystem: Engineered > Solid waste > Landfill > Unclassified ... | reverse complement strand
AAACTCTACGGTTTGGGAGCGTCTGTAGTAATTTTAGGTGCTTTGTTTAAAATCCAGCATTACCCTGGGGCCGGATTAATGCTTATGCTTGGCCTTGGAACAGAAGCACTTATTTTCGCAGCTTCTGCATTTGAGCCACTACATATTGAGCCAGATTGGAGTTTGGTTTATCCTGAGCTTTGGGGTCTGTATCATGATGGTGAACCACATCCGGATGGCTATGAGTTTGATTCAGCATCTGGAAAAAGTCTTCAAAAGAAGCAAACTGTCACTCAAGAATTGGACAAGATGCTTGAAGAGGCGAAGATTGGTCCTGAACTTATTGCCAGTCTAGGCGCTGGGATGAGAAATTTAAGTGAAAACGCCATGAAATTATCAGGTGTTGCAGATGCAGCTAGTGCAACTGACTCATTTGTTACAAACCTTTCACAGGCATCCAATAGTGTTCAAAAACTTGGTGTAGTTTATGAAAAAACTAACGAAGTGATGAGCAAAAGTGTAGGTGTGAATGAAGAATTTACAGCTTCTGTTAAAAATGCTACAACCTCTGCCAATCAGACAAGTGAAGCATTTGGTTCTATAGCAGGTGCTCTTCAAAGTGACATAAAAGCTACAGAAGAATATGTAAGCAGTATCAAGCATGCAACTCAAAGTGCCCAAAGTCTTGCCGAAAAATATGCTTCTTCTGCTGAATCACTTACCAAATCAGCACAAGCTATTGATTTTTCACAAGTTGATGGTAAATCATACGGCGATCAAATTCAGAAGATTACAAAAAATCTTTCTGCTCTTAATGCTGTCTATGAACTTCAACTTCAGGGATCCTCTTCCCAAATTGAAAAAGCTCAAGAAATGCAAGAATCTGTTAATGCATTTGTCAACAATATCAACGCTTCAGTTGCTAGTGTGACCAAATATAAAGAACAGGCGGATGTCCTTGCTAGTAATTTGTCAGCACTTAATACCGTTTATGGTAATATGTTGACTGCAATGAATGTTAATGTAAATAAATAAAAACGAGGATAAATTATGGGTGCAAAAAATTGTCCGGAAACCCCGAGACAGAAGATGATAGCGATGATGTACCTCGTTCTGACCGCTCTTCTGGCCCTCAACGTTTCCTCTGACTTATTAAATGCTTTTGTTATTGTTAACGAAAGTATGGAAGAAACCAACAAGATTTTCTCTGAAAAAGTTGCTGCGAACTATAACGACTTCGAAAAAGCAATGGCAGAAAATCCTACAAAAGCCAAGCCTATGAAGGACAAGGCTGATCAAGTAAGAAAACACTCAGAAGAGATGATTGCTTACATTGATGACATAAAATGGGACATTATTTCTCTAACTGAAGGCATCTCAAAAGAAGAAGCCAAAAATATCACAATTCGTGATATGAAAAAGAAAGATAATTTTGATGTTCCTACTTATTACTTTACTGCTGGTTCACATGACGGATCCAAAGGAAAAGCTCGCGATCTTAAAAACAAAATCATTGAGTATAAGAAAAACATTTTAAGTGTTTTATCTGATGCTGAAAGAGAAACTGTTAACATTGGACTTGTTGTTGAAGGAAATTACAGGGATTTGAACAACAATCAGATGAATTGGGAAATGGCTACATTCTTCCACACAATCTTAGCAGCCGATCTTGTTTTACTCAACAAACTTATTGCTGACGTAAGAAATGCAGAATCAAGTGTTGTAACACAGCTTCATGCAAGTATTGGTGCTACTGACTTTAAATTCAACAAGATTGCAGCTAAAGTAGTTCCAAAAAGCCGCTTTGTAATTTCTGGAGAGGAATATGAAGCTGATATTTTTGTTGCTGCTTATGATACTGTTGAAGCACCTGAAGTTTATATCGGAACTGGTTATGATTCTCTAACACGCAAAGTCATCGGAACACCTCAGATTATCGAAGGAGAAAACGGACTTGTTAAATACAAAGTTGCTGCTGGTGGTGTTGGAGTTCAGAAATTTGGTGGTATCATCAGAATTAAAAAGCCCGGTGGCGGTATAGAAGAATTTGGGTTCAATGACGAATACGTTGTTGGTGCTCCTACTGCTACTGTTTCCGCTGATAAAATGAATGTCTTCTACATTGGCGTTGACAATCCAGTTTCAATTTCTGTACCTGGTGTTCCCAACGAAAATGTTCGTCCTTCAATATCAAACGGAAGGCTGACTCCTCAAGGCAATGGAAAATATATTGTCAGAGTTGAAAACAGCGGTGAATGTAACATCAATGTTGCAGCTGACATGAGCGGGCAAACACGTGCAATGGGATCATTTAAGTTCCGCGTTAAGCGCGTACCCGATCCTGTTCCTTTTATTGCAGGAGTTCGTGAAGGAAATGTTCCTAAAGGAAATGTTGCAGCTAATCCTGTAATTATTCCTGTCATGGAAGGCTTCGAATTTGAATTAAGCTATACTATCGTTTCTTATGTATTTGTAATTCAGCTACCTGGCGGCGACCTTATTGAAAAACAAGGCTCTGGCAACCGGCTAACATCTGAAATGGTTACTTATATAAACAATGCCCGTAGAGGACAAAAGATGTATCTTGAAAATATCCGTGCTAACGGCCCTAGCGGGACTCGTTCAATCGGTACTATTTCACTTCGTCTTCAGTAATTTTTAAATATGGAGAGACAGATTATGAAACGTTTAATTTTTTTATGTTCAATTGCAATCATCTTTTTGTTTGCAACACAAAATGTAAGCGCTCAAGTTCTTGAGGGACCCGCGGCACAAGAACCCTTTGTAAGAGAAACCTCAGCTAACCTTGAGCCAGTTCCCTATCCTAGCCTCCGTGAAGCTGATGTCTTCTGGGGAAAAACTATTTGGCGCACTATTGACCTCAGGGAAAAAGCCAATCATCCATTATATTATCCTACTTATCCCATGAATGGAAGAGTGAATCTTATTACTCTACTTATGGACGGACTGAAGGAAAATATGATACGTGCTTTTGATAGTGATCAATTATCAGCTCAAAAGAACTTTCAAGAGATTATGTCCACTCTTTCTTCTTCTGACTCAGTAACATTATATCGCGAATATCCGCCTTATGATCCGTTTGATACTGTGTTGGTGAAAGATTTTGACCCTTCTGATGTACTCATGTTTCGTCTCAAAGAATTCTGGTTCTTTGACAAACAGCGATCAGTTCTCGAATGCAGAATCATGGCGATGTGTCCAGTGACTGTTGAATATGATGATCAGGGCGAATTCAAAGGTTTTAAACCACTATTCTGGGTTTCATTCCCTGAAGTTAGATTCCTGTTTGCCAAATCAGAAGTATTCAATCGTCAGAGCGATGTTGAACGCCGGACTTTTGACGACATGTTCTTCAAAAGGATGTTTTCAAGTTATATTTACAAAGAATCAAATGTCTATGACAGATACATTAATGAATATGCAATCGCACTTGATGCACTCCTTGAAGCTGACCGTATCAAAGAAGAAATCTTTATCAAAGAACACGATCTTTGGGAATATTAGAAAAACGTTATCATAATCTGTCTAAAAAAAAGACTGCTTAAATAAGCAGTCTTTTTTTTTAGTGAGCTTCGAGCCAATTTGCTCCGTGATTTACCTCAACTTCAATTGGCACATCCAAATCAAATGCTGCCTTCATCTCTTCTTCAACCATGAGTTTTAACTTTTCAAGTTCGGGCTTATAAGCATCAAAAACAAGTTCGTCATGGACCTGTAATAACATTCTAGACTTTAATTCCATCTTCCGCATTTTATGATACACTCTAAGCATTGCAATTTTCATAATATCAGCAGCGGATCCCTGCACAGGTGCATTAATTGCTGTTCTTTCAGCCCCACTCCGAATAAAAGCATTTGAAGAATTCATATTAGAAAAATATCTCTTCCTATTCTTGATTGTTTCCACATACCCTGTTTTTTTAGCAAACTCAATTGTTGAATTCATGAAGTTTTTAATTTCAGGATATTTTTTAAAATATTCCTCTATCAAATCAACTGATTCTTTTCTATCAATACCGAGGCGCTCAGCTAGTCCATAGCCTGATATGCCGTATATAATTCCAAAATTCACTGTTTTAGCATTCCTTCGCAAATCTGGTGTTATTTGATCAAGAGGCAAATTATATATTCGTCCTGCTGTTGCTGTATGAATATCCAACCCATGGGTAAAGTCATCAATCATTGTCTTTTCTCCACTAAGAGCTGCAATTATCCTCAATTCAATCTGAGAATAGTCAGCTGAAACTATAACAAAGTCGTCATTTCGTGGAATAAAAGCCCTTCTTATTTCCTGTCCAAGCTCTGTCCTAATTGGAATATTCTGAATATTTGGATTTGAAGAAGACAACCTGCCAGTCGCTGTAACGGTCTGATTAAAAACAGTGTGAATACGATCAGTAGAAGGTTCTATATATTTTGGAAGAGCATCAACATATGTTGTCTTTAATTTTGTAAGAGTTCTGTGTTCAAGTATGAGAGGAACTACAGGATGATGAGTTATAAATTTTTGAAGCACGTCCTCACCAGTAGCATATTGCCTTGTTCTTGTTTTAGGAGGCTTTGCTGCAATCTTTAACACGTCAAACAACACTTCGCCTAACTGCTTGGGTGAAGAAAGATTAAAGGTTACACCTGATAGCTCAAAAATCTGTTTTTCAATTACATCAATTCGAGATGCTAGGCTCTGAGAAAATACTTCTAGCTCTGCTGTATTAATTGTAATTCCTTCTTCCTCCATTGCAATAAGCACTTCAATAAGGGGCATTTCGATGTCAGCAAATAAAGCCTCCATCTTTTCATTCTTCAGCTTCTCATTAAGTAGATTATATAAGCGAAATGTAATATCCGCATCTTCACAAGCATAATCACTCATTTTTGAGAGTGGAACACTAAGAATATCTTCGGGTGTAGGATTCTTTGCCGCTATTAAATCACTAAATGCTAAAGCTTTATAATCCAAGTGTGTTTCAGCCAAAATGTCTAAGCTATGCCGACCTTCAGGATTTAACAAATAATCAGCAATCATAGTGTCAAATATTTTGCCTCGAATTCTGATCCCAGCTTTTTTAAGCATTCGCATGTCGAACTTCAGGTTGTGAGCTATTTTAATATTTTCTTCATTATCAAAAACTTGCTGAAGAAAAGGCTGAATATCCTTCATTGAAAAATATTCTCCGTTAACAGGAAGGTAAAACGCATTTTTTTCTTTGACACAAAATGACAATCCAATAATATGATGTTCAAATGGATTCAGTCCAGTGGTTTCAGTATCAAAGGCAAATTCATCTGCTCCATTGAGAATATCCATCAAGCTACCAAACTGATCGGTAGTAGTAACAATCTGATAATTAACACCTGAGGGGTCAAATGATTGAGTTTGAGAAAACAAATCAACAGTTCGCTTCGGTGCATCTCCAAACATAGACGTTTGAATACCATGAGAAGGAACTTGAATCTGTGACTGATCTGTGTAAAAAGTATCAATAAATCTTTTTGAAAAAGATGTAAACTCCAGTTCTTTAAATAACTCCATAAGTGGTGTCGGATCACTGAGCTGCCATTTGAGTTTATCGAGATTAAAATCAAGTTGTATTTCTGTTTCGATGGTAGCCAATTTCTTTGAGAAAATTGCCTGATCCGCGTATTCTTTGACAAGTTCACGCATTTTTACATTTTCAATCTCATCACTTCTTTCAATAAGCGATTCAATAGTTCCAAATTCCTGCACAAGTCTTTTAGCTTTCACCTCACCAATTCCGGGAATTCCGGGAATATTATCCGATGCATCTCCCCAAAGTCCAAGGATATCGATAAGTAATTCTGGACTACTGATTTCATATTTTTCACAAACTTCCTTAACACCTATAATTTCTGCAGGGGTGCCATATTTTACAGTTTTATAAATGAAAATATTCTCATCAACGAGTTGTCCGAAATCTTTGTCAGAGGTCATCATAAAAACTTTTATTCCTTTTTCGGAAGCACGTTTTGCTAGAGTACCTACAATGTCATCTGCCTCAAACCCATCAATTGAATACACAGGAATTCCCATCAAATTCAACAGTTTTTTAATATATGGCAAGGCTAACACAATTTCATCGGGCATCGGTGGACGCTGAGCTTTGTATTCCATATACTCCTCATGCCTGAATGTGGGTGCTGCCGAATCAAAAGCAACTGCAATATGACTTGGATTTTCCTTTCTCAAAAGTTCCACGAGAATATTTCCAAAGCCAAGTATTGCTGAAGTATTTAACCCTTTGCTGTTGACAATTGGATTTTTACTTAAGCCATAATATGCCCTGTAAATAACTGATAATGCGTCAATAAGAAAAAGCCGTGATTGTGATTGTTCCATGTTAAAGCCCAAAATTTGAGTAAAGTTACTAAAAAAAGACTGATCTTTTTACATGGCCAGAAAAGGATTCATTTCCTTTTCGTCTCCGATTGTTGTTGAAGGTCCGTGACCTGGATAAACAACTGTATTGTCGGGAAGAGTCAACAGTTTTGAGTTGATGCTCTGCAAAAGCGTCTCCATATTACCAGTAGGCAAATCGCTTCTGCCAATACTACTTTGAAAAAGCACATCCCCAGTAATTACAATTTGATGTTCTGAGCTATAAAGACAAATACTCCCATCTGCATGTCCTGGAGTATGCAAAACATCAAAACTTATTTCATCTATTCCACATTGATCACCATCTTTCAAAATTTCGTCAATAACTGGCGGATGGCTCATACGAAGTCCGAATAAAGTTGCCGAATTAGCTGCTTCATCAATAAAATACTGTGTATCTGCATGTGCATATACCGGAATATCATACTTTTCGCGAAGAAAACCACATCCGAGAACATGATCAATATGTCCATGAGTAAGTATTATCATTGATGGGTTTACAGAAAGCTGTTCAAATGTAGACACAAAATGATCTTGTTCAGCTTCAGTGCTACAGCCTGGATCAATAATAATAGCCTCATTCTTGCTATTAACAATAAGATAGGTGTTTTCCTGAAAAGGATTTGAAGTAAGGGTATAAATATTCATCTGATTTAAATTAAATATCCTCTTGGCCTGATTTAAGGATCTGATAAAGTAATTCACGTGCCCGAAACAGCTGTGCTTTCACTGTTCCCAGGGGTAAATCAAGCTGAGTGGCAATTTCATCGTATGAGAACTCCTTAAAATAGCGAAGCTCTATAAGTGTTTTGTAGTGCGGCTTTATCTTATCTACGATATCGCGCAATTCCTTGTGTTTCTGCTTTGTAATAATTCTTTCTTCGGGGTCAGGACATGTGCACTGAATATTTTGCGCAAAATCAATATTTTCCGCATCTGGCATCCTTTGGTCAAGTGAAAAAACGAAATTTTTTCTTTTTCTCAGAAAGTCGATACAATTGTTGGAGGCTATTTTGAATAACCAAGTACTGAATGCAAAGTCGGGGGTATAATTTTTCAAGTTCTTAAAAGCCTTACCAAAAGCTTCAATTGTCATATCTTCAGCATCAATGGAATCATTGGTCATTTTGAGCATCATAAAATAAAGAGAATCACGATAATTATTCATCAATTCAGCAAATGCCTTTTGATTGCCCTCATTAAGAGCGCTCTGAATTAACTCATAATCACGTTTCCCCTTTTCCGTAAGATTTTCGTTTACTTCCATTTTCCTTGTTTTGAAAACCTGTTACTTATCAAAATTATGCCATGAAATAAAAATACCATCAATTCAAATAAAGGCGAAAATATGAATAATTTTTTCTCTGAAAACCTTTCCGCAATATTTTTGTAAACAAGTATATTTAAAACAAGCATTACTATTAATAACGAAAAAACAAAATAAAAATTATTGATATCCTGAACTGCGACCACAAAAGAAGCATAAAACCCTACCATTGACATTGGATATAAGGACAATAGCACCTTATGTTTATTTTTGTAAAACACACCCGTTGTCAAATGCCTTCGCTTTTGCTTCCACCACGACTTCCAATTTTGTTTTGGCTCAGAGATAGTAAATGAATCGTAATTAATTTCTATGGCGACGTTATTTTTAGTTGCTGCTGAATTTACAAATAAATCATCATCCCCTGACATGAGGTTGTAATGTTTTGAAAATCCCTTCTGTTTTGTAAACGTTTGTTTTTTGTACGCCATGTTCCTCCCCACCCCCATATATGCTATTCCGGCAAGAGCAAATGAAAAGTATTGCATCGCTGTGTAAAGCGTTTCAAACCTGATGAGTGAATTCAGAAACCCCTTTTGTTGCTTGTGTTTACCATAGCCCAAAACAATCTCCTTATTCTTAGTAAAATTCTCAGCCATTGTTCTTACCCAATTCTTGGTGAGAGGAATACAGTCAGCATCTGTAAGCAACAGATGCTCATTGCGAGCTTCACGTATTCCAATTGACAAAGGAAATTTTTTTCCTCTAAAAAAATTTACATTCTCATTGAGCCTGATCACATGCAGATGAGGATAATCATGTTGCATAACTTTTAGCAAATAATAAGTCTCATCTGTGGAATTGTCGTCAACAACAATAACTTCAAAGTCAGGATAATCCTGCTGAAGAATAAGTGGTAAATTTTGCTTTAAATTTTTTTCTTCGTTTTTTGCACAGACTATTACTGATACAGGAGGGAGTTTCGAATGTGACAGTTTTTCCCTGTTCCTTTTTAAAAAAACCAACCTGAACCTGAAAAACACAATGTACAAAACGACAATAGCAAAACAAATAATATAAAAAATCAAAGCAATAAAAGTAATCATCCTGTACGCGTCAATAGTTATTCAAACTGAACTTTATGTTTTTTACAAAAACTTTCTTGTTCAGCAATAAAAGTTTGATCAATTTCATTCTGCTTTTCATCAATGACCAAATACAATGAGTCAAGAATTTTCAAATCCGATGCTTCTAGCAAATATCTGGGTTTTACAACAATATTGAGAAGTTCATTGTATTCATTGAAGACAAGCTGTTGATATGTCGTCAAAAAACCCTTCATTGCCACATCAAGAGCCGGGTCCTTATCAAACGGTGGAATTGTATCATACTTCGTGAGAGCATCTCTTAAAAACGCCGTAAGTGAGTCATAATAATTTGTGCACATTTCTTCAGAAGCATCTTCACTGAACAAATCAAACATTTTATCATTGAGCCTATAAAATTCAATCTGATCAGAAACTATAAGATTATTACGCGAAGTAGCATCTTTGCCTGAATTATTGCATGAACTACAAATCACAAAAAATAAAAAAACGAAAATATACGTGTTTCTCATTAGTCTAAGTCTTTAAGTGTTATTCCATACTTTTTCGCAAAAACCTGCTGACTTTGTAAAAATGATTGAGCAGCCATGGAATCAAGCTGTACAATACATGTCATCAAAGAATCCCATTTGTGTTCAATTTCTACTGTAATATCAGTAGGATCAAGCATGTAAAGTTTGAGAATTTGTGAAAACTCATTATCGAAAATATCAATCTGTTTCTGAAAATACTCAATGGAAGCTTTTCTCATCTCATCGTTTTCGTCAAAAGGCTCAACGTTTTCAACATATTTCAATGCCTTTTGGGCATAATTCAAAGACTGTTTATATTTCTTCTGAACCAAACTGATGTCTGACTCTTGTTCAATAGACGTAACAAATTCGTCAAGGAACATATAAAATGTATCTTGTCTAAAAACAACACTGTCGTTAAATTTTACTGCATCACCAGGCCTGGGGCCAGAATTACATGCAACAAACATCCACACAAATATAACTGAAAATATGTATTTCATCTTTTTATTTTTAAAAATCAAAATTAGTGAAAATATGAAGAGAAAAGGCTGTTTGATAAAAATGTACTGAACAGAATGCTTCTCTCTTTTATATTCAACTCAAACATAGCACATTTCATTATCTTTGCAAAAAACATTACGCTTTGAAAAATAGACTTGAAATAATGTCACCTGTGGGATATTGGGACACACTACAGGCTGCAATCCAAGGAGGAGCTGATTCGGTTTATTTTGGAATTGGACATTTAAATATGCGAAGTCGTTCCAGTATGAACTTTCAGATTACAGACATTGAAAAAATCGTTAGAATTTGTCGTGAGGCAGGAATAAAGAGCTACGTAACTGTCAATGCAATCATTTATGATGAGGAAATTGGCACCATGCAATCGCTTATTCAATCATTAGCAAATTCGGGCATTAGTGCGGTGATAGCTTCTGATATTTCAGTCATTGCTGCATGCCAAAAACATGGCATTCCTGTTCATGCTTCTACCCAACTTAATATTTCAAACATTGAGGCAGTTCGATTTTTCTCGCAATTTTGCGATGTCATCGTTCTTGCCCGTGAACTCAGCATGAAGCAGGTCGCATCCATTTGTAAAACCATAGATTCAGAAAATATTTGTGGTCCTTCAAAAAAACCTGTGAAAATTGAAGTTTTTGCACATGGCGCTTTGTGTATGGCCGTTTCAGGAAAATGCTATCTCAGCCTTGACAATTTCAATAAGTCAGCCAATCGTGGAGCATGTATTCAAGTTTGCAGAAGAGGCTACAATGTAAAAGACATTGACCAGCAAGTAGAACTCAATATTGAGAATGAATATATCATGTCTCCCAAAGACCTGAAAACCATAGATTTCCTTGACGTAATTGCCAAAGCAGGCGTTCGTGTTCTAAAAATTGAGGGAAGAGCTAGATCTGCAGAATATGTAAAAACCGTTACAAAAGTATACAAAGAAGCTGCTATCAGTTTAGAAAACGGAACTTATAATGAAGAAAAGAAAACTGTATGGAACAATGAATTGAAAACAGTGTTCAACAGAGGTTATTGGGATGGATACTACATGGGTCAAAAAATGGGAGAATGGTCTGAGTTTGGAGGCTCCCATGCCACAAAAGTCAAAGAATATATTGGCAAAGTGACAAACTACTTTAGCCAGTTGAATGTTATGGAAGTGACCATGGAAAGTGGACGACTTGAAGTGGGAGAAGAAATTCTTATTATCGGAAATACAACAGGAGTTATTGAAAAAACTGTTGCTGAAATAAGAGTTGACTTAAAAAAAGTTGAAGCCACAGTCAAGGGGAACATCTGTTCAATTCCTGTCAATGAGCTTGTTAGAAGAAACGACAAGGTCTATAAACTTGTTTCAACGTCAGTGTTATAAGAAATTATCTTACCAGTGTAGTTGTTCCGCCCAGCTTTTTTTGGGTTCCATTCACAAATTCTACTTCTACAATCCAACTGTAAACACCTGCTTCTGCATTCGCCCCTTTGTATTGACCATCCCATCCAGAATTGATGTTCGTACCTTCAAAAACTTTTTCACCCCAGCGGTTGTAAATAATAATTTCCACTTCTCGGATCCCGTCACCACGAATGAATAGGATATCATTTTGACCATCGCCATTTGGAGAAAACACATTGGGAATATACAAATGTGGCACATCGCATTCAATGATAGAGGCGATTATCCCTTGTGATCCTGAAACAACACAAGAATTCTGATCAGTAATCTCATAGGAATAGCTTCCCGGAGGCAGTGAAATATTGAATCAGCAGTTGATGAAATTGACCATGTTATTGCGTAAGGAGGCAACCCATTAAAAACTTCAAGATTTATCCAGCCATCATTGTTCCCATTACAAGTCTCATCAGCTGAACTAACAATAACATTTGGACTTTCATTCACTAAAATCTCATGTGACACAGTGTCTCCACATGCTCCATCAAAAGAATATGTTATTGTAAAAGCTCCTGCCCCTGAAACTTGGGGATCAAAAACCCCATTTGTAAAATCAGTAATTCCTACTCCACTCCACATGCCTCCTGTTGTTCCTGAAACGAAATCACTAAGATTGATTGGCAAATTATCGGTACAAACATTCTGAGGGACATCCCAATTTGCCTGGGCTTCATTAATTACAGTGATTGAATGCATAAGAGACTCAATACAAGGTGCTGTTCCAACAGTGTAGGTAACATTATAGTTGCCTGACAATCCTGAAGGATTGAAAAAATTTCCCGTAACGCCTGTTCCCGACCATGAGCCGCCCGGGGTCCCGTTGATCAAGTCATTTAAATTGATGGAGTTTTCTTCGCTACACAATGTTCCCGGAGCCGTCCAATCAGCTGATGGTGTTGAGATTACAGTTATAGTATGAGTTTGTGACGTATCGCAGGGGGGAACTCCAATGGTATATGTGATAGTGTAATTTCCAGATAAGCCGAAAGGATTAAAAGAATTTCCAGAAACATTGGTTCCAGACCAAGCGCCGCCACCTGATCCAGTGAGTAAATTATTCAAATTGATTGGCAGGTCAGATGAGCAAACAGGGCCTGGAGCACTCCATGCAGGGTCGTTTGGAATATAAAGAGCTTGACATCCATTATTGTAATATGTGGGACTTCCAGCCCAGTTGTACAAAACAGCAGCTCCATCCTGACCTCCAGGAACTCCAAGTTGATTCACAAGCAAGGAACGATCATAAATGACTGTGTCTCCTACCGAAGTTGGTGTATGCATCAAAACAAGAGTTCTTTCTGAAGCGGGAGTTCCGTAGTTTACAAAATGCCCTGCAGTATTTCCTGCATTCTGAAAGATAATATACATGGTGTCCTGCAAGGTAACAAAACTATGGGCTGTTAGATCAAACTCCGTACTTGTAATAAGCAAAACTTTCTTTCCTGCAGGCAATATTCCTCCTGTGGGCTCAATAAGATAGCCACATTGAGCAATTGATGCATTGATGATGCCAACTTCATTTGGTTTGGCAGGTGATGGAGCAATCCCTTTCCATGGATTATTAGTATTGGGCCAGCAGTTTGGCAAGATCGTGCCATTAGAGCCTGCGCCATTAACACGAAGACTGCTCACATTAATCGCATTAGGTCCAACTTGAAAAAGAACCATTTCATTCCGTCCCTCATCGCTTCCAGCACATCCGTCAACAAGAATGTTGTTGATTTCAAACACCTTCAAAGGAACTTGAGCATGAACAGTATTGTTCAAAATAAAAAGAAGAAAAAATGGCAAAAGCAAATACTTTTTTGCTCTTTGGAAAAATAATTTAATGGACATAATGAAATTTAGCTTTTATTGTACGAAAAACTTTTTAGTAACAGTGCTTTGAGAGTCACGAACTTTAATAAAATAAATTCCCGAAGGTTCCTCATTGACAATACGAATTCTATATGAAGATTCATTCGTTGTAAATTGCTTTGAATATAATATTCTACCAGTAATATCAAGCATTTCAACAACAATATAATTACCGACGATATTCAACAAATCAAAACCGACAGTGTTATCTTCTACAATTTGATTCACGAGAATTAATCCTTCGTTGTTTGAAACATTAACAACTGCCTGGATACCAACATATTGCCATTTCCCATCAAAATCAAACTGTTTCAACCTGTAATAAATGATGCCTTTAGGAGCCATTTGATCAATGTATGAATAAGATAATTCTGTATTGCTGTTCCCACTTCCAGCTATTGAAGCAATGTATTCAAAATCTTTTTCACCATCCAAAGAACGTTCTATCTCAAAACGATCATTATTTGTTTCAGAAGCAGTGATCCACTCCAATAACACATCATTTTGTTGTAATGTTGCATCAAAAGAAATCAACTGAACAGGGAGTGACCCTACATTGCTCTTTGCAATAGCAAAGTCAGAAAAGACGGTAAGAGAGTTTCGAACAGCTCTCACCCATCCGGCACCCATGGTTTGATTGGCATTATTGTGTATCCCTTCGGAAACCCATGGAGATGCTGACAAAGGACGTTTTACTACTGCGTGTGAAGCAGCTGTTGATCCTTGATTTGTATGACCTCGTGAAGTAACAGCAATATTGTAATTATACGTTCCTCCATCTGGAGTCAAAGTCCAGAATCCATAATCAAGGAGCTCTTCCAAAGGACTTCCACTAATAGACAACCCAAGTGGAGTTATGTTAATTGTCGTTGTGTGAGGTGCAGTAAAAAAAGCATCAATATAATTAAGGCAGGAAGAACTATTGAGTTGCACAGAGGCAAGTTCATAATTTGATGCTGTACCAACGGGAAAATCATAAGTTCCAGTTGGCGACACATATCTTAATAAATTTCCTATGATATACCGATCTGTATTATGACCAACAATTGCAGAAGTTGTAGGATTACTCACTTCAACACGATTGGTTCCTGTACTTATTTTTCCACTTGTGAATGTTAAAACTCCATCCACATTAAAAGTATGCCCCAAAGAAAAAATATTGGTATTTGTGTTTTTATTAATTGTGAGATTATGGAAAAAGCTGAGTCCTCCTCCAGTGATACTGCTGTTGTCATCAAAAATATTTACCAAACCACTAGAACTCATTAAAAACCAATCATTGACAATATCCCCATACACATCAAGTCGGCTATTGGTCTGATTTAAACTAAGTGTTCTTCCCATTTGAATTTCAATGTTGTTTGATTCAGCAGATGTATAAGGAATAGGAACTGTAGGTGGATTACCAATTGTGGGGTCAAAAGTGACTCCTGATGAAGGGATGAGAACATTAACTGTTTCATCAGGAACTTCAAGATTTTGCCAGTTTTGGCAATTAAACCAATCAATACTAGCTTCTCCTGTCCAGATACCTTCGCTGTATCCACCAGCTAGAATGGTATAAGTTTTGCCAAAGTGGATTTTTGAAGATTGATATGTAGCACAACTACCACGGTTGGTCCAGTTTACGGAATTACTAAGCCTATTCATCCAATCTCGCTTAGTTGCAGGAGTAGTAGGTCCAGTGTATTCAACAAAATCAGTAGCCGCATTAGGCATCATATTAAAGCACTCCATTCCGATAATTAAGCCTGAATTTTGAGTGTTTCCTACAAATGAGGTCCATGAACTGTTTGTATTAAAAGCATAGAGAAAAACACCGGGAGTATATGTCGCATCATGCGATCCACTTGATGTCCCGGGATACCATGTGCCACCTTGCATGAAGTAAATTTGATCGCCACCAGAATTTAACACCAATGATGTACCAGAGAATCCAAGATTGGTAAAACTCCAATTTGCATCGGGACTCACTGACTCGTATAAACCCCCATTTCTAAATCTGAAAGTAATCACAGTCCCGGCAGGAATTATCCCCCCTGTACGAGTAACTTCAATCGTACCTTCATTGTTTCCCCATTTACCAGCAATAGTTCGCTCATATCCATTATCTGTCATTATAAAACTGTCCCCATTCACAATATCCCGAAAAGTCATAAAACTGATTTCGTCATCCCCTGCAACATATGGTGTTCCCAAACAAAGAAGATTTGAATTTACCCCTAAAATAGCAAAGTCACCCGCTTCAAAAGGCACTGGTGCAATGACAACATCGCCATCAAGAGGAATACTAAGAGCAGTTGCTGTGCCTCCACTAATTCCTATATTCCCTGTGTAATTCCCTAAAGCCAAACCAGAAATTAAACGCACATAGATTGTGGTGCTTGCAAGCGTGTTTGCAGCATAAGGCAAAAGAAGAGAAGGAAAAAACGCACTATTGTTGAGTGAAACTTCGTAATTTGCTGGTGCAGTAACGGTGATATTCCCAGCAGCAGGTAAAAGATAAATACCTGAAAGATTAAAATTTTGAGAAGGAGAAGGTCCTGACCCCAAAAGATACAAAAAACCCGACATGCTTGCTACAGATGAAGTTAGTGATGGACCATAAACTTCTCCGTTACATGTTACATTAACAGTGGTTGCACCTCCGCCCGCATTGGTAACCAATTGTCCATTATATAATCCCACAGGCAATCCAGATTTTAAACGAACATAAATTGGAGTAGCTGCAAGGGTTGATGCTGCGTATGCCACACTGACTGAGGAAGAAAACACACTGTTATTGAGTGAAACTTCGTAATTTATTGGTGCAGTAACTGTGATGTTCCCAGCTGCTGGAGCCAGAGTATTCCCGGATAAATTATATGATTGAGAAACAGATGGACCATTACCAATAATATAATTAAACCCTGAAAGTGTGTTTGGAACAACTGATAAAATAGGAGTATTACAACCTGCAGGAGCATCTCCAAAACCAGTCATGTCTGTTCCTGTGGCAACATATTCAAATCGAATACTTGGATCAGTCCAAGATGATGTGGTTCCTGTGCACACTCCGGAAATAGTTTGAATATTCTGATTAGCAGTGCTGACACCATTATTAGTCCAAGCAGAGCCTGGATCTGAGCCACAAGTCCCAATCACATCCACTACAGTACCACCAAGCCATAATTGCAGGGCATCATCTCCGTTAAATACAAATGCATAAGTAGTTGTCCCACTGAGATTTGCTCCATTCGCAATAGCATGGCTTGTAAGATTAGATGTTCCAATAACCCAGACCTCTCCAGCTCTAAGTGTCCCGCTTGTAATTAAAGTGCTAACCAAAGCAATACAAGCAGCTCCATTCGTGCCTTGATATACCTGAAGTGCGTTTCCAGCTGAAAAAACAATATCTGATCCTGTTGGGTTGTATATCTCAATACCCTTTGGTTCGCTCCCACTATCTGTTTCAATATATTGACTAATGAAAACTGTTTGCCCAAAACCAGCAAATGTTACAAAAACTAAGATTGCTAAAACCAGTGCTTTTTTCAGCAAAGAAGCATATTTAAGGGGGGTTGATTGCATAATTAACAAGGTATTATATCCGATACTACAAAAATAACGTGTTTTTTCTTCTAATGCAATATAAATTTTTAAATATTTGTTAACAATAAAACAAGGAATTTGCCATCACTTGTATCCGATAAAAATCACAATTGTATTATTGGACGTAGATTGTGGAAAACAAAGAAAAAAAAACAATTAATGCGTGGAAGTCATTGATGAAGGCGTGACAATAATAAAATCAGCTTTGTTTTCAACTGGTGCAACACCCATATCATCTGCTTCTTCCACCGAAATAGTCAAAATTTTCAGCTTAATTTTTTTGAACGCATTTGAAACAAAGTGATTGACATACCACACAATGCCTTCCCTATTGTCTGAATGATAGGCTCCATTAAAGTGGAGGAAAACACTCCCACCCTGAAGATTTTTCAAAATAAACCATGCCATTGTTGCGTCTTTCAGCGCCTGTGCTTCTGCAATATGCATTGACCCACCTTGCTTTCCGCCTGCCATCTGCATCATTTCTGTCATCGCTTTATATCCTGGAAGTTCTGGATCAAAGGGTATTGGCAGTGGTGGAAAAAACTGTCGTGAGTCTTGTGAGAAAGATTCAAGAGCTTCAAAACCACCATTATTCACAGCAGCAGCATAACGCCGAGGAACATTTGTTGCAACAAAAGGCAGTTTATTTTCTTTTGCAAACTCAAGCAAAGGACGATAATCAGTTTTATAGTTTCCCCACAATCTAGCTTCTTCAGTAAAATTCTTTTCCTTTATCAAACCAGAAAGATATTCATTAATAATCAGCTGATTATCTGACTCAAACATTTCTGCACCTAGAATAATTTTCCCATTTTTCAATGCGTATAACTCCTTTGTCAGTTCAAATTGCAACCAATGACAAATGGGATTGTTGTGATACTCTCCAAAAAACACAATATCTGAAGCTTGTGCAGCATTGACAAGATCTGTCCACTGTACCTCTTGTCCGTCACTGTATATAAGATATGCTGGTTTATTTTGTGAATAGGCAAAACAGCTTATCATTGATAAGGCTACTGCAAAAATTGTTGTTTTCATAATTTTAATTTCCGGTGTTTGTTAAAAGATCCACGAGGTCAAAAGAAAACGGAAGCAAATCTTCGACCTTGTCAAATACAATCCCCTCGCCCTTTACAGATGCAAGGATTATCTTTATTTTATCTTTTTGCCTGCTTTGGGTTTCAAGCATCACTTGTCTGCATGCACCGCAAGGCGAAACCACATCCTCAAAAAGATGGGGAGGCAATGAATGAGCAATGACCACAATCGTTTTAACTGCTTTTTCAGGGAACTGCGCGCCAGCATAAAAAAGAGCAACACGCTCTGCACACAAACCTGAAGGATACGCCACATTTTCTTGATTATTCCCTTCAACAATACTGTTATCATCCATTCTCAATGCAGCACCCACCTGAAATTCGGAATATGGAGCATAAGCCCTTGACATTGCATGAGTTGCAACTTCAACCAATTCACGATCGGAAGCATCCAAATCATTGAAAGATTCAAAACAATGATAATGAATATTCAGGCTTTTCTTTTTCATATTGAGAGCGTTATAGTATACAAAGTTACAAAATTATACTCAATGATTCAGTTTCTGATTGATGTATTGGGAGAGGATATCAATGGCAATAATGTTTGATCCACCTTGAGGAATAATCAAATCGGCAAAGCGCTTTGTGGGTTCAATAAAGGTATGATACATGGGTTTCACCCAAAGTTCGTAATGGTCGAGCACCTGTGAAAAATCTCGGCCTCTTTCTTCAATATCACGTTTGATGATTCTAATCAGGCGATCATCGGGATCGGCATCCACAAAAACCATGATATCCAGTCTTTTACGCAATTCTTTGTTTGTAAGAATTAAAATCCCCTCAACGATAACAACTCTTCTGGGATGTACAGGAATGGTTTCCTTGCTTCTTGAACATGAAATGTATGAATAAGTGGGCATTGCAACCTGTTCCCCTTTTTTCAATCGATCCATGTGATCCACCAATAATGGAAACTCAACGGAATCAGGATGATCGAAATTAATTTTTGCCCGCTCTTCTTCACTAAGATGGCCATTATCCTTATAGTATGCATCCTGCGATAAAATACTCGCTGAGCATTCGGGAAGTGACTGAAGTATTTTATTTACAACAGTGGTTTTGCCTGAACCACTTCCTCCTGTTATACCAATAAACAACATAACACACGTATTTTTTTCAAAAATACAAAAAAGCAGCATCAAAGGACATGATGCTGCTTAAAAAAACTTAATTTAATTTATTCTACAACAAGTTTTCTAGAAAAAATCTGCCCTTCGGCCTCAACTTGAATCAAATAAAGTCCTGAAGGAAGTTGTTCAATTCCAAAGTGTGTCTCGTTTCCTTCAACAGAACGACTCATGACCTTCTGCCCTGTCATTGTAAATATTGAAACAGAATTCATGTTGTCAACATAAATGCTAACAAAATCAGAAGCAGGATTCGGTCTGACAACTATCTGGGGCTGATCAAATTCAGGAACACTAATCACACTTGCCATATCAATCTTTGCTGTCTGAAGTACAACTTTGTTGGAAGGATATTGCAAAAACACAATAAATTCACAGTTATCTTTCACCCATGCACTATTAATTGTAAAATCGATGGTCGTTGAAAATGTTGAAGAGGTGGAGAAGTCAACATTAATTCCTGCAATAGAAGGGTACATTTTTCTAAAAACAAAATCAAGATGATTTTGACCCTGCCAATTGACCATAATAGAAGATTCGGTTACAGCACCATAGAGTTTAAAAGGTCCAGGATAATAATTTAAATCTTGTTCAAGGTCAATGGTTGCAGTAAAGGTGTTAACAGCTGTTTGTTCCACATCCATAGTCATTGAAAGAAGAGAAGGAACAAGAATTTTGGTATCATATACGGGCTTGTAAGAAGAATATAAACTTTGAGATTGATCTCCACCAGAAACCATATCACCACCGTCAAAAAGAACACTTGGATAATTTTCTATACCATAATAACCAAGTCTGTTCGTACTTTCAGAAGTTTCGTAAGCATCCCCTTCATGATATGCAATAATTGCCACATCACGACCTTCATTGAATAACTGCTCAAGACCCATGGCAGCTCCTGGGCAATATGAACACCAAGTTCCAGTTCCCTCTTCAAGGAGAACATAATTTCTGGGCACACCTCCAGCAATATTGATGGTTGTGTCGTTTGACTGTTGTGAATATCCAAGTAGATCATAATAAGCTTTCACTGAATATGTATAATCTCCGGGATATGGGGTAAGATGTTGATATGAAGTTGTTGTCAAACCGGATACAAGAACTGTATTGTTTGCAATAATCACATAGGAATGGGGCGTAGGACCCACAGGAGCATCCCATGTAAGCTCAACAGTGTCAACAACAATCTCTGCTTGTAAATTGAGGGGACCTGTGACGGCTGGTTGTTCATAAACCATCAAACTATCAATATAATAGGTGTTATTAGCATTCCCGAAAAAATTAACTGCATCAAGTTTATGCATTGTTCCAGCACCAAATGTGCCAGTACTAAATACCCAACTGATAACTTCTTCTCCGTTCAAATAAAAGGTTGCAAAATCATCATCCACATCAACAATAACATTTACATTATTCCAAGCACCATTGGTATAAGTGAATGTAGCAGCATCTGATTTACCTGCATCAACAGTACCTGTTCCATTGGCCTTAAAATAGACCTGAATTGCCCACAAGCTGTTGTTGCCATTAAAATCATTCAATAAATTAAAAAAACCATCTTTTCCGGCTTCCGGCATAATGTCAAATGAAACCCTGTATCTTCCGGTGGTTTTATCTCCAAGATGAAGAACGAGGTCATTACCAACAACAACTTTTGCTGATAATATTCCTTGGCTTGCCTGAGCATCTGAAATAACAGCATCTTCTGCGCCACCTGAGGCACCTGACCATGTTGTCCATTCTGTAAGAGTGGTTGCTTGCACTAACTTGTCACCTACTGTATATGATTCAAAATTGTCTTCAAAAATTACTGTTTGAGACATTGCGGGAATCATAAAAAGCGCAATGAGTAATGAGAAAAATAATTGTCTTTTCATAAATATTCTGGTTTTGTTAATAAATTGTTAGACTTCGTTTTTATTCAAGAGGTTGCTTTTTGGATACATGATTGTTTTTAGTTGAACAATATTCAGGATAGTAAAGAAAGAAGCAATAAAAAAACGCAAAGAGACTTGCTCCAACTTGTGTTTCAATTGTATCTTCAGTCATCATTGACAGTAAAAGAACAATAAGAATTGTGGTGAAATAAAAGCTATTGTATTTCTTTCTTGCAAAGAACGGAAAAACAAGTGCAATAATAAATAATATCATACCTGGAATGCCAAAAGCAACTCCAAAACTAAGAAACTGATTATGTGAACGCACTCTCCAACGCTGCTCAAGGTGAGAATCCATCATTTCATATTGATTCTCAAAAGCAATATTCACATCCCCTGTTCCAACACCAATAAACGGATTGCTCGCGATTATTTGAAGTGCTGTTTTCCAAAACTCAAAACGAAGAAATAATGAATTGTCATTTGAGTTTCCTGTTCGTTTATAATTATAATATCCATTGAAAAACTCATATAACCTAAATTCCAGTGGACTTTCACCTGACAACAAAATGTTAGGTGTACCCTTTTCAATTTCTCTAATATCTGTCTCTGAGAGCAACCAAACTCCAGCAGAATCCTTTGTATAAGAGGCAGATGTAAGATATCTCATCAATACTTCCCGCACAGGAAACCCATTGGAAGCAACAGAATCATAAGGCAGAGAACTTCTTACGTTCCATTCCTTTTCCATTTCTTGGTCGCAAAAACTCATCATTACCGGCATCCCGCTTTCATACACTTCTAGTTCGGGTCTAAATTCATATTTATTCCCGTTTTCAGTTGCAGCATCAGTATCAATGCTTAGTGAAACCTCAGGTGGAAATAATTTTTTATGAACATTCATGGTAAAGAGCAAGGGTATCGACACAAGAAGTATTAAAACTCCCAACAAAATCAACCTATAGCCAATATTTCTAAATTTAAATATAGCCAATATTATCATGAATAAAAATGCAGCGCCGAGTAGCACAATTCCATTAAAAGATGCAATAATCACAACAGTAAAAACAACCAATGCGATTCCAAAAACAAGCTTAAGCAGCGATAATAAAGACGTTTTTGACTGAGACATGAAGTAATCATATAACATAAAACAGGCAGCCAAAGTTGTAAGCAAAGAAAACCTGATGTGACTCACAAAAGGAGTAATATTTCTAACAACTGCGGTGTCCTTTGTTAAATATACACCCATAGATACAGCGGATGATATCAAGGCAAATACATAAAAGGAGTGTAAAATAGTTTTAAACTGGGTTTTACTTAATTGAGGTTCTGTTACAACAATTAAGGGAAAAACCAACAGTGGAATTTTGGTTTTAATATCTTTAAAAGCATACGCAAAATCAGAGGTATAAAGCAATCCAACAAGATGCAAAAGATAGATGATCAGAAAAACCATTATTGCCTTGTCTTTCCACAACAAGTATAGTTTACACTTCAAATCTTTATCTGCCAACCAATGAATTGCAAACAAACCGACAGATATGCTGAGAACAGCTTTTGAAAAAAACAATCCTCCCAAAAAGAGTAGATACAGAAAAACGTTACGGTTTGTCCGCTCTGAAAAGAAACTTTTCAGCTGATTGAGCATCAGAATTTTATTTTACAATTAATAATGAGCCATATCGCGCAGGCGTTTTCAAAACTTCCACTGCCTCGTTCAGTTCTTTATCAAATCTGAGTGAATATTCTATTCGCCCTTTTTGGAAATAATATCTTGAAATAATCTCACTGCCAAGAAATTCAACAATCTCATCTCTGAACGTAATCAAATCTTCTTGCTTGTTGTGAGTCAACTTGTTTAAAAGACTTTCAAATTCAGTCTGAATGTTTTCGAAATATTTTTCTTCAATAGTAATCTCTTTCAATTCCTTAAGCTTTCTCTCACTTCCAGTTTCATAATCATAATCCTTGTCATCCAAAAACTCGATAAACTCTTCATACATCTTATCTGTCACCACGAAATCTGATGCTTTCACAATCGTAGAATATTTTTGTGTGAACTGAGTCGCAAAGTCGAAAATGAGATGTTTTATGACAAGATTGATGGTAACCATTGCGATTGAACCGGTCTCTATTGTAATATCGGGAATAACACCACCTGCATCATAGACGGGACGATTGTTTTTAGTGTAAAATAATTGTTTGTCTTTATCATTGCTGGCTGTAGCCTTTCCTAAGGAATCTCTTTTTGAATAATCCACTGACTGAATACATCTTCCGCTGGGAATATAATATTTCGCGATGGTCACTTTGAGTCTGGTATTATAACTTAATTGCAAAACATTCTGCACCAAACCCTTTCCATACGATTGTTGGCCTATCACCACACCACGATCAAAATCCTGAATTGCTCCAGCCACAATTTCACTTGCAGAAGCACTCATTCCATCAATAAGAACAACAATTGGAATTTCTGTATCATAAGGCTGTGCTTGCGTTTTATATTCTCTATTGCTATCTTTAAGTTTACCCTTTGTGGTAACAACTGTTGTGTATTTTGGAACAAATAGACCGACAATATTCACAGCTTCTCCTAGCAAACCACCACCATTCCCTCTGAGATCAAGAATGATCGAATTGATTTGGCTTTCAGATTTCATTGTCACCATTGCATCTTTCACTTCGCGTGATGCACCAAAAGCAAAGTTGGTCAGTTTAATATATCCAATTCCTCCGTCAATAGCCTTGTAAAAGGGAACATTATTAATTTTAATATCCTCACGAATAATTTCAAACGTATATTTTTTATTCTCAATAACACGATCAACCACAACAACAACTTTTGACCCAGGAAACCCTTTGAGAACAGCACTAACATCACTTACAGACTTTCCAGCTGCAGACTCACCATTAACTTCAAGAATAATATCACCAGCTTTGATTCCCGCTTTAAAAGCCGGAAAATTCTCATATGGCTCACTGATAATCACATGCCCATCTCGCTGCTGAATCAACGCACCAACGCCTCCATACTGCCCTGTGGTCATCAATCTTAAATCCTCTATTTCTGACTCTGGGATAAAATTAGTGTAAGGATCCAATGATTCCAACATTTTATCGATAGCAGTCTTGATGAGCTGTCCGGGATTAATTTCATCCACATAATTGTTGTTAAGCTCTTTGAAAAGATCAACAAAAATCTCCAGATTTTTACTGATTTCAAAGTCATTATTTCTATTTGTGGCTGCTGAAAATGAAAACACAACCACTATCAGAATAATGACCGCGCGTAAAAAATGATTCAACTTATTTTTCATAGTTTTAATGCAAATTAAGGCACAGGATCATAGCCGCTGCCACCCCATGGATTGCACCGGACTACCCGTTTAATTGTTAACCATAAACCCTTCAATGCTCCATGTTTCTTTAATGCTTCTACTCCATATTGTGAACAACTAGGTGTAAACCTGCAAGTTGGAGGCAGGATTAATGATAAGGTATTCTGATAAATACGTATAAGAAGGATAAAAAACTTTGCAATCATCGGTTTTCCAAAAATATCTAACGGTGCAAAAGTAATATTATTTTGCAGCAAGAAGCAAGAAAGGGGAGATTCAATTATTAGTTTTGTCCCTTCACAAGGGTCATTTCCTTGATAAGATGACTGGCACCTGCATACTTGTCAATAACAAATAGCACATAGCGAATATCAACATTGATGGATCGTTGTAATTTGCTTTCATACGCAACATCCATGCTCATAGCCTCCCAGTTACCATCGAAAGTAACTCCTATCAACTCGCCTTTTCCATTAAGGACAGGACTCCCGCTATTGCCACCTGTAATGTCAAGATTTGCCAAAAAGCAAACAGGAAGTTTTCCGTTTTTATCAGCATACTGACCAAAATCATTCGCTTCATACAACTGTTTTAGTTTATCAGGCAAGCAAAATTCACTGCTTTCTGGATTTTCTTTTGCCATTATTCCCTCAAAATAAGTGACATAGTCATAATCCACAGCATCAGCAGCCTGATATCCCATGATCTGTCCATATGTCAAGCGCATGGTAGAATTGGCATCGGGATAAAATTTACGTTCGGGATGCATTTCCCTTATTCCCTTGAGATACAACCTCATACCCTTATTCATTTGCAAATTGAGTGCTCTAATATCACTCTGGGTTTTCTTCATCATATCGTCAACTGCCAGTGAAATTGAAAGCATCGGATCATCGTCGATGTCTTTCAAATTGGGTTTTTTTAAAAAAGCCATGCATTTAGCAGAATCCGTAAAAATTGAAGTGGTAAAAACCATATCTGCATATATCTTGAAATTTCTGTTGTATTTCTTGTCAATATCAGAAAAAGCAGCAGGATGATAATCAGGATTTACATCATTATAGTAAAGCTCAATCATCGATTCAAACAATCGGCGTTCAGTAACTTTTATAAAGCCAGCAAAAAAAGCTTCTGCCCGACTAACAAGCGGAGCTTTGAGTTCTTC
>Ga0265295_1003018_pt1 | contig 25313 bp, 28 predicted proteins | sample Munlansysbiofilm_FD_192503 | JGI IMG/M metagenome (GOLD analysis project Ga0265295, IMG submission 192503) | Leachate microbial communities from a municipal landfill in Southern Ontario, Canada - Methane capture system biofilm | ecosystem: Engineered > Solid waste > Landfill > Unclassified ... | reverse complement strand
GAGAGTAAATGTGTAAAACGTTTTCATTATAAGGGGAAAAAACGATATACTTTGAAAATATGAAAATCTATGATATGATAATACTGTAAATAAATCTTCAGGGCGGAGTGTAAGTCTCCACCGGCGGTATAGTCCGCGAGCCTTCGGGTTGATCTAGTTAGATTCTAGAACCGACAGTTATAGTCTGGATGGGAGAAGAACGAAATTAATCGTTTTCTTTTGTGTCGCCCAGGAGTAGGCGATTTTTTTATTTAAGGAGGAAACTAAGATGAGAATATTTGTTATCATCGCTTTAATCGCATTACTTGGCGCAGCACCATTTCTATTTACAAAAAATAAACCAATCTTAGAAACTAAAAAAATGTCGACAAGACAAATGATGTATATCGTTACATTTAGTGCTCTTGCCATTGTAATAGGTTTCTTTGAGATACCGATTGGATTTATTGGGGTTAAATTAGATTTGAGTGAAGTAATTATTTTAATGGCATTTTTAGTTTTAGGATTTAAAAATGCTTCGTATGTTATTGTTTTAAGATCGTTAGTAAGAATGATATTACCATCAAAAACGGCAATGGAAACAGACATGTTATGGAAAGCACTAGGTGAAGTTATAGCTATATTAGCTTCATATCTAATTATTTTTTCTTACTTTCTTACAAAGAAAGTTTTAAAGATTAAGGAAAAACCATTAATGATTGCAGTTCCTACGGAAAAAGGCAATATTGATTTAAAAGTATTTGTAGTTGCAAGTATTATTACCCCAATCCTATTAACTTTAGGAATGACAGTTTTTCATACGTTAATAACGATGCCGATGTATTTAAGTGGAAATGAACATTTCTTTATAACTTCGTTATTAAATGATAGTAAATATGTTGATAATAATATATTATCGATTATTAAAACAATTATTGTTATGTTTGGACTTGTTAATGTCATTAAAGGAATCATATCACCGATAGTATTCTTAATGATAAAACCACAAATTGAGAAAATAATTACATAATTAGATGTAAGTAAACGTTTTCTGTTACTTGCTACCTTTAAATTATTGCAATAATAATGTATAATACAAGATGCAAGTACACGGCAAAAAAATTATATATAAGGAGTGAAAAAAATGCCATTTATTGAAAATGTATATGCACGCGAAGTTTTAGACTCACGTGGGAATCCAACTGTTGAAGTTGAAGTTTATACGCAATCAGGTGCTTTTGGGCGTGCTTTAGTACCATCTGGAGCATCAACTGGTGAACATGAAGCTGTTGAATTAAGAGATGGAGACAAAAAACGCTATTTAGGAAAAGGTGTTTTAAAAGCAGTTGAAAATGTTAACGAAGTTATTGCAGAAGCAGTATTAGGTTATGATGTTACTGATCAATTAGCAATTGACAAATTATTAATTGAATTAGATGGAACAAAGAACAAAGGTAAATTAGGAGCAAACGCTGTTTTAGGAGTATCAATTGCTGTTGCAAGAGCTGCTGCTGATTTCTTAGGTGTTGAATTATATCAATACTTAGGAGGATTTAATGCTAAAACATTACCAGTTCCAATGATGAATATTGTTAATGGTGGAGCACACTCAGATGCGCCAATCGACTTCCAAGAATTCATGATTTTCCCAGTTGGAGCACCTTCATTTAAAGAAGCTATCCGTTGGGGAGCAGAAATTTTTCATAATCTAAAATCAATTTTAAAAGCAAAAGGTTTATCTACAGCAGTGGGTGACGAAGGTGGTTTTGCTCCAGATTTAAATTCTAATGAAGATGTTATCGATCATATTTTAGAAGCAATCAAAAAAGCTGGATACAAAGCAGGTAGTGAAGTATTTATCGGATTTGACGTTGCAGCATCAGAATTTTATGATAAAGCAAAAAATAAATATGTATTCAAAAAATCTACTAAACAAGAATTTACACCAGCGGAATTAGTAACTTATTACGAAGGATTAGTTAAGAAATATCCAATTATCTCAATCGAAGACGGAATGGACGAAAACGATTGGGCTGGATGGAAGTTATTAACTGAAAAACTTGGCAACAAGATTCAATTAGTTGGTGATGATTTATTCGTTACAAACACTGAATACTTAGCAAAAGGTATTGCTACTGACACTGCAAATTCAATTTTAATTAAAGTTAACCAAATTGGTACTTTAACTGAAACTTTTGATGCAATTGAAATGGCAAAACGTGCTGGATATACAGCAGTAGTTTCACACAGAAGTGGTGAAACAGAAGATACAACAATTGCTGATATTGTCGTTGCTACTAATGCTGGACAAATTAAAACCGGTTCTGCTTCAAGAACAGACCGTGTTGCTAAATACAATCAATTAATGAGAATTGAAGATCAATTAGGCGACACATGTAAATATGCAGGATTAAGTGCGTTCTACAATTTAAAGAAATAAATTTAATAAAAGAACTTTTAATGACTATATAATTTAGGAACTTTAAAAGTTCTTTTTTCTTTTTTATATACATTATTTATCTAAGCAATAAGGTGGTTTAATGGTATAATTTAAGTAATATGGAGGTATTATATGGCAATTAAACTAAAAAATATTAATAAAAAGTATAATGATTTTTATGCTCTAAAAAATATAATTTTGGAAGTTGATAATAACAGTTTTATTGCGATTGTCGGTAAAAGCGGTAGTGGGAAATCAACGTTATTAAACTTAATTGGCAATTTAGACCATCCATCAAGCGGTGAAGTTCTTTTTAATGGGAATGATATTAATCATTTACCATCAAAAGAACAAGCAAAATTGCGAAATAAGGAGTTTGGCTTCGTTTTTCAATTTGCCAATTTAGAATCAACATACACCGTTTTCGAAAATGTTGAATTACCATTAATAATTGCAGGGATTGATAAGAAAATTAGGTTCGAAAAGGTTATGGAAGTATTAGAAGCTGTTGATATGTTAGAAAAAAAGCATCAAAAAGCTGAGACTTTGTCTGGAGGAGAAAAACAACGTGTGGCTATTGCCAGAGCTATTGTAAATAATCCAAGTGTTATTTTGGCTGATGAACCATGTGGAAATTTGGATACTTTGAACAGTTAAATGGTCATGAAACTATTAGCAAGGTTAAAAAACAAAAATAGATCGATAGTTTTAGTTACGCACGATTTAGATGATGCGAAAATGGCAGATTATATTATCACCCTAAAAGACGGTGAAATTGTCGAGGATGAAAATGTTTTTTTTTAAGAAAGAACTTAAAAATAATCTTAAGATTATTATCTTAACTGCCGTAATATTGTCATTTATCATTGCAATCAGCATTGCTCTATTTAGTTTATCTAAAGCATTAATTAAAAGTCATGAGGAGTTTTTAAATGGTGAGCACCCAAAAGGAGATACTTTTTTTGTTGAGTACCAAGACTTTAATGCTATTAGTGAGACTTCTACACATAAAGATATTAGTTTTTATTCTTCGAATAATAAATCAATTGTTTTTTTAATTAACGGAGAAACAAAGGTAAGTGAGTACATGGAAGTAGTCGAAGGTGGAGACATAAATTACTATTCATATAGTTATGGTGAAGTCATAATGACAGACGGAGAAATGCCAAAAGAATTAAGTGACATCAAATATGTAGACATAAAGGAAAGTTTATACCCTCTTATTATTTCTAACAAACTTGCCCTATATTTAAATGCAAAAGTCGGTGATGAGATTAGTATTTCACAATATTTCATTGATGAGAACGATCATATTGTAGTTAGTGATTATACGATTGATTGTTTTGTCGCGCAAATCATTAACGATTCATCGTGGATTAATTATTATATTCTCGCATCAAATTTAAGTGGTTTCATTGATAATAACGTATTTAACAGTGATGTTGGAATATATCTTGATAGTTACGAAAATTTTTATGATACTTACAGTTATTTAAATAAAAATGGAATTGAAATAATTAGTTTTTGGGGCTTTAATGAGTATTTAGAGGGAAACCGAACATTTAGTTTAATCATGAAAGTTTTAGATTTCTTGATTTTAATTATCGGGACCATGATCATTGCTAATCTAATGAATCTATTAATTAAGGATCGTTTGAAATGGATTTCAATGGTTAAAGCCTTAGGGATGCCAACGATTAAGATTGCTTTAGTATATTTTGGTGTTATGCAATTCATCTTATTTGGTGCTTTAATTCTAGGAACGATTTTAACGAACGCGATTAATTTACGATTAGTTTCACTTGCAAAGTTAGTACTAGAATATGAAATGATGATACCGCTTGAAGTATTAAGTGTTCTCGTAATATATTTAGTTATTGTATTTTTATCAACGATTGTTGCGTTAGTTTTTTTCAAACAAATTGACAGAAAAGCAAGTTATGAGTTGCTGCAAGTAGGTGATTAATAATGTTTAAACAAGTAAAAACACTAACATGGTACAACATAAAATCAAAAAAAGTCAATTTTATATATTTAGTGCTTGGTTTTTTATTGATGTCATTAATCATGATTTTTTTATTGGATATTTTAGTATTAATGAACAAAATTATTTAGAATTGATTAATAGCGATCAAGATAAAAATTATCTTGTTGTTGCAGATGATTTGAGCGATGATGAATTAAGTAGTATATTAAAATATGAAGAGGTAGATAGTTATCAAATTAAACGTATGTTATTTTTTAATTATGATGATATTGATTATCAAGAAAGCAGTTTTGTTATTAATGAAAAAGAATATAATCATATCGATAGTGATGGCATAAAAAATCATTATCTTCAAATTCTATTATCTTTTTTTGCTGATAATAAAATGATTGATGAAACTGATATCAAAGATAGTGATTATCCAATCATAAAGTATGGCAATCCGCCTGAAAATCCTAACGAGATACTGATATCTGAGAATCTATTAATTGACTATGGTATTGCTGCAAACGATATTTTAAACCATAAAATAAGTTATAAAGATGGAGAAAAAATTATCCTTGATGACTTAATTGTAACTGGAGTTGTCGATAATAAGTATGATGCAGATATTTATTACTATTTCCGTATGTTTTATAATAAAACATTATGGAATAAGATTATCAATGAATATGATATTCATATATCAATTGATAATACTTTTAAACTAAACACGTACGAAAATGTAAGTAGTATTGTCAATGAATTAAAGTTAAAATATCCTAATCGCTTTATTTATCACTATGAAAGTGATAAATTAATTAACATTGAATTTTTATTTAAACAAAAGATTCTTACAAAAGAAGTATTTAATCTTTTAGGGATCATTATTTTATTTTCAATAGCCACATCGTCACTTGTTTCAATTATATTTAGAGTTAAAAAGCAATTAGGATTTATTAGTGTTTCAAAGGCATTTGGTTTGAAAAATGAAGTTTTTGTGATAATAACATTAACAGAACTATTTATTGCATATACCATCGCATTGTTTTTGGGAGTTATAGTATCGTATGGAATATTTTATTTGGTTGATTTTCTCCTTAAAGGCTTTTTAATAGTCTCGTTAATCCCTTCGTTTGAAATACTATTTAAAGCGGGATTAACAACGTATTTGGTTGGATTAGTGATAATTGTCATTTATACAGTAATAATTACCGCTATAATCAATAAAACTAACATAATTAAAATATTACGTAAGCAATAATAAATTATTAAGTGTTTATTTCTATTTGCTAATCTTTTACAAATAGATATCATATTATATGATATAATATGTAAGAAAAGTGAGTGATAATATGAACACCAATGAATTGTATTTAAAATTTTATGAAGCAAAGAGTAGAAAAATTAATGAAGAAGACTTGCAGGGTTTAGATCTTTCTGATGCAAGTTTTTTGGTGTTCAATGAACCATTTTGGCAACTTAAGAATAATGTTTTTATCGGTTCGGTGGACCGAAAAGAAAGTTTCGCTTTTTTGCGTCAAGAAAATGATGATATATATTTAGATCGCCAAGAGATTAAAAACATTATGAATAATGATGTTATTTTAGTTGAAGTTGTTAAAGGAAATCCGAAAGTTAAATTAGTGCTAAAAAGAGGACTAGAAACAATTATTGCGACGGTTGAAAAAAGAAAAAATGTCTTTAAATACTATACTGATAAACCACTTGATAGAAGAATTATTGTTGGTGATGAAAAACTTGCTGTTATTGGTAATGTTGTAAAACTAAGAGTTCAATCAATTGTTGAAGATAAAATATATGCCGAAATAATTGAAGTTATCGGTCATGTTGATGATCCTGATATTGATATCTTGAAAATTGTTGCATATTATAATTGGCCTGATCCTAATATGGATGAGCTTGAGAAAATAGCAAGTGAAATTAAAGTTGATTGGGAATCAGAACGCAAGAATCGTCTTGACTTAACAAATGATTTTATAGTAACAATCGACGGTAAAGATGCCAAAGACTTAGACGATGCCATAAGCCTTACCGTTAAAGATGGTAAGTATCAATTAGGAGTTCATATTGCTGATGTTTCACATTTTGTTACTGAAGATAGCATTATTGATAAAGAAGCTTATGAAAAGGCAACAAGCGTTTATATGGCTAATCGGGTTATTCCAATGCTTCCACATAAACTAGCAAACGATCTTTGTAGTTTGAACCCTAATACTGAAAAATTAGCTTTAAGCTGTTTAATGGTTTTAGATGAAGATGGGAAGGTAATTGAATATAACATTCAAAAAACTATTATTAACACATCATACCGACTAAACTACGACGATGTAAATGATTTAATTGAAAGTAATAAATCATTAGGTGATAAAAAGCTTGATGATATGATTATCTTAATGAACGAATTAAGTCAGAAACTATCACAAATTAGAAAAAAACGCGGTGAACTAGAATTTGATAGTGAAGAAATCAAGTTTGTATTTAACAAAAACAATGAAGTAATAGATGTTTATCCTAAAAATACAAAAAAAGCTGAAGAACTGATTGAATCATTTATGTTGATTGCTAATGAAACGGTTGCATTTCATATGGAAGTTAATGGTTTTCCAAGTATTTATCGAATTCATGAGAAGCCTGATAATATTAAATTAGATGAAGCTTTAAACACCTTAGGTCGTTTGGGTATTAACTTCAATAAAAAAGCAATCCACAATGTTAAGGAACTACAAAAGATTTTAAAAAGTGTTAAGGGTGAAGATAAAGAATTTATTGTTAATATGATATTATTACGTTCAATGCAACGTGCAAAATATGATCAAAATTCTTTAGGACACTTTGGCTTAGCCGCTAGGTACTATACACACTTTACATCACCAATTAGAAGATACCCGGATTTGATTTTGCACCGGATTATTGGAGATTTAGTTCTAGGCAATAATAACTCGTTAAAACAATTCAATCATTTTAATAAGATATTAGATGAAGTTGCGAAACATAGTTCTGTTCAGGAAAGAGTTGCTATCGAGATCGAACGTGAAGTTAATCAATTAAAATCATGTGAGTTTTTACTTAGAAAGATTGGGACAATATACAAGGCTCAAATAACACAAGTAATTAAAACAGGAATGTTTGTAAGATTAAAGAATGGAATTGAAGGTTTTATTAACATGAAACATCTATATCGAAACAGTCAATATGATGCCGTGATGCTTGGATATTATGCCAAGGGTAAATTATATAAAATCGGCGATTTTATAAAAGTTGAACTTGTTGATGTTAATATGATTGAAAGAGAAATTGATTTTGCTATTGTTAGTGAAAAAGGTGGAAGAAGTAATGAAAACAATCGTAAGAAATAAAATAGCTACTTATAATTACTTTATCGAAGATCGATATGAAGCAGGAATTAAATTAGTCGGAAGTGAAATTAAATCAATTCGTGCTGGTAAAGTGAGCATAAATGAAGCGTATGTTACATTTAAAAATAATGAGGCGTTTATTACAAATATGCACATTGCAATATATGAACAAGCAAGCATCTTTAATCATAAAGAAACAAGACCGCGAAAACTATTGTTACATAATCGTGAAATAGTAAAACTATTTAGTAAATCAAAAGAACAAGGCTATAGTGTTATTCCATTAAGTATTTATTTAAAAGATGGTTTAGCTAAAGTTGAAATTGCACTTGCTAAGGGGAAAAAGGATTATGATAAGCGTGAGGATCTAAAGAAAAAAGATCAAGATATGCGCTTAAAAAAGACACTTAGTAAGTATTGAGAGGGTTAGTTTATGAAGACAATCGATATTAATATAATTAAATGGATTCAGAATAATTTAAGAAACAATGTTTTAGATTATTTATTGTATGGTATTACCCAATTAGGTGACGTTTATATCTTCATTCTTTTATTGGCTATTTTGTATTGGACTGTCAATAAAAGATTCGCTTATAAGTTTTTCTTTACTTTTATGGTTTCTGCGGGAATCAATAATGCTATTAAAGTTTTAGTAGCAAGAGAAAGACCTTATAAAATTGATGGTATTGAATCAATCATTAGTGATACTAGCGGTTACTCATTTCCAAGTGGACATTCCCAAGCAGTAGCAGTAGGCTTTTATGGGTTAATGGATGAGTATGGGAAGAATAGTCGCATGTTACGTTATTTGCTTATTGCCATCCTAATACTTGTTCCATTTTCAAGAATGTATTTAGGCCAACACTTTTTAACTGATGTTTTAATTGGTGTTGTTTTAGGAATCGCATTAGCATACCTGTTGTTTAAACTCTTTGATTTAATGAAGGATAAAGAACATATTTATCCACTTTATTTGATTCCCGTCATTGTGTTAACACTTATTCTTTTCTTAGGAAAAGATTATGATACCTATAAGGAGTTATACGTAATTGGTGGAGGATATATTGGTTTTTCAGTTGGATATGCCCTTGAAAAACTATATGTGAAACATGAGGTAAATGCTCCTTTAAATATTAAGATCATTAAAGTTTTAATAGGTTTAGTAACAGTAGCAATAATATATTTAGGACTAAAGGCGATTTTTCCGAAGGAAAGTATGTTGTTTGATGGAATTCGTTATATGGTCGTTGCCTTTCATGCGGCTTTAGGTGCGCCGTATTTATTTATAAAAGTGTTTAAAGAATAAGAATCTTTACAATTATAGTTAGTTATGTTAAAATTAGATTGCGTTGATTAAGAGAGTAATTTACTGAAGAGAATTAAGAGACTTTGTGGTTGGTGAAAACAAAGCATTTAGTTAAATGAAGGCTACTTAGGAGCATACAAACAGACGTAAGTCTTATAAAAGAGGGCTAGAGAAATCTAGAACTAAGGTGGTACCACGGAAAATTTTCGTCCTTAGATAATGTTTATACTTATCTAGGGATTTTATTTTGGAGGAAAAGAAAATGCGTTATATGACAGCAAACGAAATTAGAAAAACATGGTTAAATTTTTTTGAAAGTAAGAGACATTTTATTGTTGAATCAGCTTCATTAATACCAAATAACGATCCAACGTTATTATGGATTAATGCTGGTGTTGCACCATTAAAAAAATACTTTGATGGTAGCGAGACGCCGGTTTCAAGACGTTTAACTAACGTACAAAAATGTATTAGAACTAACGATATTGATAATGTTGGAAAAACAGCAAGACATCATACATTTTTTGAAATGCTTGGGAACTTTTCGATTGGTGATTATTTCAAAAAAGAAGCAATTGAAATGGGTTTTGAATTATTAACAAGTGAAAAATATTTTGGGTTTCCGCTTGAAAAATTAGTTTTTACATATTATACGACTGATGTTGAAGCACGTGATAAATGGTTGTCATTAGGTGTCAGTAAAGATAAAGTTATTCCTAGAGAAGATAACTTTTGGGAGATTGGCGAAGGTCCATGTGGACCTAATACGGAAATTTATTTTGACCGAGGAAGTGAGTATGACAAACGTGGCTTAGAGTTAGTTCGTGATGATATTGAAAATGATCGGTACATCGAAATTTGGAACATTGTTTTTTCACAATATAACTCTAAAGCGGGATTAGAAAGAATTAATTATCCTGAACTTCCTAATAAGAATATTGATACCGGAGCAGGTCTCGAACGATTTGCATGTGTGATCCAAGAAACTAAGACTAATTTTGAAACAGATTTGTTCTATCCAATTATTTTGGAGACTAGTAAAATAAGTAATATTGAATATAACGGTCAAATGGCTTTCAAAGTTATTGCAGATCACATAAAGACATTGGTGTTTGCAATTAGTGATGGGGCTATCCTTTCTAATGAAGGAAGAGGATATGTTTTAAGACGTTTATTAAGAAGAGCGGTTAAATATGGAAGAAACTTAAATGTCAATGAACCATTTTTATATAAACTTGTTGATACAGTTATTAAGACAATGGGTGATTTTTATCCTAATCTAAAAGAAAATAAGAAAATCTGTGAAACAGTCATCTTTAAAGAAGAGGAAAAGTTTTTAGAAACAATTTCTGATGGTGAAAAACATTTATTTAATGCAATTAAAGAAGAAGGTAAGGTTTTATCGGGAGAGACAGCATTTAAGCTCTATGATACCTATGGCTTTCCGATTGAACTAACCCTTGAATATGCAGCAGAAAATAATGTGTTAGTTGATGAAGAAGGATTCAAAAAAGCTTTATTAGAACAAAAAGAACGCTCACGACAAGCAAGAGAAAATGTTGATAGTATGAAAGAACAAAAAGAAATATTTTTAAATTTTAAAGAAAAATCGCTTTTTGTCGGATATGAAGTTCTTGAAACGAAATCGAAAGTAATCGCGGTTTTTGATGAAGGGATTGTATTAGACAAAACACCATTTTATGCAACAAGTGGTGGCCAAGTATCTGATAACGGAACGATTAACGAGATTCCCATTGTTGATGTAAAAAAATTACCAAATGGTCAACACCTTCATGTGATTGACAGTGAGTTTAAAGTTGGCGAAATAGTAAGTGCTAAAGTAGATAAAAACATTCGTTATAGTACTGAAAAGAACCATAGTGCTACACATATTTTACACCAAGCGTTAAAAGATGTATTAGGAAAACATGCTGTCCAACAAGGATCATTAGTTAATAGTAAACATTTACGATTTGATTTTAATCACTTTGAAAGCATTAGTGACGACAAAATTGTTAAAATTGAAAAAATTGTTAATGATAAAATTCGTGAAGGCTTAACAGTAACAATAAAAGAAATGCCAATTACTGATGCAAAAAAATTAGGAGCAATGGCTCTATTTGGTGAAAAGTATGGTAATATTGTTCGGGTTGTTAATATGGACAATTATAGTATTGAATTATGTGGTGGGACCCATGTTAAGAATTCTAAAGAAATTGGGAAAATGGTTATTTTAAATGTTGAGTCTATTGGCTCAGGAATTTATCGTGTACTAGCAACAACTGATACTAACATCATTGAAGGTATTGATTCACAAATTGGTTATATTAATGATGAAGTAGCAATAATTAATCAAAAAGTTTTAGATCTTAATCTAAGCGATAAGAAATTTAACCTTAAATTTAATTATGAGTCATATCAAGATATCTTAAACGCTAAGCAAAAATTAATGATGATTAGAGAACAATATCGTGATCTTGAAAAAGAATTTGAAAATACAAAGATTAATAACATTTTAAAAAATGCTGAAAGTTATATCCCTGAAAATGTAGGGAAAAAAGCGATAATTAATACTGAAATTAGTGACTTAAAAGTCTTAAAACCATTAGTTGATATAATCTATGATAAAATAAATGCAGATACAGTTTTACTAGTAAATATTTTTGAAGAAAAAGCTACGTTTATTGCTAAAACAAACGGAAAAACTCATGCTGGAAATTTGATTAAGGATTTAGTTAAATTAGTAAATGGCTCTGGTGGTGGCAAAGATACAATTGCCCAAGGGGGAACTAAAGATTTTTCAAATCTTAAGAAGTCTTTAGAATTTATAAAGGAAAAGTTATGAAAAATTATTTAGGATTAGATTTAGGCAGTAAAACATTAGGGTTAGCAATAAGTACATCAGGCATTATTGCCAATTCTTATAAAACACTATACTTTGAAAATGATAACTATGATGAGGCAGTTAAAATATTAAACGAAGTGATTAATAAAGAAAACATTACTTGTCTTGTCTTAGGTCTTCCGAAACATATGAACAATGATTTAGGAATTCGGGGGAGTATAAGTGTTGATTTTGCTGATAAAATAAGTAAAGCTAGTGATGTTGAAGTTGTTTTATGGGATGAACGGACTTCAACTCAAGCTGCGATAAAAACAATGATTAAAGGCAATGTTTCTAGAAAACAACAAAAACTAAGAAAAGACGAATTAGCTGCTGTAATCATTTTACAAAACTATTTAGATTATCTTAATAAGTAAAAAATAAGAAAGGATATTATACATATAGTATAAGCGTGAATAATATGGATGAAAATCAAATTACATTAATTAGTGAAGATGGAAAAGAAGAATTAGCAACGATTTTATTTACTCATGAAAAAGATGGGAAAAAATATGTTGTTTTTGAATTTGTTGAAAGCCAAGATGTCAGTGCCGCAATCTATGTTGAAGAAGGCGATGGAGCAGGAAGTATTTTGGATATTGAAACTGATGAAGAGTGGGAAATGTTAGATGAGTTACTAGATGAATACTACGATGAATTAGACAAAGAAGATACGTCTGAAGATGAAGAAGAGTAACAGCCTAAAAGAATTTGCTTTAAAAAATAATGTTCCAATTCTTTCCGACGAAGGACAAACATTTATTATCAAATTAATCAAAGAAAAAAGTGTAAAAAGCATTTTAGAAATCGGCACTGCTATCGGCTATAGTGCGATTTCTTTTGCTTTGGAAGGAGCTCTAGTTACCTCCATTGAACGTAATGAAAAGATGTATTTAGAGGCCTGCAAAAACGTTGATTTATTTCAATTTAATGATAGAATAACATTAATAAATGAAGATGCATTATTATTAGAAATATCGACAAAATTTGATTTAATTTTTATTGATGCTGCAAAAGCTCAATACTACAAATTTTTTAATAAATATAAAGCAAATTTGAATGAGTCTGGTTGCATTGTTTGTGACAATCTAAATTTTCACAATTTAGATCCTAACAAAGTTTCAAGAGGAACTAGACAGTTATTAAGAAAGATTAATGAATTTAAACAATACTTAAGAACCAATAATGAATTTGTTACAAGTTTTTATGATATTGGCGATGGAATGAGTGTGAGTGTAAGAAATGAAAAGATTAATAACAATTTATGATTTAATCAGTATAGAAAAAATCTCTAACGATGTTGATGGCTTCATTGTTGGATCTGATTTGTTTTCAACAAGGTTAACAAAAAGTTTTTCGATTGAGGAAATTAATACGATTATTGATATATGTATATCCATAGATAAAGAAGTATTTTTAATTGCTAATCAGATGTTTACGGATCAACAATTAGAAGATTTTGTAAAAAACATAAAAAAGATTAGTTATACTAAACTTACAGGAATTATAATTGCCGACATCGGAGCATTAGTTAGCCTTAGTGAGTTAGGGATAAACGATAAAGTAATCTATAATCCTGAGACTTTATTAACAAATTCGATTGATTTTAATTATTTGTCAGATGATAATGTTTTTGGTGCTTATGTAGCTAAAGAAATTACCTTAGATGATATATTAACAATTGGAAAAGAGAAGAAACATCAGCTCTTTATGCTAGGACATGGTCATTTGAACATGTTTTACTCAAAACGTAAACTTCTTGACAACTATCAGGAATTTGTTGAATCTAATCAAGACTTAACTAACCTTCAAAATCTAAAGATTATTGAACCAAAACGTGAAGATAATCCTTATCCAATTTTACAAGATGGAGCTGGAACTCACGTTTTTAGAAGTAAAGTAATGAATTCTTTGGATTATCTTGACCAACTAAAAGAAGTTGTTGATTATTTAGTGATTGATACAATCTTTAAAAATGATGATTATGGAATTGATGTAGCTAAACTTTACAATAAAAAGTATGATAAAAATGCAATTGAAAGTTTTATAAACAAGTATAATGAAGAATGGGATAATGGGTTTTTAGATCGAAAAACTTATTATAAACGGTGATTTAAATGGTAGAATTGTTAGCACCAGCAGGAGATTTAGATAAATTAAAAACGGCCTTAATTTATGGGGCTGATGCCGTTTTTGTCGGTGGTCAGAATTTTTCTTTACGGGCAAGAGCTTCTAATTTTTCGATTGATGATTTGAAAAATGCCGCCCAGTTTGCTCATCGTTTAGGAAAAAAGATTTATGTAACAACAAACATCATTCCACATCAAGAAGATTTAGATGGTTTAGTTCCATATTTAAAAGCTTTAGAAAATGCAAAAGTTGATGCAATTATAACGGCTTCACCAGCAATTATTCATGAGGCAAAAGCTAACACTAATTTGGAAATTCATCTTTCAACTCAACAATCAGCAATCAATGCTAATACGGTTAATTATTGGTATAAAAAGGGTGTTAAACGCATTGTTTTAGGACGAGAATTATCTTTAACTGAAATCAATGGTGTTTCAGCAAAGACTGATGCAGATTTAGAAGTTTTTATTCACGGGGGAATGTGTATGAGTTATTCCGGACGCTGTAGTTTGTCTGATAATATGACCGGTCGGGACGCTAATCGCGGCGGATGTGCTCATAGTTGTCGATGGTCTTATACTTTAGAGATTGACGGGGCGAAACAAGAAAAATTATTTTCAATGTCTTCGAAAGACTTGCAAGCTTTGAAACAAACTGTTTCGTTAATTGAAGCTAATGTCAAATCGCTTAAAATTGAAGGAAGAATGAAAAGCCAACATTATATAGCTACTGTTGTGAAAACTTATCGCATGTTAATTGATGAATATATGAAAACTGGAAAGATTAATGATTATAGTATTTACGAATCGTTAATTTCAAAATCGGAAAATAGAGAGACATCATTTGGATATTTAGAAGGTCTACCGGGTCTTGAACAACAATTATATTCAGGTCAAGGCGAAAAGCCTAATCAAGAGTTCATTGGGTTTGTGTTAGAAGATAGCGATGATAAAAATCTAGTTAAGATTGAACAACGTAATTTTTTTAATGTAGGAGATAAAATCGAAGTATTTAGTCCTAATGAAGAAGAACGATATTTTACACTTACAAAAATGTATGATGAAGAATTTAACGAGATTGAAGTTGCCCGTCATCCGAAGCAAGTTCTATATATCTTAATCCCGTTTAAGGTAGTTAGTTTCTCAATGTTGCGGAAATCTGATAGTAATGATTAAATATTTAATTAAAGATGATAAACAGATCCCTTACAAAATAATCAATAAAAATAATAAAAACACCTATTTTAAGTTTAAAAATGGATATCTAGAAATATCAAAATCTAAGTTTATGAATGAAGAATTTGTTTTAAATATCGTTAATGGTAATTTTTCAAAATACTATAAAAAATTAAGTCGAGTCAAAGAATTTACCCCTAAAGACGATGAAATTATTTTGGAAGGGAGAAACTATAAACTCATTATTAACGATGGACATAAGTTTTCATACGAAATGTATAACGATCATATTATCGTTAAAACAAAAATTACTGACAACGAACAAATTAAAAAGAAGATATATAATCAACAATTAAGCGAAATGTTAGAAAATATTAATGGAGAAATAAAGATAACACTAGATAATAACGATATTAATGTAAGACCGATAAAACTAGGTTATTTTAAGACTAAATTTGGTTCATATCATCGTGATTCAGACATCATTAAGATAAACATCATATTAGCAAAATTAGACATAAATCATCTAAAGTATGTACTATTGCATGAATATGCACATACAAAAGTCTTTAATCACAGTCGTGATTTCTATTTAGTTTTAGAAAAACTAATGCCAGATTATCGTAACTATGATAAAAACTTAAAAAATGTGTCTATTTCCCTTTAAATAATGGTATAATTAGAAAGAAATGTTATGGAGGTAAGTTATGGCTGCAAAGAAAGTATATGAATTAACCCAAGAAGGTGTTGACAAATTAAAAGAAGAATTAAATGATTTAATTGATAATAAGCGTCCTCAAAACTTAGAAATGTTAAAAGAAGCACGTGCTCAAGGTGACTTATCAGAAAACGCTGATTATGATGCTGCACGTAATGAACAGGGAAGAATTGAAGCCCGAATAGTTGAAATCGAAGGTATTCTTAAATATGCTAAAGTTATCAAATTAAGTGACAAAGATATTGTTGAAATTGGAAAACTTGTAAAAATTAAATACTTAGAAAATAAAAATATCTTTGAATTTCAATTAGTAGGAACGCTTGAAGCTAATCCAATGGAGAAGAAAATCTCAGTTGAATCGCCAATTGGTAAAGCAATAATAGGGCATGAAATTGGTAATCAAGTTTTGGTTAAAACACCAGGTAAAAATTATACAGTTGAAATATTAGAAGTTAAGAATGAAGTTCTATAAAAAATTTATACCCACACAATATGTCAAGGATATAAAAGAAATTAAATATGATTGTTTGTTAAAACAAGGAATTAAAGCCTTGTTTTTTGACTTAGATAACACAATTATTCCTTATGATATATCGGTTATCCCACCTGAAATAAAGAATTATTTAGAACAATTAAATGAAGATTTTAAAGTAGTTGTAGTTTCGAATTCGCGAAAGAAACGTGTCTATAATGCAACAATCAATTTAGAAAAGATTAACGTGGTTAAATTTGCTCGTAAACCATTCAAATTTGGATTTAAAAAAGCTTTAAAATTCGTAGGATTAAAGCCAAGCGAAGTTGCATTAATTGGTGATCAGTTGATGACCGATGTGTATGGTGGTAATCGTATGAAGTTTAAAGAGATAATTTTAGTTAAACCGGTAAAGCAAAAAAGTGATCATTTATTTACACGTATTAATCGTTATTTTGAAAGACGGATGATTAAAAAGATTTCCATAAAAGAGCCAGAGATCTATGAAAAGGTGTTAAGTCAATATGAAAAATGATTATTGTTTAGGTTGTGGAATAAAGAAACAAGTTGATAATAAAAATGAATTAGGGTATGTTTCATCGATGGATAAGGAACTCTGTTATGATTGTTATCAGTTGCTGCATTATGGAAAAGTTACTAATGTAAATCATCCAAAACGATATTTTGAAATTGCTGAAAATAGTGTTGTTTTGATTATTCAGTCTGTAATGCAATTAGATTTATTGTTTAGTTTACCAATTACGAGAATTCAAAATAACGCTAAGTATGTTTATATAATAAATCAGGTTGATTTACTGCCAAAGGATACAAACTTGGATTTATTACATGCTAATATTGTTAAGTTAGCGCATATTAATAAAATCAATTATAGTGATATTATTTTGATGTCAGCTCTTAACAAGGAAGATATTAAAAATTTGAGTGAACATATTAGTACGTTTAAAGAAAGTAACATCTATTTATTTGGATATCAAAATAGTGGTAAAACGACGATTTTTAAAGGCCTTACAAATAATCAACATGCGTTAAATATGAATAAAAGTGGCTTAACTCAAGATGTGATAATTGATAAGTTTCAAGATAAAACAATCTATGATATGCCAGGAGCATATACAAATGGTTATTTAGAAGATTTTTTTTCGTATGAAGAATATAAAAACTTTTTACCTTCAAAAACAATGAAACCAAAAATCTATCAAATAAACAATAAACAAAAATTAGTTATCGAAGATATCTTCGAATTTACTATTTCAAGTGATGATAAAAGCACTGTGGTTTTATATATGAATAACAATTTAAAGATAAATAGATACAATATTGCAAATGAAAATGATTACTTAAATAAAAAGTTTGAATACAACACCAGAGATTTTCGTGTTAATGAGAAAAACAAGAGTCAAGTTACAATTGCAGATTTAGGATTTATTCATTTACAAGGAACTTTTAATATAAGTTTAACTGTTCCTAAGGGAATTCATATAACTGTATCGGAGGCGCTATTTAAATGACAAGCGAAAGAGCATATCAAATTGCAAAAGATAAATTTAGAGATAATCCTCAACGCTTCAAACACACTTTGGGCGTATGTGAAACTGCAGTTTGTCTTGCAAATAAATATAATTTAGATGTCGAAAAGATGAAAGTAGCTGCATTGTTTCATGATTATTCTAAGTATGATAGTATTGATTTACAGACAAAGTATTTAGATGATGTAACAATTGAGCACTTTAAAGACACACCTGTAATGTTTCATGCATTAGCTGCATCGCAGGTCTTAAAAAATGAATTTAATTATGAAGATACTGATGTTCTAAATGCAATTAATAAACATGTGTGGGGCGCATCACAAATGAGTTTGTTCGATAAAGTGTTACTTATTAGTGATAAAATTGAGCCAAATCGTAGCTATGATAAGGTTGATTATTTTCGGAAATTAGCGTTTGAAAATATCGATTTAGCAGTTATTGAGTTTTTAAAAGAAAATGTTGAGTATAACAAAAGAAAAGGATTTAATATTCCAAGTGAACAAATTAAAGTAATTGATGACTTAGAAAAAAAACATTATGATCCAAACAAGCAAGGAGAATTTTAAATGAAAAAAATTAAAAAAGTAATCGATATTTTGGGGCAAGTAAATGCTAAAGACATTAAAAGTTTTGATTATGAAGGGAAATCACCGTTTTTTGACTATATAATTATTGCTACTACCAATGATCGTCAGGGAAATGCTGTAATTGGATATTTAAAAGATGCGGAGATTTTAAATACCGAACGTGTTGAAGGGAAAAATGGTGGCGGATGGATTTTGATTGATACCGGCGATACGATTATCCATTTATTCAATGAAGAACAACGAAAAAGATACAATTTTGACGAAAGATTATTAGGAGTAAAAGAACTTAATATTTAATAAGTAAAAGAGTGGTTTTTAGACAAGTATTATTATGAAGGGAGTAATAATATGCTTAAAAAAATCACTTTTATTTTATTTATTATTTTATTTTTAAACGTAACTTTTTGGCCAACTAAAGAAAAAGAGGAATTGATAATCGAAAATTCACCTGTATTAGAGGAGATTACTGTTAAGATTGAAGGCGAAGTGGTGTTTCCAGGATATTATAAGTTTTATGATTATATTAAAGTTAAAGAAGTGGTTGAATTTGCTGGTGGTTTTTTACCAACTGCTGATTTGAGTAACATTAATATGGAAAGTATCATTAAATCAAACACGACATTAACGATTAAGGCGCGTTTGAATGATGATGACACTGAACTAATAGTAAAAATGAATTTAAACACAATAACATTTAATCAATTGCTTAATATTCCGAATATTACTGAAAAAAGAGCTGCTAATATTATTTTGTATCGTGAAGGTAGTGGAAAGTTCAAAAGTGTTAGTGAATTACTTAATGTCAAATATATTGGAAAAGACACATATGAGAAGATTCATAAGTACTTTACGGTTTGATTGTTTTTATTATTATGGTTTTTCGATAGTTCTCCTCGTTATTAGTCTTATAAACAATTTATTCTTCATCTTGTTATTGATATACTTATTCATATTTAGAAGGCGGATTAATTTATATGTAATAAGTATGTTTTTTGTTTATATTATAATAATTTTTAGTCATTATACAGGTTTCGATTACAATAAAAAAGTAAACAATAAGTTTACAGTAACTGATATTAATGACTACGAATATAGTAAACGATTGACTTTAGAAAAATCTAGTGAAAAATATCATTTTTATTACAACAACGACGACATCTTAATTGGCGATATTGTGTATATTGAGGGCGATATACAAAAATATGGTGAAACAAGAATTCCCAATGGTTACAATAGTTATTATGCGAACTTGGGTAACGGAATAATTGGAAGAATTACTGGTAAAATAGTAAAATCAGAGGATATTAACTATTTGTATTTAGGACCTCGGATCATCAATCAAATATCGAAGAATGACGGCGATAATTTGAATAAAGAATACCTTAGGCTATTTTTAGGTTACGAAATAAGTGAAGAACTTGACGACAAAATTAATGACTCTAGTTTTTATTATCTTTTTAATATCAGTGGTATCCATATCTTTTTATTATTATCAGTATTGAATATCATTTTTTATCGTATCAATATCTCACGAAAAAAACAAAGTTCTTTTATTATTTCTATTTTATTTTTTATCACGATAATAACTACATTCAATTTAAAAATCATACGGTTTTTAATATACTTTCTAATTAAAGAATTAGTGGAACTTTTAGATATTAAAATCAATAACTTATCAATTATTCATATAACTTTTTTTTCGTTAGTTATAATCAAACCGTACATAATATTTAGTAAAAATGCCTTAATAATGTTTATAATCATAAATGCCTTATCACTCTTAAGTCCGCTTTATAGCAATAAAACTTTTATAGCAAAAGGCATCACTATTTCATTAATCGTTAATATAATTCTAATCATATTTACAGGAACTGTTAATCTTTTAGGGATCATATTTTCGCCGATAATGACTTTAATTGTAGTATATTTCGTTTTTCCTTTAACAATAATCCTCTTTTTTATAACTATTAGAAACGGGGATATGGATTTTATATATCAGGGCTTTAACATGTTGATTGAGTATGAAAAGAAAGTACAAATAAATATAGGTGTAAATAGTCAAATTATGCTCATATTTATGTTATTACTTGCCGTAACAATTCTCTTTGTTAATACTAAGAAACGTGCAATAATGTTAACACTTTTTTTATTTGTAATGTTAATATTTCCTACTATTAGAAGAAGTTGTGACAATGGCACCTTCTATTTTCTAGATGTTGGTCAAGGCGATTCGGCAGTTTATATAAGTAAGAACTATGTAGTTGTAATTGATGCATTCAATTCAGTTGGAAGTTTTTTAAGGAATAAAGGAATCAATCAGATTGATTATTTAATTGTTTCACATAGTGATAACGATCATAATCTCGAATCTCAAAAATTAATTGATAGCTTTAGAACGAAAAATGTCATCTTAAGTAAGTATGACAATGATTATAATTTGAAACATGATAATATCATTTTGGTTGAAAGTGGTTATTATATTAAAAATAAAGAGTTTTCATTAGAATTTTATGGTCCAATAAAAAAGTATGATTCATCTAAAAACAATAATTCGCTAGTCTTCAAGTTCATACTTGAAGAAAATACAATACTATTTACAGGAGACATCGAATATGAAGCGGAGATTGATATTGCAAATAATTATCAAGATAGACTAAAAAGTGATGTTTTAAAAGTTGCTCATCATGGCTCAAACACCTCGTCAAATAGTTTTATTATTGATTATATTAACCCCCAATACGCAATAATTTCAGTAGGTAAGGATAATAAGTATGGATTTCCTTCTCAAGATATTTTGTATCAGTTTTCAAAAAGTAATATTATTTACTATCGAACGGATATTAATGAAACAATAATTTTAAAAAAAGATAAGTTTATGCCATGGCGATTTTACTATCAATTAGAGTAATAATATTGTATAATATTATTGTTAGTATTTGGAGGGATAATAGATGCCGGAATTGATTAATGTTATCTATGGTAAGAATGACTTTTTAGTCAAAGAAAGACTTAAAGTCATGATCGAAACCAGTGAGGTTGATTCAATTAACATTAACCACTATGATTTAGTTGAAACTAATAATCTTGATGTTTTAGAAGATTTAAGAACAGTTTCCTTTTTTTCAGAACAAAAAGTGATTGTTATTGAAAACATTGAGGAGTTATTAAAAGAAGATGAAACAATAATGAATGGATGGATTAAATATCTTGATAAGCCTAATCCAGATGTATTTTTATTTATTGTTTTGAGAGAATTAATAAATGAGAATACTTTGTTGGGAAAGACTTTATTTAAGAGAGCTTTAATTGAAGAAGTTAAAGAACTCGAAAAAGATGATTTCAATAATTATCTTGTTCAATATTTAAAAAGTAAAAATTATTCGATTGATAAAGACGCACTAAAAGAACTGATAATTAGAACCAATAAAGATCTTAATTTGATTATGCAAGAATTAGAAAAACTAATGCTTTATAATTTTGATTCCTTGTATATTGGAATTGATTCAGTAAATCAATTAGTGAGTCGGAATTTAGAAGAAAATATTTATGAATTAACTAATAATTTGTTAAGTAGTAATGGTAATAAAACAATTGAAATTTATTATGATTTATTAGCTCGAAACGAAGATCCGTTACGGATCATGATTAATATTGGTAATAAAATTAGAGAATTAATCCATACTAAACTTTTGTTAGAAAAGGGATATAATCAAGATGACATTGAGAAACACTTTAACATAAAAAGTGGTGTTGCATATTATTTGATTAAAATGGCAAATAAAGTATCTCTTAGTAGACTAGAAGAGTACTTAGATAAACTAACTAAACTAGATTATGAGATAAAATCGGGCAGAGTTGATAAAAAACTTGGGTTAGAAATATTTATATTAGGAGCATAAAATGAAAAACGTTAAAAATATTGTTGTGTTTGATTTTGAGACAACAGGTCTATCCCCACATAACGATGAAATAATTGAAATTGGGGCAATAAGATTAGAAAAAAATAACGATGGTGATTTTGACATTAAAGATGAATTATCGGTGTTGCTAAAAACAACAGTTTTAATTTCTGATAGAATTACGGAAATTACAGGGATTACGAGAGAGATGCAAGCAGATAAGGGTATCAGTCAAGAAGAAGCATTTCAATTACTCAGTAATATGATTGATGATGAAACATTATTAATTGCATATAACATTCAATTTGATCTTGGATTTCTTTTATCTTTTTATCAAAGATATTGGCAAAAAAGTTATCAAATTAAAAACGATATTCTTGATGTAATGGCACTGTATAAGGATCGAAATAAATATCCTCATCGACTTGAAAGCGCGGTTGAAAGATACGCAATTAGTTTTCCAAATACACATCGGGCATTAGATGATGTTAAAGCTACATACGCCGTATTAGAAGCTATGAAAGAAGAACTTGATAATATCGGAAGTTATATAAACGTAGTTGGGTACAATAAAAAATATGGCGTTTCGGGACCGAAACTACCACATGTAAATTATGTTGCTCAATATGGTGGATATCGAGAAATTGAACGATTGAAAAACAGATAAAAAAAAGACACATAAGTGTCCATCTTTTATCTTGTTAGATTGTATTAACTAGACTTGCTAAATATGCTTTATGTCTAGCAACGTAATTTTTATGATAAATGCCCTTTGCTTGTGCTTTATCTAATTTTTTATGCGCAAGTGGTAGTGAGCTTAATGCTTTTTCCTTTTCGCCAGCAGCGACAGCTTGTTCAACTACTTTGATTGCTGTTTTTACAGAAGATTTGAATGATGCATTACGTAAACGTGCTTTTTCATTTGTTTTATTACGTTTGATTTGTTGCTTAATATTAGCCATAAGTTCACCTCCTATTTGATAACATAGTTATTGTATCAAAAGTGATGGTAAAAAGCAACATTTTAGTTATCAATATGTTAAAATAGTAATAAGTTAAGGAGAATAATAACTATGACTACAGCTAATAAAATAACAATATCAAGATTTATACTTATACCTATCATGGTAGCACTATTAGCAATTAATGATACCAAAACCATTAATCTTATTGGTTTAGAGATGGGATTGTACCGTTTCATTGGGGCTATTATTTTTATTATTGCCTCAATTACTGACTTTTTAGACGGGTATATTGCAAGAAAGAAAAATCAAATTACAACGTTTGGTAAGTTTTTAGATCCAATAGCCGATAAGGTATTGGTTATATCAGCAATGATTTATTTTGTTGAAGTTAATGAAATTTTTGGATGGACTGTGATAATTATAATAATTAGAGAATTTCTTGTTACAGGGATTAGATTGTTGGCAGTTGAGAAAGGTAAAGTTATTGCTGCATCACCATATGGAAAGATTAAAACCGTATCAACGATGATTGCATTAATTGTTATTTTCTTTAATAACTTTGGACTTAATACAATAGTTGGTGATATTTTATGGTATATAGCAGTATTTTTCACTGTTTTAAGTGGAGTAGATTACTTACTTAAAAATAAAACTATCGTTTTTGAAAGTATTTAAAAGTAATTATGAATTAAACGCGTAATCATATAGTAGAGGAGTGTAAAGATGTCAAAAGAAAAAAGAGAACAAGCGCTTGAAGCGGCGATGAAACAAATTGAAAAACAATATGGTAAAGGTGCTATTATGAAATTAGGAGATAAAGTTGATCAAGAGATTGCAACAATATCTTCAGGTTCTATTGCATTGAATATTGCTTTGGGAATAGGTGGATATCCTAAGGGAAGGATAATTGAAATTTATGGTGCAGAAAGTTCAGGTAAAACAACATTGGCGCTTCATGCGATTGCTGAAACCCAAAAAGCAGGGGGATTAGTAGCATTTATCGATGCTGAACATGCTCTTGATACTAGTTATGCCAAGCGATTAGGTGTTGATATTGATAATTTAGTATTATCTCAACCAGATACAGGTGAACAAGCATTGGAGATAACAGAAGCACTAATTAGAAGCGGTGCAATAGACACGATTGTTATTGACTCGGTCGCAGCATTGGTGCCAGAAGCAGAAATCAGTGGTGATATGGGTGATTCTCATGTTGGGTTACAAGCGCGCTTAATGAGTCAAGCAATGCGTAAACTTTCTGGTATTATTTCGAAAGGTAATGTTACCGTAATTTTTATTAACCAAATTCGCGAAAAGGTTGGAGTTATGTTTGGAAATCCTGAAACAACGACAGGAGGACGAGCATTAAAATTTTACTCATCAATTAGATTAGAAGTAAGACGAAGTGAACAATTGAAACAAGGAACTGAACTTGTCGGAAACAAAGTCGTTATCAAAGTTGTTAAGAATAAAGTTGCACCACCATTTAAGACAGCTACAGTTGATCTTATATATGGTGAAGGAATCTCGATTATTGGTGAGTTGATTGATTTAGCGACAGAATTAGATATCATTAAAAAAGCGGGTTCTTGGTTTTCATATAATGATGAAAAAATCGGTCAAGGAAGAGAAAATGTTAAAGCATATTTGGAAAACAATAAAGCTATTTATGATGAAGTAATGAGTTTAGTAAAAGAACATTATAAGTTAAAATAGTAAAAAAAGACAGTCAATATGATTGTCTTTTTTATGTTGGTAATATTCATTATTTTAGGGTTTATAGTAGCTTTGAAATAACTTAGGGTCAAAAATTATAAATAAGAGGGCCTTCTTTATGCTAAAATTTGTTTGTATACAATTAGCTA
>Ga0265295_1003017_pt1 | contig 25328 bp, 20 predicted proteins | sample Munlansysbiofilm_FD_192503 | JGI IMG/M metagenome (GOLD analysis project Ga0265295, IMG submission 192503) | Leachate microbial communities from a municipal landfill in Southern Ontario, Canada - Methane capture system biofilm | ecosystem: Engineered > Solid waste > Landfill > Unclassified ... | reverse complement strand
GTGATGGTGCCCATGTATGCCACCGCCTCCCCCGCGCAGGTGAGTTATATTGTCCAGGATGCAGCCATCCGTATCCTGTTCGTCGGAGAGCAGTTTCAATACAACAACGCCTGGAAGGTACAGCAGGAAAGTCCGCTGCTGGAGAAATTGATCATCTTCGACCGGCGTGTGGTGCGGAAAGCAGAAGACACCTCATCGGTCTACTTCGACGATTTCATTGCCACGGGTGACAACTCAGAGACCATCGCACTGGTCAATGCACGGCTCAAGCAGTTGAGAGAGCAGGATATGGCGACCATTATCTACACCTCCGGTACGACGGGTGAACCCAAGGGGGTGATGCTCACACACGCCAATTATATGAAAGCGATGGTGATCCATGATCAGCGCATCACCGGTATGTCGGACAGGGATCTCTCAATGTGCTTTCTGCCGCTGACCCATATCTTTGAGAAGGCGTGGACCTACTACTGTCTGCATATGGGGACAGCCGTAGCCATCAACCGCGATCCCAACGAGATACGAAAGAACCTGAAAGTGGTACGGCCCACCCTGATGAGCAACGTCCCCCGTTTCTGGGAGAAGGTTTATGACGGGGTGCAGGAGACCATCGAAAACGCATCGGGGGTGCTGAAATGGTTCTTTCGTGATGCGGTCACCACCGGCCGTCGTCACAACCTGGAGTACCGTAATGAGGGGAAGCGTCCACCGTTGGCCAACCGGTTGAAGTTCTTCTTCTACCAACACACCATCTTTTACCTGATTAAACGGGTGGTGGGCATCGACCGGGGGAATTTCTTCCCGGTGGCGGGTGCCCCTCTCTCCGACACCATTAACCGCTTCATGCAGTCGATCGACGTGCACCTCATCTATGGCTACGGGCTCTCCGAGACCACTGCCACGGTGAGTTGCTTCCCGGCTAAAGGGTTCAGGATCGGTACGGTGGGTAAGGTGATGCCCGACATCGAGGTGAAGATTGGAGAAAACAGTGAGATCCTGGTGAAAGGGGATACGGTGATGAAGGGCTACTACAACAAGCCGGAGGCCACCGCGGAGGTATTCACCGGGGATGGGTTCTTCAGGACCGGTGACGCCGGCCTGCTGACAGAAAACAACGAGATCATTCTCACCGAAAGGATCAAGGATCTCTACAAAACATCCAATGGTAAGTATATCGCCCCGCAGATGATCGAGACACGGATCAGCGAGGACAAGTACATTGATCAGGTGGCGGTGATCGGCGACGATCGTAAATTCGTCAGTGCACTGGTGGTGCCCAACTACGAGGCGCTGAAGACTTATGCAACTGAACGGAAGATATCCTTCCATTCGGTTGAAGAGCTGTTGCAAAATGAGGAGATAATTGATTTTGTCTTCGGTCAGATAGAATTGCTCCAGTCGCAGTTCACCTCCTATGAGAAGATCAAACGGATCACCCTTCTGCCACAACCATTCAGCATGGAGCAGGGAGAGCTGACCAACACGCTGAAGCTACGGCGCAAGGTGATCCTGGAACACTATCACGATCACATCGAGCAGATGTACAACGGTTAGTGCCTTCCGGCCAATAAACCAGGATCCCGTCACCCTGGCCCGTGCGCCAAAAGGGATCTGCTGAATGGCTCAACTTCAGAACTTATTTGCTATCTTTGCACCGTTTTTTAAAATGGCTAGGAATGGACTACAATTTCGGTGAAATAGAGAGACGGTGGCAGCAGTACTGGGCTGACCATAAGACCTACAGGGTGACGGAAGAGAAGGCGAAACCCAAGTTCTACGTGCTGGATATGTTCCCCTATCCTTCGGGTGCCGGACTACATGTGGGACACCCGCTGGGGTATATCGCTTCCGATATTTTCTCGCGATTCAAACGATTACAGGGCTTTAATGTGCTGCACCCCATGGGTTACGACGCCTATGGCCTTCCTGCCGAACAGTATGCCATCCAGACCGGACAGCATCCCGCTGTCACCACTGAACAGAACATCACCCGCTATAGGGAGCAACTTGACAAGATAGGCTTCTCCTACGACTGGGACCGTGAGGTACGCACCTGCGACCCCGCCTATTATAAGTGGACCCAGTGGGCTTTCATCCGCATGTTCCAATCATACTATTGCAACCAGGCGCAACAGGCACGACCCATCGCCGAGCTGGTGGAGGTTTTTTCCCAACAGGGTAGCGAGGGTCTCGATCTGGCCTGCAACGAGCCTATGCGCTTCACGGCAACAGAGTGGAACGCCATGAGTGAGAGGGAGCAGCAAGTGATCCTGATGAACTACCGCATTGCCTACCTGGGTGACACCATGGTCAACTGGTGTCCCCAGCTGGGCACGGTGCTGGCCAACGACGAGGTGAGCGAGGGGCTCTCCATCCGCGGGGGCTACCCCGTGGAACAGAAGAAGATGCGGCAGTGGTGCCTCCGGGTGTCAGCCTACGCACCCCGCCTGCTGGAGGGGCTGGAGCAGGTGGCGTGGAGCGACTCACTCAAGGAGACACAGCGCAACTGGATCGGCCGTAGCGAGGGTGCCGTGATGCATTTCAGCACTACTGAGAGTGTCTCCTTCGATATCTTCACCACCCGTGCCGACACCATCTTCGGTGTCACCTTCATGGTGCTGGCACCCGAGAGCGAGCTGGTGGAACAACTCACAACCCCTGAACAGCGCGATGCCGTAAAGCAATATATCCGGAAAACAGGCACTAAGACCGAGCGGGAGCGGATCGCCGACCGGTCGGTGACCGGTGTCTTCTCAGGTGCCTACGCTGCCCACCCCTTTACGGGTGAGCCGCTGCCCATATGGATCTCCGACTATGTGCTGGCCGGCTACGGTACCGGTGCCATCATGGCGGTACCGGCACACGACAGCCGCGACTATGCCTTTGCCAGACATTTCAGCCTGCCCATCGTGCCACTCATCGAGGGGTGTGATATCTCTGAAGAGAGCTTCGACGCCAAGGAGGGGGTGATGATCAATTCCGACTTCCTCAACGGACTGACCGTGAAAGAGGCGATACCGGCCGCCATTGATGCGGTGGAACGGCGTGGTCTGGGCTACCGTAAGATCAATTACCGTCTGCGCGATGCCATCTTCTCACGTCAACGCTACTGGGGTGAACCGTTCCCCATTTATTACAAGGAGGGGATGCCCTACACGCTGCCGGAGGAGCAGCTGCCGCTGGAGCTGCCCGAAGTGGACAAATTCCTGCCCACCGAGACGGGTGAACCACCCCTGGGGCGAGCCCGTAACTGGCATACTGAAGAGGGATACCCACTCGAGCTGAACACCATGCCCGGCTTTGCCGGCTCATCGGCTTACTATCTCCGTTACATGGATCCGCACAATGATGAGGCTCTGGTGTCAGCACAAGCCAACAGCTACTGGCGCAACGTCGACCTCTACATAGGAGGTACGGAGCATGCCACCGGTCATCTTGTCTACAGCCGTTTCTGGAATAAGTTCCTCTTCGATATCGGGGTAGCCTGCGAGGAGGAGCCCTTCCGCAAGCTGGTCAACCAGGGAATGATACAGGGACGCAGCAACTTCGTATACCGCATCAAGGGCAGCAACCGCTTTGTATCGCTGAACCTGAAAGATGAGCATGAGGTGACACCCATCCACGTGGATGTGAACATGGTGCACAACGACATACTCGATCTCGAGGCGTTCCGCAACTGGAACCCGGAATACAAAACCGCCGAGTTCATCCTGGAGGATGGGAAATATATCTGCGGGTGGGCTGTGGAGAAGATGTCAAAATCGATGTTCAACGTGGTGAACCCCGATGACATCGTCGGCCGTTACGGTGCCGACACCCTGCGACTCTACGAGATGTTTCTCGGGCCGCTGGAACAGTCCAAACCGTGGGATACCAACGGCATAGACGGTGTGCACCGCTTTCTGCGTAAGGTGTGGAACCTCTTCTATCAGGAGGAGACCCTTGCCATCACCGATGAGGAGCCCTCACGTGAGGCACTCAAGGCGCTGCACAAGCTGATCAAAAAGGTGACCTCCGACATCGAACAGTTCTCATTCAACACCTCTGTCTCCGCCTTCATGATCTGTGCCAACGAGCTGACGGCAATGAAGTGCCGCAACCGCAGTGTACTCAGCGACCTGGTGGTCTGCCTGGCCCCCTTCGCACCCCACATTGCGGAGGAGCTGTGGCATGCACTGGGCAATGAGAGCTCAGTCTGTGATGCTGCCTGGCCAGCCTGGAACGAGGAGTACCTGAAAGAGGATGCCTTCCCTTATGCCATCTCCTTCAACGGCAAATCACGCTTCGTGATTGAGTTCGCAGCTGATGCCTCCCGTGAGGAGATCGAACAGGCGGTGCTGGCACACCCCGGCTCACAGAAATGGTTGGAAGGGAAAACGCCGAAGAAGGTGATCATTGTACCCAATAAGATTGTCAACGTGGTGATCTGATCATCACCTCAAAAGTAAGCCACACAACATTCTTAATTGTTTCCTTTATGGCCAAAGAGATTCGTTATCTCAAATCGTTCTACTGGAAGGACTATCTGGTGATCACGGTGGGGCTGATGCTCTTCGCCATCGGCTTTACCGGTTTCATCATGCCCAACGAGATCGTGGTGGGAGGTCTCGGCGGCGTGGGGTTGCTCTTCAAGTACGCCTTCGACTGGCCGCTATTCATGACCTTCCTGGTGGGCAATGGAGTCATGATGGTGCTGGCCTGGTTCATACTGGGTAAAGGCTATGTCTTCAAGGCGCTCTACGGTGTGGTGGGGGTGACCCTGCTGATGGCGGTAGCCGAGAACCTGATCACCGAAGCAATCATCCATACCGACCCGCTGATTGCCAGCATCATTGGCGCCGTCTTCAGCGGTACAGGCCTGGGACTGGTCTACTCCCGCAATGCCAGTACCGGGGGGACCGACATCCTGGGTGCCGTCATCACCAAGTATCGTTATATCAGCATGGGACGCGGTCTCCTCTACATCGACCTGGTCATCGTGAGCAGCTCCTACCTGCTGTTCCAGAGCTTTGAGAAGATCATCTACGGGCTGATCGTGGTCTCGGTGATGTATTACACCGTGGACCTGGTGATCAACGGTGCCCGTCAGTCGGTGCAGTTCATCATCTTCTCCACCCGCTACAATGAAATCGCCTCGCATATCAACTCCGAGTTGAACAGGGGGTGCACCGTGCTGGAAGGTACCGGCTGGTACTCACAGCAGCCCCAGAAGGTGTTGATCATCCTGGCGCGTAAAACCGAATCGAGCTCCATCTTCCGACTGGTGAAACGTATCGACGAGAATGCCTTCATCTCACAAAGCAATGTGGTGGGGGTCTATGGCAAAGGATTTGATCAGATGAAGTGAACGGGTTCCTCACTTGCTTTATCCACCAGATAGACAATTGATTTATAGGTGAGGCCGCTCTGCATTGAGAGCCCAATCTCACAGGTGCGACTGTTGGAATATCCTTCCGTGGCATCTCTGATCCCTTTTTTTAGCGACCCCAGCGCGGAGCGGTTCAGCTCCGGGTAGAAGAAACCACGGTCGCCGGCCCACCCACAGCAGTCCACATCCTCCGGAATCACCACCTTCTCCACACATGACGACGCCACCCTTAACAGTTGCCCGGTCAGGTCCATCTTTGTTGAGCTACAGGTGACATGCAGGGCAACAGTGAGCGGTAGCTTTACCAGATGGAGTCTGTCGAGCAGGAAGTCATGAATGAATGAGACCTGGTCGTAGAGCTTCAGTCGCGGATCGAGGGTCTCGCGCATGTGCAGCAGACAGGGACTCATGTCACACACCACCGGCAACGCTCCGTTATTGCTTGCCTTCAGCAATGCTTCATTCAATTCCTGCTCCTTTCGGCGGGCCTGCTTGCGGAACCCTTTACTGTTGAAGGCCATTCCGCAACAGAGCTTATCCCTTTCTTCGGGCAGGATCACGGTATAACCGGCTTTGTGCAACAGTGATAGCATGGTGGCGGGCAGATCACTCAACCCCTCATAGCCGGCGGAGGGACCACCCATGGAGCGGGTGATGCAGGAGGGGAAGTAGACTACCCTGGGAGCATCCTCTCCAGCTACCGTGAAACGGTGATCTCTGATAGGCTTGCTTCCCGAAGGAGTGTGGCGTGTCCAGAGGGGAAGAAGTCCATTCCCCACCCTGAAGAGACCCCGCATGATACTTTCCAGTGACCCATAACCGGTCACCTTTGCCATGGCGTGGGGCAATGGGAGTATTGTTCTCAGCAATGCAGTCATCTCTCCCATGTGACCGGCGATAAAGGTTGCAAGAGCATTGGCTATCCTGCCTTGTTGCTGCCATCTCAGCTCCTTCACCAGCTGCCCCGTGTCAATACCCACGGGACAGGCGATCCTGCATAACCCGTCGGTGGCGCAGGTCTCCTCCAGCGGATAGGCGATTGCTTTAAGTACGGCAGCAGTGATCTTCTTCCTGCCGGCAGCTGCTTCACTTTCTGCCAGATGACGGTAGGCGACAATGCGCTGTCGTGGTGTGAGTGTCAGATCCTTGGAGGGACAGGTGGCCTCGCAAAAGCCACACTCGATGCATTTGTCGATGAGCGGATGAGCAGCCGGTATCCGCTTCAGGTTTTGAATAAACAGCTGTGGGTCGTCGTTGATTACCACACCGGGGTTGAGTACACCCTGCGGATCCATGACCTGCTTGATCCGCTTCATGAATGAGTAGATCTCGCTGCCCCACTCCTTCTCCACAAAGGGAGCCATGTTACGTCCCGTACCGTGTTCTGCTTTCAGGCTCCCTTCATAGCTAACAACCACCAGCTCACTGAGCTCCTCCATGAAGTGTGCATAGCGATCTATCCCTTCGTGATTGTTGATATCTGGGAAGATGGTGAAGTGGACGTTGCCATCGAGCAGATGCCCCCACATCACCGCATTGTCATACCCTCTACGCACCAGCAGCTCACGCAGATCTCCCAATGCATTTCCCAGGATCTCCCCACGAAAAGCAACATCCTCAATGATGCAGGCTGTATGTGCCGGACGTGTGGCAGCTGCGGAGGTGAACAGTCCATTGCGCACGTTCCAGTAACAGCTGTAGAGTGCGGGGTCGGTCGTAAAACGAAGAGGCGTCAGCATGGGGATCTGTGCCAGCTTCTGCTCGATGTCGCGGATCTGTGCATCGAGTGTATCCCGGTTATCGGCGGCAGTATCAATGAGCAGGGCGGCTGCTCCTTCAGGCAGCTGCCTGAGCTCGGGAGGCATGCCCTCCATCTGTTCAACTGCCCGTAATGCGTTGCGGTCCATCAGCTCTGCGGCATGCACCTCACAGCTACGCAGCGGGAGAATGGTGTCACATACATCATGCAGGTTGGCGAAGTAGACCAGTGCCGTGGCTTTCAGTGGTGCGTCATGTACCGTTTCGAAGGTGGCCTGTGAGATGAAGCCGAGTGTTCCTTCCGAGCCGATCATCAGGTGCTGCAGGATATCTACCGGATCTTCAAAGTCGACCAGCGCATTCACTCCGTAGCCACAGGTGTTTTTCAGTTCGAACTTACGGCTGATGCGATCGCGTATCTCCGGGTTGCCGATCACTTTCTTTCGTAACTGAAGGAGCTCCCCGCACAGCTCACGGTGGGAGGTGAGAAAGGTGTTGCGGCTCTCCTTGTCGGCTGTGTCGAGCAGGGTGCCGTCAACCAGTATGATCCGCATGGATCGCACAGTGTGATAACTGTTGTGGCGTATTCCATAGCTCGAACCGCTGGCATTGTTGGCGATGATCCCTCCAATCTTTGCGGTATTGATTGATGCAGGCTTCGGTCCGAGCCTGCGGGAGAAGCGCGCCAGCTGTCTGTTGGCCACACTGCCCCTAACGCCGCAACCAAAGGTGGCCGTTTGTCCGTTGTCGGTGAGGGTGGTAAAGGTGAAGCCGGGACCTGCCTCCATCAGGATCGAGTCACTGATGGTCTGACCGCTCAGACTGGTCCCGGCAGCTCTGAAGGTTACGGATCTCTTCTCCCTGTAGCAGAAACGAAGGAGCCGGATCACCTCCTCCTCGTTGTTGACCCTGACCACTGCTTTTGGCACCAGACGATAGAGTCCCGCATCGGTTCCACGGGTAAGACAGGAGAGCGGATCAGTATGAAGCTGCTCCGATGGGAAAAGCTGCGATAGCTGTAAGATGAGAGGATCCCTTTTCATCTTTTTTTTTCGGTAAAGATAGAAGTTAAAATTGTGACAATGCCAGTGAGTATAAAAAAAAGCTGTCGCAAGACAGCTTTTTCATATTTTCAGAGATAATGGTCTCCGTTAACTCAATGAGATGTAGAGTTCTTTTTCTACCTCTTCCATTACCACTTTGCCTTCTCTGCCCAGCCATCCGATGGCTGCATAGAGATCCTTGTCGGTCAGCTTAGCTGCTTTTTTGACATCCTTTACATTCTGGCGGCCGTTTTCATCCAGTATGGTCCATAGTTTACCGGCGTTGATACCAATTTTTTCGATCATGTTGCTGTTAATTTTTTTATAACCTAAAATTTTGAATGCTACAAAGGTAACGCAAATTTACCAGAATCACAATTATCCTAATCGTTAACGGTCTATTCTGTTGCGATTTGCAACAGCTCTTCCAGGATAACAGCTGTTTGACGGATAACTGATTGACTGCCGTCGTTGTAAATCACAAAATCGGACTGCTCCATCTTCTCCTCTTCCGGCAGCTGGTGCTTCATTCTTGCCTGCACTGCCTCCCTGCGGGTGTGGTCACGTTCCGTCACCCTTGCCAGACGAATCGGTTCAGGGGCATACACGGTGATCACCTTATCCAGTAATCGTATAAAACCTGCCTCGAAGAGTAGCGCCGCATCGATCATCACCAGGGGTTGATCCTGGTGATCGATACACCATTGCAGGAAATATCGGCACAGCACGGGATGCACGATGGCATTGACCGCGGCCACCTTTTCCCTGTCACCAAACATAAGTGAAGCGAGAAGGGGGCGGTTGAGCATCCCTCCGGCGTAGAGTTCCCTGCCGAAAAGGGCGGTGAGCTCCCTGCGGATATGGGGAGAAGTGTCGTTCAGATGTTTGGCTTCCCTGTCGGCGTCAAAAACCGGCACTCCTTGCAGACGAAACAGATCGCTGATAACGGATTTGCCACTGCCTATACCCCCGGTGATGCCTGCCCTGATCATTTCCCTGTTTTGCTTTCAAACAGAAACTCTACAGAGGAGGGTGAGATGCGGATGTTCTGTGCCGCTGAGGGGTGCTTGCTTAGCTGCAGCTCTACTCTTCCATCTTCGTTCTCATGGAATGAGCGGTAATTGAGTCTGATCTCAAAATCCTCAGGAGCAATCTTTCGGTATTCATCCAGGGTTACCGAGAAGGAGACGTTGGCACGAGAGGGGAAAAACTTCACATCCAGCCTCGCTGGCACCCCGGTTGCTGTAATCGGCACCTCGAATGTTCGCTCGGTGTACTCTTTCACCGGGATGAAGATCTCTACCTGATCGGGTACGAACTTGATGCCATCCACACGGTTTATTTTCACCGGGAGCTGCGAAGTGGCTTTCAGATTCTTGAAGAGCGTGTACTCGGTGACGGCTTTCTCCAGCTTGCTGAGCGATTCGCCTGAGCCGTAAGCAGTGACATTCTCCGGCAGGAAGGTGATGCTGTCGGCTACCAGGTTGGCCCTGCTCGTGGTGATCTCTCCGTCGAAAGCGATTCTCAGCTCTTTGCTTTGAAGTTTCGACGTGGAGAGGTTGATACTCATCGGGTAATATCCCCTGATGTTGGTGCTGGTGAAGAGACGTGAGCGGATCAACTGGCGATACTGATCCCCCTGCAGGCTGCTGTAGCCTCCTTCGATGAACTCCGCCACATGAATCTCAAGTGAGTCTTTCTTGCTGATGTCGAGTCTGAAGATGGCGGCTCCGTTATCGGTGATGCTCACCTCCACATAGTCAGGCAAAGGGTGGTCAAACACCACATCCTCGGGTATGTTGCTATATTTTAACGGGATACGGTAGGTGCCCTCCACATTCTCTTTCTGGAAGAAGAGCATCAACCAGAAGATGAAAGCCAACAGTAGGAAAAGCAAAAAGAAAAGCGTATTTTTCCATGGAAAGGTGGAAAAAAAGGCTTCCGCTTTGGGTTTCCATTTTTCGATGAGGGCTTTTACCTCCATGACCAGGAATGCTTAGGGCGTCGTTACGTCTGAAGATGAGGCGAAGACAGATGCTTTTTCAAATTTGATCTTCACGCCGTCGGCAACCTCTACCAGGAACCAGGTGTCACCTACCTCCTTGATCCGGCCGTGAATGCCGCCCGAGCTGACAACCTTGTCGCCAACCTTCATCGCTGCACGGCTTTTTTGTAACTCTTTCTGTTTCTTCTGCTGGGGGCGGATCATAAAGAAATAGAAAACGGCGATGATGGCTACCATCATAAAAAGAGTGCCACCCATGCCTGACATGCCGCTACCCTGTGCTGCTTGTAATAGAATAGTCATATGAATTATTTTTTAATGTGTGAATTATTTTTTAAAGATACGATTTTCTTCTTTTATTTCGTGTACAATCGCATCCAGAATGCCATTGATGAACGTGCTGCTCTTGGGGGTGCTGTACGATTTGGCTATCTCGATATATTCGTTGAGGGAGACACTGGTGGGGATCGACTCAAAAGTGCAGATCTCAGAGAGTGCCACCTGCATAATGATCATATCCATGAAGGCAATGCGATCGAAATCCCATTTCTCAGTGTGCTTCTCAATGAGTGCACGATAGTTTTTCTCATTCAGGATGGAGTCATGTAGCAACTTCAGTGCAAACCTCTTGTCCTCCTCATCTTTGAACATGGGTAGCAGTGGCTGTTCCTCACCCTTCTCCTGAGAGAACTTCTTGATGGTTTTCAATACAAAACTCTGTACGATCTCCACATCATCATTCCAGTAGATGCACTCATCCTCCAGGATCTCATCGAGCTCTTCGTTGAGGTAGATGAACTGCTTGAAACATTTCTTCCAGAACTCACGGTCTTCCTCGTATGATGGGGAGACCAGTTGGGTATAATTCTTGTAGAGATCTGATTCGAGGATGGTGTCAAGCAGGTTCTTCAGGAATGAAGTGTCGGCATCCCATATCATCGGACGCTCAGCAAAGTAATGCTGCAGCTGTTTGTTGCTGCTCAACTGTTGCATGAACTTGTTATCGATCAGGTGGGTGTTGGGATTGAGGTCTTCCCAGGAAGGGAGATGCTTGTTTCTTTTGGTCTCCACCCTGTTTTCGTACGCTTTGGTCAGTACCACCATTAGCGAGAGCAGGTAAAAGTAGAGGTCGTATGATTTTTGCAACCCGAAGAGAAGCTCTTTTTCGGTGTTGCGCAAATCGTTATTCGTATTTTGGTACCATGAATAGACAATCTGTACGATCCGTATACGAATTAAATTTCTGTTTATCATCGTTTAAATGAACTATTTTTTTTTAAGCTGAATGTACTTAAACCGGATCCGAACGGCTTCAATCGTGACGTAAGATGTTCAACCACTGTTTTCGGATATTTCAACTGCAAAAGTAGTGATTTTTTTGGTATTACCGTATAGGAATAGTGAAAAGTAAGCATCAGACCGGCAGCGTTATTTGCATTTGTAGCGGAAATCCGGTATTTATTTAGTAGATTTGTTGCTGAGAAACGGATCTGTGAAACAGCCCGGTCACCTCTGTGATCACCTGGGGTGCGGTTCGTTTCATTGTGGATGCAACCAATTAAATGAATGTAGATATGAAGAAATTGTTCCTGCTGATTGTTACACTGACCGGCCTGGCAGCCCTGATGGCCGCACCTGTCGGTTCACGGCTTTCACTCATTCCCGAACCGGTATCAGTGATCACCCATGAAGGCTCTTTTCAACTGCCCGCGGAGGTGCGGATCGCTGCTCCTGCAGGAGAGGATACCCGTTTTGTGAAATCCTTGCTGGAAGAGAAGCTGGGGGCAGCCCCCGGCAGGTTGGTGAGGTGGGTGACCGGCGACCGCGAGGCTGACATTGTTCTGATGCTGAACAACGCTGACGATGCAGAAACGGGAGAGGAGGGATACCGCCTGCAGGTCACTCCGCAACAGATCACCCTCCGTGCAAACAAGCCTGCCGGCCTCCTTTACGGAGTGCAGACGCTATTCCAGCTGATGCCTCCACAGATTGAGGGAGGCAGCAGGGATGAAGGCACGGAATGGCAGATACCACTGGTGGAGATTGTTGATTACCCGCGTGTGGGATGGCGTGGACTGATGCTCGATGTAGCACGTCACTTCTTCACCGTGGAAGAGGTGAAACAGTATATCGACATGATGGTGAAGTACAAGTACAACATGTTCCACTGGCACCTGACCGACGACGAAGGATGGCGCATCGAAATCAAGAGCCTGCCGAAACTGACGGAGGTGGGTGCCTGGCGGCCTGAACAGATCGGTTGGTTTGGCGACTTCACTCCGCCGTCTCCCGATGCCCCCAAGACCTATGGTGGTTATTATACCCACGATCAAATCCGGGAGGTGATCCGCTATGCTGCCGAACGCAACATTCAGGTGATGCCCGAGATCGATGTGCCGGGACACAGCTCGGCGGCGCTGGCTGCCTACCCGGAGTTGGCCTGCTTCCCAGGGAGCGGTGATCATTTCGTGCGTACGGGTGCCCCTTTCCTGGACTGGAACACCGGCGGTCGTCCGGCAGCCATTTTTGAGAATACCCTCAACCCGGCGAGTGAAAAGGTGTATGCTTTCATGGATAAGGTGCTGACGGAGGTGGCAGCGCTGTTCCCATTCGAATATATCCATACAGGAGGTGACGAGGCCCCCTACACCTTCTGGGAAAAAAGCCCGGAGGTGAAGCAGCTGATGAAGCGTGAACAATTGGAAGACATGGCCGCCGTGCAATCCTATTTCGGAAAGAGGGTGGAAAAGATCATCCTGGCCAAAGGCAAGAAGATGATGGGCTGGGATGAGATCCTGGAGGGGGGCATCACCCCCACCACGGCACTGATGAGCTGGCGCGGTATCCAGCACGGCATCGAGGCCTCTAACTCGGGGCACTATGTGGTGATGAGCCCCAGCAACTATGTCTATATCGATCTGATGCAGGGAGATCTCTCCACCGACCCGCGTGTATACAATAGCCTACGGCTGAACCGCACCTATCAGTTCGATCCGATACCGGAGGGTGCCAACCCTGCTTATATCCTGGGAGGGCAGGCCAATCTCTGGACCGAACAGATTTATCACATACGTCAGGCGGAGTACATGACCTGGCCACGCGCTTTTGCCGTTGCCGAGTCGCTCTGGTCTCCCCGGGAAAAGAAGGACTGGAACCGCTTCGTGGAGAAGGTGGAGGATCACTTCAACCGTTTCGATTACAGCCGCACCAAATACTCTCCCGCCATGTATGAACCGGTGGTGACAGTCAAAAAAGAGGGTGATGACTACTTCGTGACGCTGACACCCGAGATTGAAGGATTGTCAATTCATGTCTCCTTCGACGCTTCCACACCCGACTGCTTCTCACCCAGGGTGACCGCTCCCCTGAAGGTGCCGCGAAATGCCTATGTAATGCGCATTGTCAGCTACCGCGACGGCAAGCCGGCAGGGAGGATGATGCACATATCGGTGGATGACCTGAAAAAAAGAGTGCGTTAATCATTGCACAATTAAAAGAAAATCACTATCTTTGCGCCGCTTTTTTGAGGGCTCCCAAGTGTGATGGGAAATAAAGAAAGCAACTTTATTTTGAGTAACACAAAACAACAACTAAAGAATGAAAACATTTGATTTAAAAGGCGAAGTCAGGGATGATTTCGGGAAAAAGGCGGCCAGGGCTTACCGTAGCGAAGGGCTGATACCCTGCGTGATTTACGGCGGTCACGACGGAGAGAATCTCAACTTTGTTGTGAAGAACAGCGATGTCCGCAATCTGATTTACACACCCGAAGTGTTTCTGGTGAACCTCGATTTGGGAGAAAAGAAGCTGATGGGGATCGTGAAAGATATCCAGTACCACCCGGTAAAAGACACCATACTCCATATCGATTTTCTCCATGTATTTGAAAATGCTCCGGTAGTGATTGAGATCCCGGTACGTCTGGAAGGACTCGCAGCCGGTGTGAGAGCCGGTGGTAAGCTCTCGCTCGATATCCGTAAGCTGAAGGTGAAGGCATTGCCTTCCAATCTGCCGGAAGAGCTGGTGGTGAACGTAGAGAAGCTGGAGCTGGGCAAGTCAATTCAGGTGAGCGAGCTTAGCTTTGACAACCTGGAGATCCTCAGTGCAAAGAATGCAGTAGTTTGCCGCGTACAGCTGACACGTGCTGCAAGGGGTGCTGCTGCCAAGGCTCAGTAAACAAAGAGGTATGTGATGAAGTATTTGATTGCGGGATTGGGCAACATCGGACCTGATTATGAGCAAACCCGCCACAATATAGGTTTTATGGTGTTGGACGCTTTTGCAAAAGCGTCCAATGCTGTTTTTGAGGACAGGCGTTACGGTTTCGTGGCAGAGATGCGGCTGCGGAACAAGATGCTGGTGTTGCTCAAGCCCTCCACCTTTATGAACCTGAGTGGCAATGCCATCCGTTACTGGTTACAGAAGGAGAAGATTGAGAACCAACAACTGCTGGTGGTGGTCGACGACCTGGCACTCCCTTTTGGCACCCTTCGTCTGAAGTCAAAGGGGAGTGACGCCGGTCATAACGGGTTACGACATGTCCAGGAGTTGATCGGGCAGGATTACCCGCGACTACGGTTCGGCATCGGCAATGATTTCCCGAGGGGGACGCAGGTAAATTATGTGCTGGAGGAGTTTACGCCTGAGGAGAAGCTGTTGTTGCCGGAGCGTATTGAAACAGCTGTAGATATGATCCGCAGTTTTTGTCTGGCCGGCATCCACACGACGATGAATCAATACAACAACAAATAAGGTGCTGAGAGATGGAAGAAGTGCGCATTGACAAATGGCTCTGGGCGGTACGCATCTTCAAGACACGCACTGTTGCCTCTGAAGCCTGTAAAAAGGGACGTGTGCTGATTGGTGAAACCGCGGTGAAACCTTCCAGAAATATCCGTACAGGTGAGGTGATACAGGTCAGGAAGCCACCGGTAACCTACTCGTTCAAGGTGCTCGCCCTCTCGGATAAACGGATGGGAGCTAAGATGGTGTCGCAATTCATGGAAAATGTCACGCCACAGGAGCAGTATGAGATGCTGGAGTTAAACCGGATCGGCGGTTTCGTAGACAGGCAGCGAGGCACGGGACGCCCAACAAAAAAGGAGCGGCGCGACCTGGATCAGTTTGCCGACACCATTCCCGACGATCTGTTCGACTGGAATGAATAGGGGGTTTTCTTAACGGGAGGCCCTTATTTTTTTATCAGTGCGATTGTACTGAGGTACCACTGAGAGGGTGTCGCTACTCAGGCAGTAGGCGGCATCTCCCTCTGCACCGTTTTCGATGAGCCGTGCATAGTGGTCACTCCCCTTCAGGAAAGTCAGCGGATCACTTTTCGCCTCCTGCCACATCAGCTGTGCCACCCGCACCGCATCGGAGCCGATGGTGACTGTTCCCGAGGCAGTGAGACGTTCCAGAAAAGCACCCCCGAAGAGCATATCTTCCAGGTTGATCCGGTTGTTCCATCCGGCACAAAGGATCACGATACGATCCGCATGCTCCATACAATGTTCGGCCAGCGCACCGATGTTTGAGAAGGAGCCGATCAGCAGCTGCCGGGCATTTTCACCCTGCCTGATGGCCCTGGTGCCATTGGTGGTAGTAAAGACCACCTCCTTCCTTTCTACCCGTTCAGGGGTGTAATCGAAGGGTGAGTTCCCACAGTCGGCGAAGTCGCACTTGCGCGTGTGGCGTTCTGCTCCCACGAGATACCCTTCAGCCTTGTAACGCTTCGCCTCATCAATCTCCGCCACGGGTATGATTGCTGCCGCACCGTTGTGCAGCATGTGGCACATGGTGGTAGTAGCGCGAAAGATATCGACTACGATCACGGTGTCGTTCTCTTGCTGATAATAGGGGTAGAGGGCAGGGGCGGGGGCAATGTCGATGATCATATTGTGGGTGTTTGATTGCAAAGATAGAAACGATTTGTATCACTGCAAAATGGGGAGTACACCTGCAGATCTCGTTCCTGCATAAAGAAGAGAGTGGAGTGGCGGCTCCGGTTCCCATAATTTTTGTATCTTTCGCCCCGAAAATTGCAATGGACCATCACAATCAAAAAAAAATGAGAATAGCTGATGAGGATCACCGACTACAAGATCATTCTGGCATCTGCCTCACCAAGAAGACAGGATCTGCTCTCAGGCATTGACCTGACATATGAACTGCGTACTCTGCCCGATATCGATGAATCCTTTCCCGATGATCTGCCTCACGAGGAGGTGGCGGAGTACCTGGCACGCAAGAAGGCCGCTGCATACCTTGCCGCACTGCGAGACGATGAGCTGCTGATCACCGCCGACACGGTGGTGCTGCTGGACGGAGCGATACTGGGTAAGCCTGCCGACAGAGAGGACGCCCGCAGGATGCTGGCATTGCTTTCCGGTGTCCGTCACAGGGTTATCACCGGTGTCTGCCTCACCTCGCTCAATAAGAGACACTCCTTCTCCGACCGTACCTGGGTAACTTTTGGCAACCTCACAGGAGAAGAGATCGACTATTATCTGGATCGTTACAGTCCGATGGATAAGGCGGGTGCCTACGGTGTGCAGGAGTGGATCGGTTATGTGGGGGTGAAAAGGATCGAAGGCTCTTACTTCAATGTGATGGGTTTCCCCATCTACAAAGTATACCGTGAGCTGAAACAGTTTTGAAACAGAAATTACACCCTGAGTGCAGTGAAAACAAATAAACATCTATCTTTGTCGACAGAATCATCGACAAGCAATAATTGATTATCCTATGCTTACAGTAGAAAAAATCGGCGGTACCTCCATGTCGCAGTTTCAGGATGTGCTGCAAAACATCATCCGGGGAAACAGAAAGGGAGAACAACTTTATAACCGCATCTTCGTGGTGTCGGCCTACAACAACGTAACCAACTGGTTACTGGAACACAAGAAGACCGGAGAACCGGGAATCTATAACAAGTTCCTCAACGGTGAGGATTACAGTAGTGCCCTCGATTCGTTCTGCCAGCGGCTGCTGCTCATCAATGACGGGTTTGCCGATAACGGACTGGACCTGAAAGAGGCGCGCGACTTTATCCGCTTTCGCGTGGATCAGGCCAAGACAGTGCTATACAGCCTGGGTAAGGTGCTTGCATCCGGCTATGTGAACCGCACCGATATCCACCTGGCGGCACGGGAGATCCTGGCCTCCATTGGTGAGGCACACTCCGGTTGGAACTCGGTCAATATCCTCAACAACAATGGTATCAACGCCCGTTTCATTGACCTGTGCGGGTTCAACGACAACGAGCCGCTGACCATCGATCAACGAATACACAAGGAGTTCAACGGCATCGATTTCAGCAATGTGCTCTGTGTGGCTACCGGTTACACCAAAGGAACAGAGGGCATCATGAGGGCTTTCGACCGTGGCTATAGCGAGGTGACCTTCAGCAAGATCGCCGTGGAGGTAAAGGCGCAGGAAGCGGTGATCCACAAGGAGTTTCATCTCTCCAGTGCCGATCCCAAGATCGTGGGGGTGGAAAACAGTATCCCCGTGGGGCATACCAACTATATGATCGCAGATCAGCTGGCCGATATCGGCATGGAAGCCATCCACCCCAAGGCAGCCAAACCCCTGGAGCTGGCAGGCATTGATATCCGCATCAAGAACACCTTCGAGCCTGAGCATCCCGGCACCCTCATCTCACACGATTATGTCTCACCTGAACCGAGGGTGGAGATCGTCTCCGGATCCCGAAAGGTGATTGCTGTTGAGGTGCACGACCCAATGATGGTTGGCGAAGTGGGCTTCGACGGGCAGATCATGAACTACTTCGTGAAGTATGGGGTGAGCTACATACTGAAATCGACCAATGCCAACTCCATCACCATGGTGGTGTGGGACAACGAGAAAAGCCAGGAGCTGGTCAGGGTACTCAAAGAGGTGTTTTACCAGGTGGAGGCAAAACCAATGGCTATTGTCTGTGCCATGGGCTCCAATATAGCCCTTCCCGGTTTCCTCTATCATGCTGCCAAGGCGCTCTATGAGAAGGAGATCAATGTGGAGTGCTTCGCCCAGTCGTTGATGCAGGTAAACATGCAGTTTGTGATCCGGCGTGAGCATTATGAGGATGCGGTAATTGCCCTTAATGAAGCACTCTGCAAAAAGATGGATGCCTACATGTAAGGTCGGATACCTATTCCCGGGAAGCACGGATCGTTATTGCTCCTCCTCGTAGATATGATAGAGAAAATCGTTATAGGGGAAGCGGGTAATGTGAATCTCCTTCACCTGGTCGTAGATGAGTTGCTTGAGTGCGTCGATGTTCTCTCTTTCCCTGGCTGAGATGAAGATGCAATTCTGCCTGATCTTGTTTAACCAGGACTGTTTCAGTTCCTCGAGTGTGAAGTGCTCCTTCTTTTTCGGGGTGAGGTCATCCTCTTCCTTAACCACATAGGAGAAAGCGTCAATTTTGTTGAAGACCAGGATCACCGGTTTCTCGGTGTTGTCAATCTCATAGAGTGTTTTTTCCACTATCTCGATCTGTTCCTCAAAAGCAGGATGGGAGATGTCTACCACATGTACCAGGATATCCGCCTCCCTCACCTCGTCGAGCGTGGACTTGAATGATTCGATCAGGTGGGTGGGCAGCTTACGGATGAAGCCTACCGTGTCAGTTAGCAGGAAGGGCAGGTTTTCAATGGTCACCTTGCGTACCGTCGTGTCGAGCGTGGCGAAGAGTTTGTTCTCGGCAAAAACATCGCTCTTGCTGAGCAGTGTCATCAGTGTCGATTTACCCACGTTGGTGTAGCCCACCAGTGCCACACGTACCAGCTTACCCCTGTTCTTGCGTTGCACCGCTTTCTGCTTGTCGATGTCTTTCAGCTCCTGTTTCAGTCGCGAGATCTTATCGAGGATGATGCGCCGGTCCGTTTCCAGCTGTGTCTCCCCCGGACCACGCATGATGGTACCCCCCCCACCACGCTGACGCTCCAGGTGGGTCCACATACGGGTGAGACGGGGTAGCAGGTACTGGTACTGTGCCAGCTCCACCTGCGCTTTTGCATGGGCTGTCTGTGCCCGCATGGCGAAGATGTCGAGGATCAGGCTGGTACGATCCATGATGCGGATCTTCAGCTCCTTCTCGATGTTGCGTATCTGCTTGGCTGAGAGCTCATCGTCGAAGATCACCACCCCCACCTCGTTCTCCTCATCCTTCACATAGGCTTCTATCTCCTCTAACTTACCTTTTCCCACAAAGGTGACAGGGTTGGGTATCTCCAGGCGTTGCACAAAACGTTTGGCCGGCACCAGACCGGCCGTCTCGGCGAGGAAGGCCAGCTCATCAAGGTACTCGTTAACCTTCTCTTCGTTTTGCTCCGAGGTGATGAGACCCACCAGCAGGGCGGTTTCATGTTTTATTTCGTTGGTGATAAAGTCTTTCATACTGTAATATTAAAAAATATGGATGAATCGAATCAGCGATTCCTGTTGCTCACCGTTTGCTTTGGGGTGAGCGGATGACTACGCCGGTGCCGTTCATCTCAGAACCAGAAACCGACACCGGTGGTGAGGAGCACCTGTGAGTAATCATTGATAAACTGGTATTTCAGCTCGATGTTGGCCCTTACCCGATAGCCGAAATCATGCTGGTAGCCAATACCCAGGTTCATTCCCACCCTGTGGCGTGTATATTCTTCCTCTGTAAGAAAAAGAGATGTCTGACTCTGGTAATGCCAATTGGAGTAGTGTACTCCTGCAAGCGGATAGAGCGACGCGGCATAGCTGAGGGGCAGGATGTAATGAAGATCGGTCTCAGCCATCCACATCTTTTCACCCTTCCTTTCCAGGTAAGTGGTAAAGGAGGGTGCAAGCCGCAGATTGTTGGTGCGGTAATAGTGCAGATGCACTCCCGCCCCGGGACGTTCCGCAGCCGATGCATATCCTGCATGAATCCCTGCACCCCATGTACCCTCAAATTGGGCATGCAATGCCGACAGTGATGACAGCAGGCAGACCAGCAAAAACATTCCTCTTTTCATGTCTACACGTTTTCTCATTCCGCAAAGATAATGAAATCAATGAAAAGATGCATCAGCTGAAAGAGTATCTGAGAGGATCAGCTCTTTTCTCCTCCTCCCCTCAGGATGGGGAGATGCCACTGGTAGCGCACTGCCAGCATCCGGATCAGGATCACTGTTGTGGCGGTGAGTAGTTCTGTGACCACGTGATTCAGTCCCGTTGACAGCAACAGCGTGAAAACAATGCCACCGATGACACAGGCCAGGGCATAGATCTCCTTCCTGAAGATAAGGGGTATCTCGTTGATCAGCACATCACGGATCATGCCACCCACCGAGCCGGTGATGGTCCCCATGATCACAGCCACCCAGGGATCATACCCCAGTGCGAGACTCTTTTCGACTCCCACCACCACGAAAAGGCCCAAGCCAATGCTGTCGAACAGGAAGAAGGTGTTATTGAGGCGAATCAGCTGGTGGTGGAAGATAATCACGAAGAGTAGTGCCAGCAATGTGGCCCACAGGTAGACCGGATTCTCCATCCAGAAGGGAGTGACGTTGATGAACAGGTCACGCAGTGTGCCCCCGCCGATGGCGGTCACAAAGCCGATGACAAAAGCACCGAAGAGATCGAACTTCTTCGCCGATGCCAGCCGGATGCCACTGATGGCGAAGGCAAAGGTGCCAAGGAACTCGATGATCTCCACAAACTCAACTGCGATCTCCATATCTCAAATAGCCTGTTGATGATGTCTGGTATGGCAGGATTACAAATTGCGCGGAGGCAGACTGGTAATCATACCGCTGCCCAGACAAAGACGGCTCTCACTGTCATAGACCACGCCAAACTGGCCGGCGGCGATGCCCTGCACCGGCTCCTCCGACCGGATGCGGTAGAGATCACCGATACGGGAGATCCTGCCCTTTGTGAAATCAGGTGTGTGGCGGATCTTGAAAGTGATCTCTTTTTCATCGTTGAAATCACCCCAGATGTCTTGTGTGATAAAATCAAACCCCTGCAGGTTAACCACCTCGCCATACTGATGCCGGGTGTCGTAGCCCTTCGAGACATAGACGATGTTACGGTTCACATCCTTCCTGATCACAAACCAGGGTCCACCGCTCAGTCCCAGCCCTTTTCGTTGCCCTATGGTGTGGAACCAGTACCCCTGGTGCTTGCCCAGGATGTTGCCGCTCTCCAACTCTACGATCAGTCCCTCCTTTCTGCCCAGATAGCGCTCAATGAACTCGTTGTAGTTCACCTTCCCCAGGAAGCAGATCCCCTGGCTGTCCTTGCGTTGTGCAGAAGGTAACTTCTGCTCCGCGGCGATGGCACGCACTTCCGACTTGAGCAGATCGCCGATGGGGAACATCAGCCGTGAGACCTGTACATAACTGATCTGACCAAGGAAATAGGTCTGGTCCTTCACCTTGTCCTTCGCCGTGGATAGCCAGGTAAGTCCTCCCTCCTCCGTAGTGGTGGCGTAATGGCCGGTAGCAATCCGGTCGAAATGGTGTCCCCACTTCTGTTCAAAAACACCGAACTTGATCAGCTTGTTGCACATCATGTCGGGGTTGGGTGTCAGCCCCCGCTTCACCGAATCGATGGTGTATCGCACCACACTCTCCCAGTACTCCTCATGCAGCGAGACGATCTCCATCCTGCAGCCATACCTCTTCGCGATGTAGGTGACAATCTCAATATCTTCCTCTGAAGGACAATCGATGTATCCATCCTTGTCCTCCATTCCTATCCGGATGTAGTAGATCACCGGGTCGTGGCCCATCTCCTTCAGACGGTGTACCACTACCGAGCTGTCCACACCGCCGGAAACCAAAGCAGCTATCTCCATTCTTTGTTGGTTTTGAACAGCAAAGGTACAAATAAGAATCGAAATGGGCGATTTGTGATGATCAGTGAGAAGGGCATCTTTTATCGTGTAAAATAATTGAAACAAAAAAAATAGTATTACCTTTACAACTTCGGAGTGGACTGTATAGACAAGTCTGACGCCGAGACTGGAGATGGCGGCATCCGGGAGTGGAGCCCGCTCCACCTTCCCCGAAGTTGATTCGGGTATGAGAGAGAAAAAGAAAAAAACGATATAAATGACTTACAGATGGAATTATTCAACCCTGTCACACGACCAAAAAGATATAACAAATGAATTAGCGAAAGAAATAGATTTACATCCCGTTCTTGTTGAACTGCTGGTGAACAAGGGAATAGAGAGTGCGGAAGAGGCAGACAGGTATCTGCACCCCAAACTGGAAGATCTGCACGACCCTTTTCTCCTGCCGGACATGGATAAAGCGATTCGTCGCATCGAGAAGGCACTGGGCAACAAGGAGAGGATCCTGATCTACGGGGATTATGATGTAGACGGTACAACAGCTGTTTCACTGGTGTACAAATTCTTTCGGGGAATCACCAACAACATTGATTATTATATTCCGGACCGGTACGATGAAGGGTATGGCATTTCGTTTCAGGGAATCGATTATGCCGTGAAAACGGGTGTAAAGCTCATTATCTCTCTCGATTGCGGCATTAAGGCAGTCAGCAAGGTCGCCTATGCCAAAGAACATGGCATCGATTTTATTATTGGAGACCACCACATGCCCGACGATACGTTGCCGGATGCGGTGGCAGTGGTCGACGCCAAGCGACTCGACTCGGTCTACCCCTATGATGAACTTTCCGGCTGCGGTGTGGGCTTCAAGCTGGTGCAGGCCTTCTCCCAGCGAAACGGTTACCCCTTCTCCGATATTGAACCGCTACTGGACCTGGTGGCGGTGAGCATCGCCTCCGACATCGTTCCTCTCACGGGAGAGAACAGGATCATGATCCATTACGGGTTGAAGCAGCTCAACTCCAATCCCAGCTTCGGTCTGAGAGGCATCATCGAGATCTGTGGACTGCACCGCAAGCAGATTACCGTGAATGATATCGTCTTCAAGATCGGACCCCGCATCAACGCCTCCGGCAGGATGATGAACGGCAAGGAGGCAGTGGATCTGATGCTGGCCGGTGACATGACCTCTGCACGTGAGAAAAGCAAGAACATCGACAAGTACAACGAGGATCGACGCGAACTGGACAAGCGAATCACCGATGAGGCGATCATGTATATCGACAAGCATATCGATATCGTAAACCAGAAGAGCATCGTGCTCTACGACGAGAACTGGCACAAGGGCATCGTGGGTATCGTTGCTTCGCGACTCACCGAGAAGTATTACCGTCCGGCGGTGGTGCTCACCAAGTCGAATGGTATGATCTCCGGCTCGGCACGCTCGGTACCCGGTTACGATGTCTACAAGGCTATAGAGTCATGCCGTGATATCCTGGAGAACTTCGGTGGTCATATGTATGCCGCCGGGCTTACATTGAAAGAGGAGCATCTGCAAGAGTTTACCGACCGGTTCAACAGCCTCTCGTTCGATGGCATCGAAGCGGGGATGATGCTGCCGCAGATCACAGTCGATGCGGAGATATCATTGTCTCAGATCACTCCCCGTTTCATCGAAGGACTCAAGTTGTTCAGTCCTTTTGGGCCGGAGAATGACAACCCGGTCTTTCTTTCACGCAGCGTCCTCGATTCGGGGAATAGCAAGCTGGTAGGGAAGGGGTTCCGTCACATCAAGCTGGAGCTCAAGGACCAGACAAGAGAAGCCCCCATGCCGGGTATCGCTTTCTGCCAGCAGGATTTTTTCCAGAAGATCAAGGGGGGGGAGCCGGTGGATATCTGTTACACCATTGAGGAGAACACGCATGGGAGTCGTTCCTTCACTCAGTTGATGATCAAGGATATAAGAGGATAAAAGAACAATCGTTTGCGTATGCAGCGGGAATTGTTTCACCGGATACTTCGTGAATACTGGGGGTATGACTCTTTCCGTACCCTGCAGGAGGAGATCATTCAATCGGTCTGGGAGGGCAGAGATACGCTGGGGTTGATGCCAACGGGTGGCGGTAAGTCGCTCACTTTCCAGGTGCCGGTCATGGCAATGAAAGGGATCTGTCTGGTGGTCACCCCGCTCATCGCTCTAATGAAAGACCAGGTGGATAACCTGCGTGAAAGGGGCATCAAGGCGGCGGCTGTCTATTCCGGCATGTCCCGCGAAGAGATCCTCACCACGCTGGAGAACTGTATCTTCGGCGACTTTAAGTTCCTCTACGTCTCTCCCGAGCGGCTCTCATCCGAAATCTTTATTGTCAAGCTACAGGCAATGAATGTCTGTCTGCTGGTGGTAGATGAGTCACATTGCATCTCACAGTGGGGGTATGACTTTCGTCCTTCCTATCTGAAGATCTCTGAGATTCGTCGTCTACTGGAGGAGGTACCCGTGCTGGCACTGACAGCTACTGCAACAGCTGAGGTGGTCGATGATATTCAGGAGAAGCTGCATTTCAGAAAAAAAAATGTATACCGCACCAGCTTCCAGCGTGAGAACCTCTCCTATGTCGTGCGCACGGCTGACAACAAGTTGGAGGAGCTGGTTCGCATCCTTCATTCTGTACCCGGTAGTGGTATCGTGTATGTTCGTAGCCGTCAGCAGACAAAAGAGATCGCCCATACCCTTCAGAAAGCAGCCATTCCCGCCGAATATTTTCATGCCGGCCTCACTCATGAGGTGAAAGTCCTGAAACAGAACAACTGGAAAAACGGTAACTGCCGTGTGATGGTCGCTACAAATGCCTTTGGCATGGGAATCGACAAAGCAGACGTGCGGACAGTGGTGCACATGGATCTGCCAAACTCCCTTGAAGAGTACTTTCAGGAGGCAGGACGTGCCGGGCGAGACGGTGAGCGTTCCTATGCCGTGATTCTTTACTCGAAGAACGACAGTGCCAAGCTGCGGAAAAGGATCACAGACGCTTTCCCCGTGAGGGAGTTCATCGTGCGGGTGTACGAGGCGCTCGGTAACTACTACCAGGTGGCCGTAGGCGCCGGTTTCGGGAACGCTTACGATTTCAGTTTGCATGAATTCTGCATCCCGTTCAAGTTTCCTTTCCTGCAGACTCACCACGCGCTGAAAATCCTGGAGCTGGCAGGCTACATTGAGTATACCGAGGAGATTGACTTGCGGTCACGTGTTCGTTTTCTGATTTACCGCGATGAGATGTACACCCTGCAGCTCAACACAGAGATGGATGAGCTGTTGCATACGCT
>Ga0265295_1003013_pt1 | contig 25345 bp, 20 predicted proteins | sample Munlansysbiofilm_FD_192503 | JGI IMG/M metagenome (GOLD analysis project Ga0265295, IMG submission 192503) | Leachate microbial communities from a municipal landfill in Southern Ontario, Canada - Methane capture system biofilm | ecosystem: Engineered > Solid waste > Landfill > Unclassified ... | reverse complement strand
CTAGACATAGGTAATTCTGGTATAGAACTGCCTGTGGTAAATTGTCCTATTGCCTGTGGTGCAGCGGATGATGTTATATTATAAACCTGCACCCCCTCTCCTAACAATATTTGCTGAACAAGTTGAGTATCAGTAAGAAAATCCTGTATTGCCAATTGAGCTTTAGCCGACAGACCAATAAAAATCGAAAAGCATAAACTTATTAGTATATATTTTATTTTACTCATAAGCATTTATTTAAAACAATTTACGGATATTTTCACTATTATTAAAATAATATCCTAAACTTATCTCATGTGTATTGGCTCCAGTTGCAAGATTGCTAATTCCAGAACTTGGCAAATCGTAACTATATCCGATATAATAATTAGTGTATTGAAATCCCACAAGAAAAGCAATCGTATTATGTGCACGATACCATGTTCCAATACGAAGCATATATTCGTCATTTATGTTATAATCAGCATGTAAACCAGTTGCAAGTTCGTAAACTCCATTTTGAGATGTTGCAATAATATTAGGCATAAAAGACATTTGGCTGCCTTCGGGTGTTATTTTTATACCTGCTTGGGTTGACATTTTAGTATATAACAATCCATCTCCTTCGATAAAACTTTCGTTTGGTGCAGTTAAATGAAAAGCTGAAAATCCTGCAAAAGCACTAATATTTCCATTTTCAGGTTGATAATACCATAAAAGCCCTAAACCAGCATCGGCAAACATTTTTGATTCATACATTACAGTTTCGCTACTTGGATTTGCAGGAGCATAAGAGCCAACAACATATTGATCATCGAAAGTTAGATTTTTGATATCCATAAATTTTTGATTAAATCCACCATAAATTGAGGCACTAAGATAGTGTCCATTGTCGGTAAGTTTTATATTGTATGCAACCGCTGCTAGAATTTCTAAATGATTAAAAGCGCCCGCCTTGTCGTTCATTGTAAATAGCCCAGCAGTTAGGTTGTTGTCGTTACTTTGCTCATAAACAGGCATAAAGAAAGTTAAAGAAGCTGTTTGATATCCTTTATCAATTCCTGCCCATTGCGACCGATAATTAAGTTTGGCGTTAATACTGTTATCTGACCCCATAATAGCAGGATTTACTTTTAACGGAGCAGAATAAGGCTGAGAAAAACGAACGTCTTGTGCAAGGATTGACCAACTGATTAGTAATCCAAGTGATATTAGTATTATTTTTTTCATAATTCGTGTTTTTTAAAATTTATAAATGCTTATCTAATTAAATTTATCATTCCTGACATATTGAACACTCCACCATCGCTATATTCACCTTTTGTGTGATAAACATAAGCTCCATTTGGAACTTTCTTACCAGTTCCTTGTATTGTTCCATCCCAACCATCCTGTGGATTCTTAGAATGATAAATTAAATCTCCGTTTCTATTAAATATATTTAACTCAAAAACTATTGTTCCTTTTCCTCTAATATAAAAAATGTCATTTTTACCGTCATCATTTGGTGTAAATGCCGTTGGAATATAAACCCCTGGCGTATTTACAATTACAGTAACCTGATCGGTATCAAAACAACCATGAATATCTGTTGCAATTACAGTATAAACAGTTGTAGTGTCGGGATGAGCCATTGGACTATACACCCATGAATTATCCAAACTCTCTTCGGGAGTCCATTCAAATTGGATTCCGCCATGTACAAGCAGTTGAACATATTCTCCCTGTGCTATTTCAATCGTATCTTGATTTTGCAAACCTGTTGCCTGCACATTTGGAAGTGGGTAAATTGTTACACTCACATTATCGGTAATTGTATCGCAACCCCAATAAAAAGTATTCAAAGTATAAACTTGAGAAACATCGGGAGACACAAAAGGGTTTGGAATACCGATAAACTCAATAATAGTATCGTGAGACCAAAAGTACATTTGTCCCTCCATTAGCCCTGTACCAATTTGGACACTATCACCCTGACAAATTTGATAATCTGGACCAGCGTTTGCAATAACAGACGGAAGCATTGTTACAATGATAGTATCTTTTGATTGACATCCAGTTACAGTATCTGTAACTATCACAATGTAATTACTAACTTGAGCAGTTGGGCTTGCTATTGGTTGTGATACTGTGTCAAAATCAAGTGTAGATGATGGAAACCATTTATAAATATATCCCACTTCTTCGGGAGAGCCAAGTAGTAAACTTGAATTTGCGCAAATAATAGTATCAACACCAGCATTTACAAGCGGATATTCAAATATTTCAATATCGTTTGTGATAGACATAGAACAAACCCCATCTGACACATACAATGTTACCGAAATTAAACCTCCTTGTGTGTATATTACCGAACTTGGATTTTCGGCACTTGAACTTGATGGTAGTGCATTTGCACCAAGATTCCAATTAAAAGCCCAATTGCTACCTGTACTTCCAGTATTTTGGAAATCGATACCTTCGTCGCCACAAACTGGAGCATTACTTGAAAAACTTGCAGTTGGCGTTTCATGGATAAGTATTGTTTTTGTAGTTGATGATGAGCATGAAGTTCCGGTATTAGTTACAGTAAAAGTAACTTCTTTGATTCCATGTTGTGAAAATACAATATTTTGAGGGTTTTGATCCGTTGAACTTGCAGGATTTACATCATCACCAAAATTCCATAAAAAATCTACTCCTACATTATCGCCAGTACTTGTAAAGCCAATTGGTAAGCCCGAACACTGTGGAGCAGTACTTGAAAAATCAGCAATTGGTGTTTCAAGAACAAAAACAGAATCTATATGCGTATTTGAGCAGCTTCCATTACTGATAGTGAAACTTACATATTTCCAACCAGCAGTTGAGTATATAATTCCTCCAGGATTTGCAGAATTTGCAGTAGCGGGCGAGGCTCCATTACCAAAATTCCAAATAAAACTAAGATTACTTCCAGTACTCCCTATATTATTAAATGTATAAATATCACCGAAACATAATGAATCTGAATGTAAAAAGTTTGCTACTGGAGTTACTAAAATATTAATATTTTGAATAATACTATCTAAACAACCAGTTGTAGTATTAGTTGTTATTAATTTAACTTGCTTTGTTCCAGGGGTAGCGTAAATTATTCCGAGAGGATTTTCATCTGTACTACTTGCAGGAACAGCACTTACCCCAAAATCCCACAAGTAAGTAACATCTGTATTTGTACCTGTATTTGTAAAATCTACATTTAATCCAACGCATTGTGGACTTGTATTTACAAAATTGGCAACAGGGGTTTGATAAACAGTAATGGTCTGATTTACAGAGCCTGAGCAAGTTCCATTGCTAATAGTTAATTTTACATTTTTTGTTCCGCTACTTGTATAAATAATGCCTGTTGGATTTTCGGCAGTCGAAGAGGTAGGTAAAGCACCAGCACCAAAATCCCAATAAAAAGTTAATCCCATACCAGTACTTCCAGTATTAGTAAAATCGACTTCTGCATTAACACAAGCATTACCAGAATAATCAAAACTTACAATCGGCGATGCGGTTATAGTAATAGTTTTACTTATTTGATTAGTGCAACTTGTTAGGTTATCAGTTACTTGAAGTGTAACAGTTTTGTTTCCCGAACTTGAATATGATATGCCTATTGGGTTTTCATCAGTACTAGTAGCAGGACTTGCATCAGTTCCAAAATCCCAAGCAAAAGTGCAACCGCTAGTAGTTCCTGTATTTAAAAAATTAACATTAAGACCAGAACATACTGGAGAGTTACTACTAAAATTAGCTACTGGAGCCTGATACACAGTTAATGGCTGAGTTGTATTACTTGAACAATAAGAATTATTTATTGAAAGACTAACAGTTTTTACTCCTGATGAAGCGTACTGAATACCAGCAGGGTTTTCGGCTGTGGATATTTGTGGATTTGCTCCTGTTCCAAAATCCCAGGAATAATTCCAAGCAGAGCCACTTGTACCAGTATTAGTAAAATCAAAATTAGTACCCATACAATCAGCGCCAGAGTCAGTAAATGATACTATTGGTGTTTCTCTAATAATGATGTTATTTTGATAATTATTACTGCAACCTGTAATAGTATTAGTAATTGTTAAAGATACTTGTTTGGCACCATGAGAGGAGTAAACCACTCCACTTGGGTTTTCGTTAGTTGAGTTTGCAGGACTAGCATTTGCACCAAAACTCCAACTAAAATTACAGTTTGCAGATGCTCCGAAATTAGTAAAATCGACATCTGATCCAGCACAAGCAGGTGCATTAGAGGCAAAATTTACATTTGGAGTTTGATTTACATCAATATTAACACTTGTTGATTGTAAGCAATGTCCGTTAGAAATATTTAATGTTACAGTTTTTGAACCAGAACTTGTCCAATAAACACCTAATGGATTTTCGGCTGATGAAACCGCTGGTATAGCACCAGCACCAAAATCCCATGTGTATATCCAGCTTGGTCCGGAGCTGCCAGTATTAGAAAAATCGACAATTTCGTTTTCACATACGTTTGTAGAAGTAACATTAAATGATGCAGTTGGATTTTCATAAATCATTACTCCATTATTTTTGTAAGAAACGCAACCAGTTACAACATCAGTAACCGTAAGAGAGACTTCCTTAATCCCTGCCAGACTATATGTTACAGCAGGTGGAAACTCGTTAGTAGCAGTAGCTGGGCTTGCTCCTGTTCCAAAATCCCATACATAAGTACAATTAAAATGGCTATAGCCACTATTTGCAAAACTTACTGCACTTCCCGTACATTCTGGTGCTGAAGAGGAAAAATCTGCTTGCACGCTATCACAATAATGAAGTACCTGTGCGTGTGCTACTAATCCGAATAGGCTTGATAGCAGAATTAGTTTAAGTCTTTTCATAAAAAAATATTTTTGAATTATATTAAAATGCTTTTAATTTTAAGCTGACAAGATACTTAAAATTATAACTCTACAATAAATATTTACTCACTAATTTTTGTGTTTATTAATTATTTTATAAAAATAAGAAATTTTCATATACCACAATTCAAATTTATGTAATATATTTAAAATATTATTTTAGCTTTGAGGGCAGTGCGTGTTTTTTATCAGATTTTTTATAAAATTTAAACTCTTTAAAGCTAAAAATGATAAAATCAAACTTACCTATTAAAGATAAGATTAAAGCAGAATATAATATTATAGGTACTAAACAAATAATAATTGGTTCAAGCCAATATCCAGTAAAAGAAAAGATTTTAGCATTATTTGGTGTTTTTTTTCTAAAAATCACTTTAACTTCTTTACCATTTTCATATTTAATGTTTCGTTTTGCATCAAATATTATTTCTTGATTTTCATAAAAAAATTGCACAATAGACGCTTCCTCAGAATCTTCTGGAAATATTTTATTACGCCATTCTTTAACTCCTATTATTGTACCATAACTAAATTCAGATTTACTAATATCATTTATTCTGTTTAGTGAAAAATATAATGCTACTATTATAAACCCTGACAATAATAATATTTTCCTGCTAATTTTTATTCTCATTTGCTTAAAATTGATTCATCAAATTTAAGCAAATAATTTATAGAAAGCTATTCAATTTGTTTTGAAAGTATTAAAAACCTGAGTTCGATATAATTTTTGTGTTCAGAACGCTTAGAAATAGTTTTTTTTATCGGTGGTTTCGAGACATTTTGGCTAAGGCCAAAACCCTCAACCACCTTTAATTCGAGACAAAGTTCCTAAAATCGCTTCCCTCAACCACCTTTCATCGCAGTATTCAAGGGGACTGAGGGATTCGAGGCACGAGAATCGTCTCGAAGTCCCCGTTTTTCTCAAACAAAATAATAAGAACAGAGTATTTTAGTTTACGGTTCAACAAGTTTAAATTGGTCTCCTGTTTCCTCAACAATCTTACGATACCAATCCTCTCCATAGCCTGGCTGTTCGATTGCAGGAGCGTAATACAAATAACCTTCAGGAACTTTGGTTGGAGTTTTAATGTTACCGTCCATATATTTAGTAAACAAGAACGCAAATAATTCAGTCCATGTTTTGTGAGTTGTTATTGAGGCATCATTTGAGAATCTGTTTAGTTCATTTTTTGTTTTTACTGGATCAGTTTTATAAAGACGAGCAAGTTTTTCGTCATTTTTTGCTATACCTTGCACAAAGCTTTTATGTAATTCAGATTGCACTTTTTCGATTTTGGGATAAATTACATTATATCTTGTGTAAGCAAAATTTGAAACAAGGTTAAAAATCCAGAAAGCCGACTCTGTTGTAAAGTTCATTAAATCACCATTTCCGATTTTGTATGGTTGTGGGATAACATCAATTGAGGCATACATTGGAACATAAACGGTTGTCGCAGCATCGTCAACAGAGAACCAGTTTATAGCACCAATCATATCGGGCAACCAGCTACGAAGTTGTGCAACAAAAGAGAATGCTGTTTGTTGAGTTGCAGTTGCTCTCTCATTACAATAAGTAACGCCGTCCACTTCCCAAGTTAGAGGTCTCCAACGATATGGATTTCCAAAAGCACCAGCACCCATATCTTTCGACATATCAAGTTCAGTTCCTTCTAAGTGGTCTGCCATATATTTAAATACATCAATTTGAGAAACTTTTTGTGCAGGTTTTACCCACAATGGCATTCTGTTAGTTGCATAACCATGCTCTCCTAACTTATAATTACCTTTAGCATATTCCCAATATTTATCCATACCTTCGGTTACAGCATTATAAAACGCCCACACTCTTATTTCGCAAAAACGAGCAGCACCAAAATCAATAGGTGCATAAGTATCAGAGAAACTAAAGTCAGCATCTTTACCATTAAAATATTTTTTTTCGCGTGCAAAACTTATTACGTCCTTAGAGTTAAAAGTAGTTTGTTTTGGATTGAACCAGTCATTTTTTTTCTGATAATCAAATGTTGTAATTCGAGCATGATTTGCATGAGCACAAACATATCCGTCAGGAATAAGCCTTGCTACCCAAACAGCACCTTTATTATTGGGACCTTTACCAATAAGTTCAAATATCCATGCTTCGTTTTTATCGCAAACAGAAAAAGTTTCACCACTGCTATAATAGCCATAAGTGTCCATCAATTCGGTAATTATTTTAATAGCTTCTCGAGCTGATTTTGAACGTTGTAATGTTATGTATATTAAATTTCCATAATCCATTATTCCAGTTGTATCAACCAACTCGCTTCGTCCACCATAAGTAGTTTCACCAATAGCCACTTGATGCTCGTTTACATTACCAACTACATTGTAAGTTTCCTCTGCTTGTAGTATTTCACCAAGATATTTGCCTGTATCCCACTCATAAACTTTAAGTAATGTTCCTTTAGGATATTTTTTTGCTGGCCAATGATATAATTCTCCATAAAGAAGATGACTGTCAGCAGCATAGCTTACCATTACAGAACCATCTGTTGATGCTCCTTTGGTAACAATAAAATTCGTACAAGAATAACCAGCAAGCGAAAATAAGAACAAACTGGTAAACATAATCACAAAATATTTTCTCATCATTTTAAAATTTAAGTTTTTACAAATATAATTTTTAATCTGCTAAATACAAGGTTAAAAAAAAGTAAAATTTAGATTTTAACAATTTTTATACATTTTTATTAAATTATTTTAGTCAAATAATAATATGATAATTACATTTGTCAAAAATTAAGCCGTATTATGATAAATTCAATTTTATGGGATGTAAATCCTGCTTTATTAGATTTAGGTAGTTTCCAAATTAGATATTATTCTATTCTTTTTGCCATTGCATTTATAATAGGATATTTTGTTGTGAAAAAGATATATAAAAAAGAAGGAGTGCCAGTTTCAGAGCTCGACACCCTAACAGTTTACGTTGTTCTTGGGGGATTGATTGGAGCCAGATTAGGACATTGCATTTTTTACGATTGGGCATATTATCAAAATAATTTATTAGAAATTATTTTGCCAGTAAGTTTTAATCCTGAATTTCATTTTACAGGATTTCAAGGGCTCGCAAGCCATGGCGGAGCATTAGGAATAATTGTTTCAATGTTAATATTAAAAGGCAAATCTACTAAAAAAAGTTTCTTTTGGTTAATTGATAGAGTTGTTATCCCAACTGGATTTGCAGGAGCTTGTATAAGATTAGGAAATTTGTTTAATTCAGAAATATACGGTCATCATACCGATTTGCCTTGGGGGTTTATTTTTGTACGAAATGGCGAAACTCTTCCAAGTCATCCTACTCAATTGTACGAAGCGTTTTTCTACGTTATTACTTCTATCGTATTATTAAAACTTTATAAAATTGAGAGGTTTAGAAATGCTAAAGGTTTCCTTTTAGGTGTGTTTTTTATCTTAATATTTACAGCACGATTTTTCATCGAATTTGTTAAAGAAAATCAAGTAGATTTTGAAGCCACAATGAGCTTGAATATGGGACAAATACTAAGCATCCCGATTGTTCTTGGTGGAGTATTTCTTGTATTCTGGTCTCTTAGAAAATCTAATAAAACTACTAAAGAAACTGTATAATCAAAATGACTAATACCTTAAATATAAAGCATTGCTTATTGCTATTGGCATCTATCGTTTTATTTAATAATTACATTTTAGCTCAGAAAAACAACAAAATAGTGTACAAAGTTTCGTACCAACAGTTCTCAAATGGCAAGTATCAAGAAAATCGTGACTTTGACATGGTTTACTCAAACGGTATTTGTTATCTTTCTAATGATGACGATAAAATCAGGCATTATATTGACTTAACAAAGAAATTAAATGTTGACATTATTACTTACAACGACAGTTTGTACAAAACTTTATCGCATTTTGATAATTTGCCTACACCTATTAGTATAAGTGATAGTGTTGAAATAATTAATAAGCACAAATGCAAAAAGGCGGTTTATAGTTCATTTTCAAACACTATTGAAGTTTGGTACAATGATGAGTTTGAAGCAAAAGGCAGTCCTTATGCAAATTTTTTGCCCGATTACAATTCACTTGTTATGAAAGTAGAGATTAATGGTAATAGATCAATCGTATTCGATAAAATTCAAAAAATAAAAATTGACGAGCTTCTCGCTTATCCTTTTGAAAATGCTATTGAAATTACAGATTCTGAATTTGAAGAACTCAAAATACTATCTCGATATATAATTGTACCAGTATTCGATGATGAACGCGTAAATTTTAATCCTGAATTGCCCAAACTTAATATTGATGATACTCTCAACGACCAAATTTATCATTTGTCAAACGGTGGAGTAATTCTAAAAAAGATAAAACTACCAGAAATTACAAAAAAAGGAGCGTCTTGTTTTGCTAAATTAAATGTAAAATCAGATGGCGATGCCTACGACAGAACGGGTTCTATTTTTGTAATTCAAAATGAAAACCAAAATTTGATATTAGATGCTTTTAATAATTCTTTGGACGTTTTACCAGTTATACAGGATAAAAATGGAGAAGAATACCAAGGTATTATTAAAACTACTGATTACGACCCTCCTATTGAGTTAATGAGGTTTTTTACATCTTTTGGTGCAGGTAATTTTAATATATTAAGACCTATTAATAATTATAATTGGGCAAAAGACATACTTTACAAGCAAGAAATTACAAATTTAATTCCCGATGATACAGATGAAATATGGATTGGTGTTTTTATTGGAAATTATGATAAAAATGGGCATAAAGTTAGTCTTGAATTAGATTTTTATCCTGGTTGGGAAGATGAAATCGACAGTCTGAGTAAATTCATTATGCCATTATTTAATACAGTAAATATAATGGAAATGTCGGGGCAGAATTATTGTAAACTATTTAAAACAGACACATTACAAGTCGAATTTAATTTGCCCGAACATCTAACAAATCCTCAGCTTATATTTACAACAACAGGCCATGGCGGCTGGGGAAATGGAGATGAGTTTGTTTCAAAATTAAATCAAGTGCTAATTGATGGGAATAAAGTTTTTGAAATATTACCATGGCGAACAGACTGTGCTACATATCGTTTAAGTAATCCTGCATCAGGTAATTTTGGGAACGGATTATCCTCAAGTGATTTAAGCCGGTCAAACTGGTGTCCAGGAACACTTACTCCCCCCTATTTTATTCCACTAACAGAAATTGAACCAGGCAAACACAATATACAAATCATAATAGACCAAGGTGAAGATGAAGGAAGTAGCTTTAATCATTGGTCGGTAAGTGGTACTATAGTTGGGAAAATAAAGAAATAAATAATAAGTTTAGAACACCTGTACTGTCAGCAACTGCCGATTTATTATTCACTTAATCTGTTTTCGATATCCATTCTTTGATGTAAAATCCTGATAATTTCACCAATATTATTTTTTTGATTGTTCATATTCAAAAAGTCTAAGTGCAGCTCTCATTACTTCACTAGCTGTTGCAAATTTACCAGACTTAATTCGTTGCTTAATGAAATTATCAAAATATTCACCTAATAATATTGATGTATTCTTTGCCATAATAATTATTGGTTTTACAAAGATACCAATTATTGGTATATGACACAATTTTTTTTCGGTTGTTGCTAACTGGTGGGTATAATCAAGTTATTTCGACCAATTTGTGAGTTTGCCGAAAAACTAGAGAAATCTGTTTGAACATGACTAAAAGTTACAGTTAAATTTATTGATAAAATTGCAACAATTACAAAAAATCAGGAGCCCCGAGATTTTCAAAGTGTTTGTATTCAAGTTCTGTTAGAGTTGTGTAATTTTTCCTTTACCTAATATTTTATTTTCTGTTGAGTGATGTTTTAATTTTCCAAATAATAAATTTAATTATTGAAATTAGGATAAAGCTAAGTCCAGTTAATACACTTGTGATTGCAAAAAAACACATTAATTCAGCATGAGTACACTTGATTTCATCTTCAGTTCCATAATCAAGGACTAAACCATATTTAATGGATAAGTAGAGCCCAAAACCCAATAATAACAAGCTTATTAAAATACTCGGCAATGTATAAGTATTTTTTTTAAATATGCTGATTTTTATTAATCCTAAAAGAACGAATAAAATCATAATAACCGATAACGATATTTCAATTATGTAATTCAAAGTTTATTATTTTTAATTAAAATCAACACTAATCTAATCTAAACGAGTAAAGTTTAATAAAAAGTTTACAAAAATAGAAACAAACTATCAAATGTGCAAATTTGGATATTCGGGTGATACTGCCCCCCCCCCATCATGGTAATATTGCCCTCCCTCTAAAAATATTCAAAGAACACATAACCTGACAAAATTACTTTTTTTTTCTTAAACTTTCACCTTTAAGTTCAATTCTGTGTGAAGTATGAACTAATCTGTCCAAAATTGCATCAGCAATTGTGGTTTCTGAGATTCTTTCGGACTACTTAGACTGCCTGAACTTCATTATGTTTACCAGGTGATAACATTAACGTCTTTCCATTTGCAAGTTTTAAAGGCACCTTTGACATTTCTCTATCTTTACTGTATTTATCCTTTAAATAACCTATTTGTGCTTTAAATTTTTTTACAGCATCATTCCATTTTCGTGTACGATAGGTTTTTATAGTTTCTATTGCTATTTCAGAGATGGCATAGTGTGTTCTTGGACTATTAACTGGTAAATCGGGGATATCTGGATTATAATCAACAATTCCTGCTTGAACAAGTTGATGAAGCACTTGCCTTCTTATTGTCTCACGTGTGTTTGGAGCATATTCTTTTTGGTAGTTAGTGGCGATAAAGCTCATTATACCTTTTGAAACGCCTTTACTTTGATTTTTAGCTTTAACCCACTTATCTTTTTCTTTTATGCCACATATTGCAAGTAAAGTATAACCTGCAATTTCATTTTATTGTGCCTCAGGCAACCCCAATTTTTTTAAAATCAACTGTGCTTCTTGTATTTTCGTCATATTTTTTTTCAAAAAGGATTTCATTAATAATTTTATCAATAAGCTGTTTTTCAGGTTTAACAAATTCTTTAATTTTGTTGCCTATTAAAATTATATCAGCAAGAGGAGGCATTTTTATTTGTTTTAACTCTGAGGCTCCTACTTGAGTATTTCCGTTAAATGTTCTAAAATAAGTATCAAACAAACTACTACTAAAAAGTGCCGCAATACCCCATGTTTCGTTTTCAGATAAATCTCCTTTTGGTCTATGAATATAATTTATATGATTTTCTATTCCTATCATTTCTGTTTTGAAATTGCAAGAAAAATACGGACAGCAAACTAATCTACTTTTATCATCTTTTAACTAAAACGTCGTAATAAAACGTAATTTTTATTCATTACTAATACTTTTCTGGAATTTTCAATATTTAAAATGTATCTTGGTTTATTCGCTTTTTGAAGTGGATAGTTCAACTCCATTTCTTTAATATTGTGTAATCAAATAAGAGGAGAAAGTGTTTGATTTAATGTTCCTTCTGTTTTGAGGTATTCAGCACACCGAAATGCAACAACAGGACCTGTAGAAATTTGAATATTATAATCATTCAACGAGCTTTTCCATTGCTTAAATATATTGATAGTTTTAACTTCTTCTTCATTTGAAGGAATAAACAGTATTTTATCTATTGATTTAAAATCGATTAAAGTTTCAGCATTAAATATTGATTCAGAAGGTTCGTTTAATCCTTTGTAACATTCTGATACTGTTATTTTTATTTGTTTATTTATTTGTTTAGTAGCTCGCAAAATAATGTTTTCTTGCAAGACTTTATCATTTTTAAACATTTTATTTCTTGATTCAAAGATATGTATATGTGAAATACTTACATCCTTAAAAAAAGATTGTCTAAATGCTTTAAAATAATTTCCTGCTGCAAAACTTCTTGGTGTAATAAATATTAATTCCCCATCAGATTTAAGTATTTTTGCAGATAATCCCATAAATATTGAATAGATATTTGGTTGTCCATATACCAATATTTTTGCTAAAGATGCTCTTTTATCTGATTTTGATATTTTAAAGTATGGAGGGTTCGAGATTATATAATCATACTTGTCTATTTTTTCTATTCCAAACAATGAGTTTTGAGCAAAAGCTTCTGAATTATCAAGAACAAAATCAGATTGAATAATGCAGAAATTTATTTTTATGTTTTTTTCAGTTAACCATAAAACTAAAAAATCAATAACTTTTTCCGTTTCATTAATAATACTTAAATCAGTTTCATAAAGAGTTAAATCTATTTCTTCCAAATCACATTTTCCTACTAATGTTTCTATTAATGAGCATGACAGAATAGCTGTACCACAACCGGGGTCAAGAATAGAATTTTTTTTTGATTTCGGCTTAGCCAAATTTGCCATAAAATCAGCGATTTGTTTGGAAGTAAAAAACTGCCCATATCTTTCTTATGCTTATCCGTTGTAGAATTAGCATATTTAAGACCTGTAAATTCTGCAAATTCAGAAGGCAATTTATAATTTTCTTTTAACTCAGTCATACTACAAAAGTAATCAATTTTGAACTTATTAGCAAAAATTTGGCTCTTTATAAATTGGATTATCGGTTTGCAAACTTAAACTTTGAAATGTGTCAAATACAGGATATTTTATCATTATTACGCTTCAATCCTACTCGCCAACACTACTATTTACTCAAAATTCTATTAATAAAATCTTCAGCTTCCTGTATTTCTATTTCTAAATTTGAGATCAAGACATGCATCTTATGAACTATATCTTCTATTTCTAATATTTGCTGATCATCAATATAGCCTTCTGTCATTAAATAATTTTCTAATTCATCAGCATTGTCGGCTCTAAAGCGAGATACTTCCCCATTTCTTAAGGCCTGAAGCAGTTGTTTAGGATTATGATTGGATTCCTCTAATTTCTCGGCAACTCTATCAATAAAAGCACCTGTAATGACACCTGAAGATTCTAAAACATTTCTATCTATTGGACGAGAACGCCCTTGTTTATAATAATTTTTAAAGCTTTTTAAAATTTCAATTTTATTCTTCAAAGATGTATATTTTTCTTTATCAAAACTTTGAATTTGTCCATTATTATTGAAATAACTTTCTAATTGCCCCCAAGTTTTGATTCTTCTTTTTAAGCAAGCATATAATAAATCGAGATTGTCAATTAAATACCAAAGATGAAGCTCACTACTGTTCTGCATCAGCACATTAAATGGAAGTTTGTGGATTAAATCTCCATATTCCTTATGAGTTTCCCCTTTTGGAGCAGGAACTGATTGAAGTAAATTAAACTTATCCAAATCTGGCATAAAATCACTATAATCATGCGATTTATTTGTGTTACCATCTAATTGAATAATTTGATATTTAAGCTCTGATTGCGATTGCAAATAAGTCAGCCACTTGCGTACCTCGTCAGCTTGAGCAGTAAAATAAAATACTTGCCGCCCTTCCCTACTAATTTCAATTAATGATTCAATAATAGCTTTTGCCCGCTCATCATCGCTATTGGCTAATAACTCATCTGCTAATATGGGTAATTTAATTGATGATTCTGCTGTTTCAACATAAGCTAATCTAACTGAAAGTAAAAGCTGCACTCGGGTTCCTGTTGATAATTCAGATAAATCTTGCCCAAGTTTAAGGATTGTATCGTAAGCTTTAAAATTTGGTTCTCCTTCTTCGCCTAACAAAAGCTCATATCTCCCATTTGTAATTTGATTAAGAATTTCATTTGCTCGTGTAAAAACTATTGGTCGGTTTTGATCTTGCGTTTCTTTTTTTAACTGACTGATTATAAGGTCTCCAGCAGCTAAAGACAAATTGTTTTCATATAATTTATTGAGATTATCTAATGCTTCTTCTTTTTTGGTCAATACATCTTCTAATTCGTGGCCCTTCTTTTTCTGCTTAATTAAAGTTTCGATACTTGTGATTTCCTTTTGAATTTGTTCTAATTGCTTAGCAATTTCTTGATTTTTATTTGCTTCTTCTTTTGCTTGATCAATACTTAAATTTTCAATTTCATTTTTATATTTATTATATAAGGAGTGTTCTTGTAACAGTCTTTCTTTTGATGCACAATCAAGCTGTTTTAAACGATATTTATCATTAATTTGCCTGTAATTTTCTAAATTATTTACTAAGCCTAATACTTGTTCTTTGTTTTCATCTTTTATATCCAAAATAAGATAAATATCTACAAGTTTTTGTTCATATTTCGTCTTTAAGTTATTTTGCACTGTAATTTGCTCGTTTTTTTGTTCAATTATCTGAACTTGAGACTTTCGTGTACTCTCTTGAGTTATTAAATCTTTAAAAACAGCTTTTCCTTGAGATACATCAGTTACAATTTTTAATTTTGATTTTTGGAATAAGGCATTGATTTTACTTAATTCTTCTGTATTTTGTTTTTCTAATTCTGATTTTTTAGCTTCCAATGATTTTCTTTGAGTATGAGCATCTTGCCACTTTTTTACATTTATCAAAAACCAATATAAACTACTAAAATCACTGGAATTATTTTCGGGAAATCCAGGAGCAGTTTGTAATTTTGCTATCCGTTCCTCACGTTTTTTATGCAAATTATCAATGCGTTCTTCTAGTCTATTCAGATTATTCTTCGCATTGATTAATCTTTGACTAATTCTATCTGCATCTTTAATATCTTTAAGATTTTCGATTAATTCATCAATTCTCTTAGCTACATTTTCCACATCCCAGTTTGACGGTGCATTAAGACCAGAATTAATAAAATCTTGTTCTCTGATACCAAGTGAATTTGAACCTTTATCTTTTTTTAAATAAGCAAATGCAAAAATGAAAACAATCAAAATAATCCCAAATAAACCAAACCATCCAACAAAAAACGTTGCAATCGCAGTTAAAACACCTACTAATGAAATTATAAGAAATAACTTAAAAGACAATCCATTATTACTTATTGGTTCTTTTAACCATTCACCCAATGTTTTTATTCCTTGGCTAAATGTTTCTGAACTTTGCTCATAATTTTTGTATTTCTCTGCTTCCTCCTCTAATATTTTAATTTCAGAAAGCAGATATTCCTTTTCTCCTAAAACCTGATGAGCATCCTTAAGCATTTTATCAAGTCCGCTTACATCATCAATATTTAATTCTTTCCAATCTTCTGGCTTAATTGACTTATCAATACTATTTAAAGAATTTAATTCAACAGATTTTAGTCCTGCAATTTCTGTATTATAATTACGAATATTGCGTTCGGATTCGCTTAATTGTTCAAGTCTTTTCTCAAGTTCATTTATTATATCGTCGCCAATTCCGTCTGTAAGAATAGTTAGTTTTTCAAGTTCTTTCTGGCTATTATTTATTTCTCTTTCGGCATTCTCAATATTGCTTTGACAGTCTTCAATCTGGCTTTCTAATTCTTGAATTTGCTCATATTCTTTACCAGAGATATTTTTCATTGAGTCCGAAAACTCATTCATTTGATCAGAAAGTTGGGCATACTCAGACTTAAGCTCCAAATAATCAGCAATTTTGGAATAAAACTCATTTAATTTTGCTGCATTTTCGGAATTTTCTTTCTGTAAATATAAGTCAACAAGCTTATCCTCTTCAGTTTTTAACTTTTTTTGCTCATCCCTAATATTTTTATAATTTTTATCTGCGTCTGCAAAAGCTTTATACTCTGAGATGCTCCTATAATAAGGTTTTGATGAATATTCTAAACTCTTTTGAATAGCATCTAAATCAAATCCTCCAATAGATTGTTTGGCAATTTCCTTTGCTAAATCATTTTCTTTACCTTCAACTAATTTATGTAAAGCTAAAAGATAACGATGTTTACTTTCGGCAGTTGGTAATCCGCTAATCTGATCTTGATTTCCGTTTCGTTGAACAATTATTTTCTCTGAATCAATATTAATTCCCCACACATCTTTGTCAAGGATAACCGAAGCTTCGACATCTAATCCTTTAGTATTATCGTGCCATATAAGTTGCTGAATAACACGTGATACCGAGCTTTTACCCGAAGCATTAGCTCCAGTTATAATATTAATATTACTCGCGAAATTATTAAGTGATTTTAATCCTCTTGGAAATCCGGGCATCTTGCGAATTGAAAGATCTTTTAATATGTAAGAGGCTTTTTTCATTGATTTTGCTGTCCAATTAATTCGGTAAGGATTCGATTACATTCTTTTAAGAGATATTGTGTTGAGTCTTGATTTTCGTCAATTTCAAATCTTTCTGTTGTTCGTAGAGCATGATAAGTGCCAGATTGATTAATAGAATTACAAATTGATTTCCATTCTTGAAGTAAATTATCTGCAAACTCAGTAGTTTTTCCTTGCTGAAGTGCAATAATTGTTTTAGCCAAAACCCCTGCAGGCGATGATTCTTTAGCCAATTCTTCCATGTTTTCCACTTTTGGCTGAACATCAAGTTCTATCTTTCGCACAGAAATTTGAGTTGCTACTCCTTCTATTTCTTGGTCATAATCAGCAATAATTGGATTTACCCATGTTTCTAAATCTTTAATCTTGCTATGTTCACCTATAAGTATTAAATCATAAATTATAAACAAGACATTTTCTAATTCTATTTTTTTTGATTGAGCATCTTCATATAATTTTGAAGTTACAGTCTCTCTAACACTTGCTTCATCGGTTTTATCAGTAATATCAACTGAAAGCGTTTCGTATCTTACTGGCGATAAAGGAATTTGCTTAATTTCAATATCTGTTTGGGAATTAATTGTAAGTAAAATCGGACCATGTATTCCCTGTTCCTTAGCACTTAAAGCATGTGGTGAGCCAGGATAATACACAATAGGTTCAGATTTATTTAGAATTTCTGGTTTATGTATATGTCCAAGAATCCACGCTTGTACGGAATGAGACATAAAATTATTGATATCTATTGGTGCGTAATTGCTATTATCAACGCCAACATCTCCATGTAAAATCCCAATTGTAGTTAAATTTGGATCTATTTCCGATATTTTAAAACTTAAAAGTGGATCTTCACTGACATATTTTTTTGGAAAAGACCAGCCAATAAATTGAATATTTTTTCCATTTTTAGAAAATGTATCCATTTCCCATGTTCCATTAGCTCCTAATAGACGAATATTGCTATGTTTTTCGGAATCTACTAATTGCGGCAACACTTCAAAATCATGATTTCCAGCAACCATATAAACTGAAATATTTGATTGTTTTAATCGCTCAAAACCAGATTGCAATGGACCAATAGCCTCAAAGTAGCGATTATCCTGATCCACAATATCTCCGGTGAGTGCTAATACATCAACATTATTCTTAATTACGTAATCAACTATCCTATCCCAAGTATATTTTGTAGCACCTTCTACAGCATCATCCTTAATATTAGATGATTTTTTTCCAATATGAATATCGCCCGTAGCTAAAACTGTTAATGCCATAATTTTAATTTATCATAATATGCAATTGTCTGATAAGATTTTATGCTTGCAAAGTAAATATTGTAAAAAATCATTTATCAAACTCCTACAAACTTAAATAAAAGTTCTAATTAATCCAATTAAATTCAGCAATATATTTTGATTATTCGTGAGAAAGCGGGACAAAACGAGCTTTTAAATCTGGATTTACCATATCTTCATCTAAAGGATACATTGGACGGTCAATTCTTTTATAAGGTAATCGATGTAAATCTTGATCAACTCCGCCAGGTGTAAGTGCCATAATCCAATCGCCTCGCATTTCGTACAACTCAGGCACTAAATATCCAATTTTCACTACAAGAACATCCGCTTCACGTGGATTTAATCCCAAATTTGTAAAATCAGACTCGTAATGATATGGTTTTCTTTTATTTGTAACAATAACTTGAATATTGCCAACACGAACTACCACTTCTGTTTCTGCGTTTTTATCGCCATGAAGAATTGCTTCTACAATACCTTTGAGTTTTATAGGACCTTCGTACCTATCATCAATTTCTGCACCAACAAAAGCTTCTACCTCATTACCTATACCAATTTCAATTGCTTTTTCGATAAGTTTAGGACCAGGTATTGAAGCATAAATCAAGGAAGGACCTGCTTTCTTATTAAAACCATCATGTTCTAGTATTTGCTTCAAAGTCCACGTAACATCCCCAGCACCACCAGCAGTAGGATTATCGCCCATATCACTTATAATAAACGGTTTTTTACTACTGTGGATAGCCATTTCCAAACATTCATCTAACGGAGCCACGGGAGCAACAAACTCAAACTGATCGCGAACACTCCAAAATGATTGAGCCAAGATTTCAGCAGAACGCTTTACTTCTTGCATATCATCACCTGTAACCATTACCACTGCTTTGTTTCGTGGCTCATCAGCCCATGCGTAACCCACCCAAATTGCGGCATCAAGCACACCTTCTAGCTTTGTAATCGGGTCAACTTGGGCATACAAACTTTTTGCTGGTTCAATACGAGTACTTGTTTTTTCGCCCGGTAAAAGAATTGGAATAGGAATCCAAGCTTTATATTCAGGTTTACCTTTACCAGACTCTAAGCGGTCAAGCAAGTTTACTAATGCTCGCTTTTTGGATTCAATTGCATCTTCGTGCGGTGCCAAACGATAACAAGTAATTAGGTCAGATAAATGAGCAAGTTCCCACGATACATTTCCATGCAAATCCATAGATGTAGAAATTACAGTTTCATTTCCAACAATTTCTCGGATACGCTTAATCATATCTCCTTCGGGATCATCAAGTCCTACAACGCTCATTGCACCATGAATATCAAGAAATAAACCATCATAAGGCAAATTTTCTTTTAACATTTCTAACATTTCTGTCATAAGTGTATCGTAAGCCTCACGAGTAACTATTCCGCCAGGAATTGCGTGACCTCTTAATGCAGGGAAATATTGAGCTCGTTGTCGAGTAACAGAATCTTCATGCAAAAATGGATAATACGAGAATATTTCTTCGCCACGTCGAGCATGAAAAGCTTCCATAGTAGTTTGTGCTGGTGAAAAAGTACTGCACTCAATAGCTAATCCAGCAATAGCAATCCGTGGATTTTCAACTTTCTCTTTCTTTTGTGATTGACAAGCCAATAAAGACGTTAAAATTATTGCGACAAGTAAAATTTGTTTAAAATTCATATCTGATTTTTTTATTTCTTATTTATAATTTTTTTAGGATTTTTATATTTAAAAAACACTGTCATTACAACACCAGCCACAACTAATAGTCCACCAATAATATGATAAGCAAAAAGCGTTTCGTTAAGAATTAAAATACCTCCAGCAATAGAAACCATAGGGCTTAGATTATTGAACACCGCTATTTGTGAAGCTGGAATTTGAGTTAAAGCAAAATTAGTAAGAAAAGCTGTAAGCATAGATGAGAGAACACCTAAATACAAAACCGACCAAAGAAACTCCATGTAAATAAATGGACTAAAAAACTGACCCAAAGTATTATTATTGACATGAGTAGCAACACTAAAGCCGTTAAATACTATAAATGCAAGAATTGTCATCCATACTGTAATTTCCATAGCCGAAAAATTAGCACTAACGACTTTTCCCAAAACATAATACACCACTAACGAAAAAACAGATAACAACAACAATATTATACCAAGCAAACTGGCACTTCCAGAAACACCACCTGTAAAATAAATTATATACAATATTCCAATAATTGACAATATAATTCCAATTTTTTGCAACAGGTTAGTTTTTTCTTTAAGAAAGACACTGGCTGCAATAAGGGTAATAATAGGCGTTGTAGCAAAAACTATCCCTGCTTCAGAGGCAGAGCTATACTGTAAACCAAAAGTTTGTAAAGCAAAAAACAGCAAAGGGTAAAACAAAGAAAGTAAAAGTAAGGACTTAGCTTTCTTAAAACTAAAACGTGGTAATTTAATAAGACCAAAAAACCACAAAACCACCAAAGAAATTGCTGCTGCGGTAAATCGATGAGCCAGCAAATCCATAGCTCCAGCATATCTCAGTCCAATTTTCACAAAAATAAATGATAAGCCTATGATAATAGTTACCAATATAAGACCAATATACGCTTGACGTTGCTTTTTATTCGTTGACATTTCTTATTACTTACAATTATACAAATTTTATACTAAATTTAGTTTTGTTTATCTTCAATCGCCGCTATTCAAATTGTGAATTCAGCAAATCACTTCAAAGATGCAAAAAATAAATTAGAAGGAGTTTGAAAACTTTATGTTTTTATAGAAGGTTGATTTAACTTGCTATTTAGTGTTTGCAAATAAAGTCAATGTTTGTAAAACAAGAGACTGCAGTTTGGCAGGCTACGTGCATCGCATTAGAAGTAAGAACAAAATTATTTTTCACTTCTCACATTACTGTAGCACTAGGATTATAGCAGCACTCGAATTGCAAATAAATCAGAGCGAGCGGAGGGTATTTTCTGAACCTGTGTATTAATTAATCTAATTTTTAACACAGCGAATATAAAACCCTAAATTTGCCCTACCATCATATCTAGAAACTTCGCTATTATCACAATTCAAGCCACAGTATGATACATTACCCGAACCATCCTCTGTAGTACTCCACCAATAGCTATGATTTCCAAGATTATAAAAAACGCCATTACTATCACGATAGCCTCCTGCCAAAGCTGTAAAACCAGTTTCATTAGTTGCTCCGGTATTTGGACTATTCCAATGCGTTGTTCCAGTTTCTTTTAGTTTTCCTCCAGCTACGTTATTACCACCAAGATAATCAGTTAATTCTGTCCATTCGGCATCGCTTGGTAAGTGCCAGCCATCAGGACACACACCTTGGACTCCACTTGGGTTGGTAGCACTGCCTACTGACACATCCATAGCTGCCGGCCAGTTGTACAAAACACCATAAGTAGTATAGTTTTCTGTAGCTTTTGCATCAGATATGTTTGATCCCTCATAATCATATATATACATACAGGGCGTTGTTTCTGAATCAAGAGCAGGATTAACAACCATTGGCAAATATTTTAAATTTTCTGCCATCCATACCTGATTGCCTATGCTAACGGTTTGATAAACATTATCATCGCGAGAGTCAGTAAAACTACCTACACTTGTATTTTCTTTAGTTGTAAAAGTAATTGCATCACCATATCGAGTACCTACAATATTAGTGGCATAAGCACGCACATAATATGTAGTTTCTGGACTTAAACCACTTAAACTACTTGAAAATACACCTACACTTATACCGTCTGTTGTTTTATTATCTGATATTGTTGGAGATGGATTGGTACTCCAACATACACCACGAGCAGTTACCTCTGCCCCACCATCAGATGTGATATTTCCACCACATTTTGCTGTTGTTGAAGTAATATCCGTAACTCCACTTGTCGATAATACAGGTATTACAAAATCATCATCACCTTTCTCTTCACAACTGTTTGCAAACACTAATAATAATCCCATTAATAATAATGGATAAATCAATAAATTTGTTTTTTGTTTCATAGTTTTAAAATTTTAATATAAATACTCAATTCAAGTTTAAAACACAACAACACTCCTATTTGCAATAAATTCCATTAAATAATGTATAAAAATAAGGCTTTATTTTTATACTACCAAAAAAACTTGTTAAAAATTTTAAATTTAATCATCACCCAATTTAAGAATTGCGTTATATAAGAAATTTTACTTTTGTTTTTTGAGATTATAAAATAATAAACTTAATTATTTTGATTTGGTTTTTTGCCAAGGTTTAGAAATAATTAACACTTGTAGTGTATTAAAACACAGTGCCTTTTAACAGCATTCAATCTTTGTTAACTATAAATTCGACACTATAACCTGCAGGCAATTTAGGTACTAACACCCAATTCATTGATACAGCTGCCTTACTATTATTTTTGCATTTCATGTAAATTTTATAAGTATATTTTAAACTTCCTACATCTTTAATCACTTCTCTTTTATAATATTTTACCTCTCCATCAGATACAGTAAATTTACCGAGTAAAGAATAAATTGCAAAATCAATTTCAGGTAAAGTATAATCCTCACATACAACTGTACCTAATGTTAACAAATCCTGATATAAGCTATCATTTGTAATAATATACTCATTTGGTTCATTACCAAAAGGAGGTAAACAATATCCAGTATCAAATTCTTTTACAATAATTCCTTCAAAGATATCTTCTTTTTCACAACTACTAAATAATAGCATGAATACAATAAGTGTAAATAATAATTTAGTGTATTTGTATTTCATAATTTATGGTTTTACGATTTTACAAACTGTCATATCATTCAGTTTATAAGTTTATAATTCACACCTAAGCATAAATTGGAATTGGGATAATAATTATTTGAATTTTCAGATGTTTTCATATTAATTAAATTCATAATATTTAAAATAAATACAACAAGGCAATGGACAGTTTTACATTATTGAAGGTATTTATCTGATTTTCTTTTTCATAAACTATTGGGTCTTTTTTACGGTATTCAATAATCCTTATTTGTGTAGATAAATCCAGCTTTAGTTTACTCCATAATAAATATTCTATACCAAAACCTATACTTCCTGTATTTCCAAAATATTTTACTTCTCTCAACTCATCAATATTTGAGCTATAAGCGGAATAATATTTACCAAGTAAATGAAAGTTATTATTCACATTTAATGAAACAAAAGGGGAGAATTTACTATCATCAAATGTTTTTTTAATCTTCAATTGTATAGGTATGGAAATTATAAAATAATCGTTTTTATTTATATAAGTCATTACAGAAGGACATTCTTCTTCAGGACTAAAAGAACAACCATCATAAGACCTGTAAATATCATAAGTTTGCTTAATATAACTTATCCCAGTCTGAATGTATAAATAGTCATTAATTTTAAATTCACCAATGAGTCCATATCTGTAATTTATGCTTACTTTTTTATCATTATTTTCAGCTTCATAAAAATTCATTTCAGGAGTAAACAATAGGCCAACTGAAAACTCCCCTGTTTGCCCAAACAATGTAGTGCTAAATGCTACTATAACGATTACTATGATTGATTTTTTCATTATATTAATTTTTATTAAGTTTATAATTCACACCTAAGCATAAATTGGGATAATATAAAGGTTTATAATAATAATCGTCAGTTATTCTTATTAGTAAATTTGGTTTTATATAAATATTAAAAGATGAGGATATTTGATACTTTATTCCACATCCCAATTTTGCTATCAAAGCCAGAAAGTCAAAACTTTTGTTTTCTTCAATAAAAGTATTATATTCATGTTTTTGATAAATGGAATTATACAGCGAAATACTTCCTGAAGCAAAAAGCTTCCATTTTTCATTTATATTGTAAAAATCATATTCGACACCAACTCCATAAGTAAAAAAACAAATATCACTTTTTTGAGGATGATTAGGAAAATGAAGGACTATAAAACTTTCCGAATGCTTAGAGCCATCATAAAAACTATAACCTGCACCCAAATTAATTAAAACAGAAATTTTATCATTTACATAATAATTTGAATTTATTTCAAATACTGAACCTCTATAATACAATTTCCAATTAGCAAGCTTAAAATCAAAAAAAGAAGTCCCTGATTTATGCAGTTGTATCAATGGTGCTGCTGAAACACCCATAGACCAATTTCCTGTTTGCCCAAACAATGTAGTGCTAAATACTACTATAACGATTACTATGATTGATTTTTTCATTATGTTAATTTTTAATTAAGTTTATTTTTTGTGTTAATTGCTCGATTTTCTCTTTTAGGTATCCATTCTGTTTTTCCAATTCATTCAACCTATCATCCATTTGAAAGATATACAGATAAATTTCTTCTGTATTTTGTATTATACCTCGCATTGTTTTAAAGACAGGGACTCCGTTTTGTTTCATCTCTTATTCTGATAATAAATAAGGCATGTGAGAATTTTCAAAAATCAAATTCTTTCTTTTGACTAATGTCATTAATTTATACTCTGGTTTAAAAACGAAATCTGGCATAGATGCAAACTCTTCAACTATCCATTCTTTTGAGCGAATTGTACCACAAACATCCAATTTATATTCGGGATTATTAATTCCAATCCCAACCTTACCATTGCCATTTACAACCATAATTTTGCCTTGTTGGTCATTACGCAATTCTATAAGCCTGTGTGCATTGGAATCTCCAGGATCAATTACAAACCTTGCATTATCTTGCCCAAACGAACTTCCTCCTGAGATACGGAGTGTTCCATCATGGACTTCAAGTGAGGTTCCAGGCTCATCCGTCTCTATCCCCACATTACCATTTTTGTTTACTGTAAAATAGTTTTTTGTAGCTTTGCCGATGCTTACATTCCCATTTTGTTGCATTTTAAAACGAAGATCTTTTTTGGTTATAATACTAAAATTAACTTCTT
>Ga0265295_1003012_pt1 | contig 25346 bp, 29 predicted proteins | sample Munlansysbiofilm_FD_192503 | JGI IMG/M metagenome (GOLD analysis project Ga0265295, IMG submission 192503) | Leachate microbial communities from a municipal landfill in Southern Ontario, Canada - Methane capture system biofilm | ecosystem: Engineered > Solid waste > Landfill > Unclassified ... | reverse complement strand
ATAATATAATCTACCTATATTCTAATAGATTATATTAGTGTATACTATTGACTATTAGTAACTATTAGAGTATACTTACGGCTAGATCAATTTGAAAGGTTTAACAATGATTATTTCTATTTTTTCACTTAAAGGGGGAGTTGGTAAAACACCCTTGGCGTTTACTCTGGCTAAAGATTTAGACTTAAATCTACAATCAAATGACAATTCGGTTATCGAAACGATTTATAAAAATAGAGCTAAAATTGGAAAGCCTGTTTTAGCTGAGAATACAGTTTATGATTTTGGTGGTTTCGCTGATACTGGCATATTACCGATTATTGAAAAAAGCAATGCTTTAATTATTCCATGTACACCAGACTATAATTCAATTTTACGAACGGTTGAAACATTGGAAGCAGTAAAAGGTCATAATGATAATATTCTCATTGCAGTTACAAAGACAGAAAAAGAGGATGAATTTTTATATGTTGTCAACTCTATAAATGAGTTTTTTGATGATCTTAATTTCTTTGAGTTACGAAATTCAAAAATTTTTAAAAATTCTATTGAAACTGGCAAAAGCTTAACGGAACTTTACAATGAAACCCCTCTCTCAAAAAATGCGTACAGAACCATTTATAAACAATATTTAGAGTTATTAGAATTATTCAAATAAAAAAAGGATGTTATCATGGAAGATAAAGAGAATAAACGTATAGATTTAAAAGAGGCAATAAAATCAAAGTCAACTGCTCCACAAGGTACTCTGGCAGAGATTGAAGCACAAAATGCACCAAAAACAAGCCGTAATGCTCCTCGCAAGCGCCCAGAGGACAAAATAGCACAAAAGATAGCTGTTGGCTTTACTCAGGCAGAATACGATGCCATAGAGGCTAAAGCAAACGTATTGGCAAAAACAATGGTTGGCGTTACAGTTGCACCCTCAACCATTATTAAAATGGCCGTCCTCGAGTATCTAAAAAACAATTAAATGCACCAAACCGTCTTTAAAATTATCGAGTACAATCAAGACCTGATCCTGAAATGTACACTGATCAATGAATGGGTAAATATTGAAAAGGAACGTTGCGATGGCAAGAGAATTTATTAAACCAATTTCTTTGGTTGGTAAAGAATGGGCGCAAGGTAAAGATGTTTTAGAAACAGATTTTTTCAAGAAATCAAAAAACCTTTTGGCCACTTATTCAGAGGGAGAATTTAAAACATTGAATGCGTTATTCTACATAATCCAAAATGAAGAATATCTCTTATATGACGAAGATGAAGACACTTATTTACAAACCAAAGCAGAGGCGTATTTAACATCAAAGTGGGTTGTTATTAAAGAGGCCGATTTAAGAAACCTCACTAATACAAAAGATAGACACACCATAGAAATAACTGATCTCGTCCAGGATAAAATTAAACTCAAACTCGATACAGAAAAAATTACTGTAATTGATGCATATTTATATGGGCTAATGACTAAAACTATTGTGGCCACAAATGTCTATGATCACAAGCTTAGAGCAAAAATCCAGCTTATGATGTATTCTATTATTTCAGATGTTAAAAAAATACGTCAAGGCAATGAAAGTGTATATCACATTAAAATTGGTGAAGCGCTCAAACTTGCAACGAGAGATTATCGTGTTGCGCTTACAAGCAATACCACAGAGTACAAAGCCGTAGGAAATTATATTAAGCAAACAACGGATCGAAAGAGCTTAGGAAAATATGCAGAATTACTTATTGAGTTTTTAAAAATTCATGAGTGGAAAGAGACTTATACTGCATCACTTCCAGAGTTACGAAAAGCATTAAATCTTCCAGAATATGAAAAAACAAAACGTGTAACACTCTCTCGTATCATAGATAAAATAAGTCGCAACCAGGATAAAATTATAAAACAAATCCAATTCAAGTATGAAGTACATAAGCCAGATGAAAAAATAACTTTTTATTTTGTAAAACGCTCTTTATTTGATTAGCATGTGCGTTTGGGGGGAAAATATTTTGTATCAAAAATATTATGAAAGTATTGTGCAATCGACATTTCAAAGCTTTAGTAAAAAGTTATTCACATCACTGATCATAAGCATGTGCGTTTGGGGGGAAAATATTTTGATAAGCATGTGCGTTTTTGGGGAAAATACCCCTATTGTGTGCGTTTGGGGGGAAAATACCCCTAATTGTATAATTTAGCATGTGCGTTTGGGGGGAAAATAAATGTACTTTGGGGGAAAATGTGTGCGTTTGGGGGGAAAATGTGTGCGTTTGGGGGGAAAATATTTTGTATCAAATCCTCTTTAAAGCTCTACTCCAGCGATGTTTAGTAAAAAGTTATTCACATCACTAACTATAACCCAATAACTAAACTTAAAAAAATATTATACTTGTTTAGTTATTCACTTTAATATAACACAAAAATAAAAGTATTTTAGTAACTATTAGTGTATACTATTGACTATTAGTTACTATTAGAGTATAATAGTAACTAGAATATACTTATAGGAAATACAATGTTAAATAAACAAATGACTCCACTTATCTCTGAATCTACTGTCAGTAATCAACTTATATCCCAAATAGATAATGAGAAATATTCCAAGGTATTCAAAGGTTTCTGCCATGCTGTACTTATACCCTTATTGTTGATATTTATTTTTTCATTAAAAATTTCATTAATTTATTTTGGTACAATGGTGATATTGTATTCTACTATATTTAGGTCAAATGCACAATCGTTTTTCGGTTCTTTCATGGTTGCAATCTTAATTGTTTTAGCTTTTATTATTCCATCTTAAGGGATTAACAATGAAAAAAATTATTTTAAGTATCTTAATCATTAGTATGTCAACTTTTCTTTTAACTGGTTGTGGAGAAACACCAAAAGAAGAAAAAAAAGTTGAAAGGCCTAGGGGTATTGCTCCTGATCCAAACACGGCAACAAATGCCAAACAATTTGACAAATTTTAAACCATCAAGGAGGATTAAAATGTCAACTTTAAATAGTGTTACATGTGAAAAAATCAAAAAGGCCGCTAGTTTGTATGTTACAGAGATTAAAGAGATTAATCACTATTTGGTGCAAGAACAAGACACAAACAAGCGTGAAAAGCTTCTATTGCTTAGAACGATCGCAACGATTGAACACGGCAATGCAATTGGCCTTTATAACGACCAAATGGATGATGATTACCTGGATGAACTTACGGTAAAAAATATGGCTTATTGTGCAGAGCTTGACAATTCAGAGCTATTCGGCGATATCATGATACTGACAGAGGACACCAAAGAAAAACTCTTTGCTGATCCAGCTGGTGAGCGTGAACGTCTTGTTAAGGAATTAGGAATTAGGTTGTTAAATGTATCTTGAATACTTTGATAAAGGCAAAAAACAAAAAGCTCAAATCAAAGATGCTTCAAAGAAGGATTTAAAACAATGGCAAAGAGACGTTATGCCTTTTGAAAAATCACAAGCGGCAAAATGGAATTGGGAAACTTTTTTGGTTCGTGAATATAGACTTGCAAGAATGACTGGACAAGCTCCAAAATTTATTTCCCTTTCTGTTAACAATACACCAGTTGGAATGATGCTCTTGGTAAATAATTTTAAAGCTCATGTAAATCATGGAAAAAAAGAAAATTTAACGCATGTTTGGTATATACAGTCAGCTCCAGCGGATTATTTAAAAAAGCATAACATTAATAAATCAACTTTTGATCTCTCAATTGGACGTGTACTTCTTGATGCTGCCGTTGTAAATTCTATGAAATCAGGAAATGATGGTAAAACTATGTTACATGCTGATCCTGGTGGAAAAGATTTTTTAATGGAGTATTACACCAAACAAGGATTTACAAATATCAAAGACGGACGAATAAAACAAATTTCGTCATTTAGAGATAATGATGGAAGATATTTTTTTATGAATAAAGCGGCCGCAGAAATTTTTACTTTTTCAAATCGGCAAAAGATTGGACAAAAACTTACGATTGAAAAACCCCAAAAAAAAGAAAATCAACAAAGTATTTCATTTTAAATACAACTTATATTTTTTATTTTCAACTGCTGATGTTAAAATAAGCTTCATCATTTTTAAGAGATTAAATTTATTAACAAGCGTTCTAATATGAGTTCCAATAAAATTATAGGATTGCATATAGTCTCTTGAATAGAGTTTTTCAAATTCATAAATTTCAGTTCTGCCATTTGCAAAAATTTCAAAATATAATCCATTGTCACAAAATATTAGAATCTTATACTCATTAAATTCTTTTTTCTCTTCATATTCTTTATCTAAAATAGTGAACTCAAATTGAGCCTCTGAAACATCATTGAGTGATTTTCTATCATCAAAATATTTAACAAGTTCTTTAAAGTGGTGTACATCAAAAATATCGTACATAGGTAAGGATTGCAGATAGAGACTATGTAATGCTTCATCATTTTTGTATTTAACATATATAGAATGATTATCTCTAGGGTCAGACATATCAAATAGGGCACTATTTATATATTCTTTATATTTACCCAACCCAGTGTTTCTAATAATTTCTAAACCTACGGCTCTTTCAAATTCCCCTATTTCTTCACTTAAAAAGTTTTCAACTTCTTCTGCCTTATCAAGCTCATTAGCAAGTTCTTTGTATTCATGAGAGGTTTCATCTAAATAACGCTCTCTAAATTGTTTCCTCAAATATTCTTCTCTATCCTTAACGATTACATAAGCCTTATATAGGCAATCAAGTTTTTTAACTTCCGTGTGATGTGAGCTTCTTAACATTAGAATTGTTCCTTTACGTTTTCATTGACTATTTTCATAATTCTTTCAACTTCATAATCTGGTAAATCATAAGTCGAAATCATACCATCAGCACCATCTTCAAGATATATTTGTGATAATTGAAAAGAGTTTTTTTTGATATCGACCATAAGAGTTTTATTTTCATTTATCCAAACTTTCACTAATGTCATATAAGCTCCAAATAATATATTCTAGTTACTATTATACTCTAATAGTTACTAATAGTCAATAGTATACACTAATATAATCTATTAGAGTATACTAAAAATCCATATTTCTTTAATATGACCAATAATATTTTTTGCTGGGATTGATCCAAAATAGCGGCTGTCAAAACTTCGACCATCATAGTCACTCATTACAAAGATTTCACCATCTGGAACAATCCCACCAGGATATATTGATAGTTTATTTCCAAAGCTATCGAATACATGTACATCACTTTTTTGTTGGAGCTTACCATTTATAAAAACACCATTTGTAACTTGAATTTCGTCACCAGGAATTGCCACGATTTTTTTTTGAAGTGGTGACATATTCCCTGGACAAATTCCGTGTAAAATATAACCTCTTTTCAACCCTTCGAGAAAAATATTTGTTATTGGTGGACAAAATAAAATCATATCTCCTCGATGGACTGTTTTATCATTATCTACTTGATAAACACCAAGAGGAAAGCTGGCTGTCATATTAAGACGATATCCACTATAAAATATATATAGCATTACAGTTGTGACTATAAAAATTACAGTTGAAACATTCATTAATATTTTTTTATTAGATGGAGGGATCAAATTACTTTCCCTATAAATATACCAATCGTAATTATTGCGATAGTAGCGATCATAATAACCCAATAATTCAATTTTACATGAGCATTATAAATTAGCAGACCATCCGAAGCTTTTTGTGTTGCGGTTTCAATTTCAATGAGAGCTTTTTTATGTCGCTCTTCTAAAACCTTAAAAGTTTCTGCAACGGCCGCACCAATTTTTATTTCTGCGAGTTGTTTAGCATCTGCAATATATTTAGCTGTCATTCCTTCAATTTCGCTCGAGTGAACTGCAATTGCTTTATCTATCCTCGTAATGAAGTCTTCAAACATACATTCATTTGCGGTAATAACTGCAAAAACAGGATCATTTCGATCTAAGATAATTGAATGTTCTTTTGCAATTTTAGCGATGATCTCGTCAACTTTTTTTTCATTCATTCATATACCTTAGAAGATTAGAGCTAACTGCTCAAAAACATCTTTTTGGTAAATTTTCAATCTTTGTTTTGTCATTAAAGCAAAATTTGGGTGATCATTTATTTCTGCAAAAGTTAATTTAGCTTTTGTCATTTCTTCGATGTCTCGGCCAAAGGTTTTTTCATTTTGTGCATGTAAATGTAAAACGGCAGTTATTGATTTTTTATTTTTGGTGTAGACTTCCATATTTTCAAATGTATTGTTTTGTGTGTCTTGAATTTTTCCATAGTATTCGTTAATCCAAACAATAAATTTTACATTGTTTGCATAAGCATTGATCAATTGTTGTAAACCGTTTAATGTGTCATCTTGTGCTTGGCCACCAGTAACTGGTACATGTAAATAAACATTAAAATTTTCAGAGAGCATCTGAAAGACATCATTTTCTTTGATGTACTCAATCAGTGGTAAAAATGATGTTGCACCATTGTCAATAATGAAATTTTTGTCAGTGTTTGACATGGCAAGTTCCATCAATGCATCAAAATTTCGTTCATCAATTCTTTCATTTTCATCAAAGAGAGTTAAAAATTTTGCTTTCAATGCTTTAATGGAATAGAGTGTTGAATTGTTTGGATCGGTATCAACTGAAATAAGAGGCTGAGATTTAGTAAGTAAATATTGTGCGAGTAAGCTTGCAGAGTAACTTTTACCAACTCCACCTTTTCCTTGTAAAATCAGGTTGAAATCCATTTTGGTTTTTTCTTTTAGTGCTGACATGATTTAGTTTCCTTTGTTTTTTTTGATTCCGATAACATCTTTTGGATCGAGTTCTCGAGTATGAGGAACATACGCTCCACCTTTTTTGCCGCCAACGTCCAACCAAAGTGGCTCTTGACCTATCTCTTCTTTTGGCGTAACCATCGAAATTGTAGGCTTGCCTACAATTTCGGTTCTAAAGTACCGCACAAAACTTTGATAAGGCATGGAGATTTTTTTTGCAGTAATGAGTTCATCATAAAGCAATTTTGCGACAACCATTCCTTCATCGTAACGTTTCCGAATTAAAGTTAAATTTGTAAAAAACTCAACTTTGTGTTCACCTCTTTGTGCTTTTACCAATAGAACCCCCTTTGTAATATATTTTGGAGTATTTTAACATATTTTATTACATTATGGATTATTTTAGTGTATTTTCCAAAAATTTTTACGTTAAATTGACTTATTTTACTATAATTTATGATAGAATATTTAAAGAGAAGGACAGGATAGGTTAAAGTTAAACTTTTTACAAGTAAAAAATTGAACTTTAACGTCCTGAACTTATTCACGCTTTGCGTTCAACGATTTATAAAGGCGATTAATGAAAGACGAAATCAACATTAAACAAGAAACAATAGGCATAAAATGCACACTAAGCGAAAAGGAATTTATAAAAAATAAGGCATTTTTATGTGGGATGAAACCATCAACTTATATGAGAAATCTTGCCTTGAATTATTCGGTAGTTAGTCAAATTGATGATTTGGCTTTTTTAGAATTAATAAAATGCCGTGCTGATCTTGGCCGACTTGGTGGACTTTTAAAAATGTGGATAACTAATAAAAATAGACGTGCAGGACTTAATGAAATTGATATAAAAGATTTATTGTTACGCATCGAAGCAAAAGAGGAAGAGATGCTGGATCACGCCAAAAGATTAAAAGCTAAAGATTAATGACAAAAGGTACTTTAAGATGATCGTCAAAAAAGTTCCAAAAATGAAAGCTGGCGGTGGCAGTTTTGGTGGTTTGGCTAATTACCTATTGGATATCAAAAACAATAATGAAAAAGTAGAAGGTTTTGAATTTAGCAATTGCAGTTTTGGTGATGATGTCCAATACAATTTGCAAGAAATAGCAAGCACACAAAAAGTTAATACAAATACTAAAAGTGACAAAACTTATCATTTGATAGTCTCTTTTCGAGAAGATGAAAACCCAACCCCTGAGGTGATAAAAGCAATCGAAGACGAGCTTGCCAAATCTCTTGGATTTGAAAATCATCAACGCTTAAGTGTGGTTCATGGAAATACAAATAACTTACATGTACATATTGCAATTAACCGAATTGATCCTGAAACTTTTAAGTGCAAAGACCCTTTTCGTGATATCCCAACTCTTCATAAAAAAGCAGTTGAACTTGAAGAAAGATATCGGTTGAAAAGAGACAATCATACGGCAAAGAATAGAGAGCCAGTAAAAATTAAAGATAAAGAAATTCACTCTGGTGTTCAAAGTTTTTTAACATGGATCAAAGAGACTGCATTACCTGAAATCAAAGAAGTGATCAAAGAAGAAAAGACATCTTTAGAGGATTTACAAAGGGTACTCAATAAATACAATCTTGAACTGAGAGAGAGAGGCGCTGGTGTTGTTATCTCTGATAAGGAGAGAGCTTTGTATGTTAAAGCTTCTAATGTGGATCGAGCATTGTCAAAAAATAATCTTATTAAACGTTTTGGTGAATTTAAACCTATCCATTTTGAGGAAAAATCAACAACCAAATTTGGTCATAATAAAACTTCTTTATGGTCACAGTATCAAGAACAGACACAACAAATACGCAATGATAAAAAAGCACTATTTTCATCTTTATCTAAAGAAGCGGCAGACGAATTTCAAAATCTTAAAATTGAGTATGCCAGGCGTAGAAATTTAATTCAGGTGAACCCAAAGTTGAATAAGTATGTTAAGAGAGAAGCTTACCGTTTGTTAGGACAAGAGAGAGCCAAAGAGTTTAAGGCATTGAAAAATAAATTGACTTCAGAGAGAACCGCAATTTATGAGGAGAATAAATTCCACACATTTACTGATTTTTTACAAGAAAAAGCGGCGGCTGGAGATCCAAAAGCTCTTAGTTCTTTAAAGCGGAAGAATGTTTCTGTGGAACAATTCGGTGATGTAATTGAGAGTGAAAACGGAACTGGAAAGCATAAACTTTTACCAGGGCAGAAAGTACAAATTACTAAAAGTGGTATTGTCTTTTATAAGATTGATGGCGGCAAAATCATTGATACTGGCAATGCTTTAAAATTATCTGGTGTAAGAAGTGAAACAAATTTGAGAGAATTTCTAGACCTAGCAAAAATTAAATTTGGCGCATTACCAGTAATAGTTAAAGGCACAAAGCAATTTAAAGAGGCAACCAAAGAGAGCAGTGGTACGGTTGGAAAAATTAATTTTACAAAAGAAGATACAAAATCACAAACTTTTGATCAAATTAAAAAACGAATAGGAGAAAAGCACAATGCAAGACGAGGAGAATTTACAGCTTCCCATGACCAAAGCAGATGGAAAAGCTTTACTGCAAGCACAAGAGCTTATTTTGGGGGGGCTAGAGAACAACTCGAAAATGTTATTAGCGATTATAGAAATTCTAGCCTCACCAGTCGCAACGCCATCAATGAGAGAATTGCAGATATGCAATCTATCCAAAACAGAAGCATTGGAAGTAAAGAATGGTTTAAATCCAATACCATTACCACAACCACAACCAATCGAGGACGAGATACAAGTTTACAAGCGGCTAATGGAAAAGATAAGCCGAATGATCGAATAAAAGAAGGGGGATTAAAACGATGATTGAATGGTTACTTAATCTTATGCAATTCAAAGCGAAGCCACAAATGCAAGTTCAAAAAAACGAATGGCCAAATGTCGAAGCAATTCGATTTGAATTTAATAGAAGGCGTTTAAAGATTCTTCATGATCCTCGACTTAATGCAGTCATAAAAAAAGAAGCATTTCGCATCTTAAGCAAACAAGAAGCCAAAGAATTAGTTCTCTTTGATGATATCACACCAGGTGTTGATAACACACAAAAAAATCACATGGATAAAATCATAGATGCACAGTATCAACAGATAAGAAGACAATTTGAAGATTGTAACGCCGCAACCTTAAGAGATAGGAGAAATTGATGAAACAAGAATACGGAGCGCATGAAACAAAGACACAAACAAAAGGTTATTTATTGAGTTTGTTTGGATTTTCACTTCTTTTTTTAGGGGTAAATATTGCCGCAACACAATATTTAGCAATGATCTTTGATTATCACGAAGGCTTAGGCAAACCTCTTTACGAAAACTACTATCAACCTTTTGCATGGGTTCTCTGGAGCTTCAAATATCAGATGTATTATCCTGAGCAGTTTACGACTTTTTTCATAATTATGTTTGCAGCGTTTGCAATGACATTCCTTGGTTATATTTTCCTTAGATTGATTACTTTAAGAAAACCAAAAAAACATGATGATGTACATGGAACTGCACATTGGGCTAATGAAGACGAAATAAAAAAGGCTGGAATTTTACATAATAATAAAGGTGTTTACATTGGTGGGTGGCTAGATAAAAAGGGCAATACTCAGTATTTAAGACATAACGGTGCTGAACATGTTCTTGCATTTGCTCCAACTCGCTCAGGTAAAGGTATTGGTTTAGTTATCCCTACGCTTTTGAGTTGGCCACATAGTGCAATCATACTGGATATAAAAGGCGAGAATTGGGCTTTAACTTCTGGCTGGAGACAAAAACATGCTAATAATAAAGTTTTAAAATTTGATCCAACAGCAATCAGCGGCGGTGTTAGATTTAACCCACTTGATGAAATCAGAATAGGAACAGAATACGAGGTTGCAGACGTTCAAAATTTGACCTATATGATTGTTGATCATAATGGTCATGGTATGAATGACTTTTGGCAAAAAGCGGCTTTTTCTTTTTTGACTGGCGTGTTCTTACACGCAATCTATAAAGCAAAAAATGAAGGTGAGCCAACACCTTCACTGCAAAAAATATATCAAACTATTAATGATCCTCAAAGAGATATTAATGAGGTTTTGGCAGATATGGCATCTTATCCACATAAAGGTGACGAGCCACATCCAAAAGTTGCTACAACGGCGCGAGAAATGCTTAACAAAGCACCAGGTGAATTATCCGGCGTTATAGGTACAGTTTCAGGATTGCTTAGCCTCTATGATGATCCACTCATTGCCAAAAATATTTGTTTCTCTGATTTTAAAATTCGTGATCTTATGAATGGTGATCAGCCAGTAAGTTTATATCTTATTATCAAACCTTCTGACAAAGATCGTTTAAAACCGTTAGTACGATTGATTATGAATCAAATTTTAAGAACCCTCATTGAAGAGATAAAATTTGAGGGAGGCGAAAGCGTTAAAACATACAAACACCGGCTTTTACTCATGCTCGATGAATTTGCCAGTCTTGGCAAACTCGAAGTTTTTCAAGAATCCTTAGCCTATATGGCTGGTTATGGGATTATGGCTTACATTATTATTCAGGACTTAACACAACTCTATAATGCATATACAAAAGATGAAAACATTATTTCCAACTGTCATGTTCGTATTGCATATGCACCAAATAAGGTTGAGACAGCGGAGATACTAAGTAAAATGACAGGAACAACAACGGTTGTTAAAAGCTTTACGACAACAAGTGGCGGCCGAATTAGTGTTATGTTAAATCACGTAAGTGAAAGTTTTCAAGAGGTATCACGTCCACTGTTAACACCAGATGAATGTATGCGCTTACCAGGTGCAGTTAAAGATGGAAGTGAGAAGATAAAAGAGGCCGGTGATATGCTGATTTTTATTGCTGGTAAAAGTCCAATTTATGGTAAACAAATTTTATATTTCAAAGACCCAGTATTTGTGGATCGAAGCAAAGTACCAGAACCAAATAAAACGGATGTAATAATCAAGGCTCGAGAAGATGATAAAACTGAACCATCTTATGCATTTAAACTTTAAATATGCTCTAGCTGGAGCAATGATAGGCTTTTGTGCATGGGGTCATTCGACAATACTTGCGGTGATTTCTCTCTTCATGATAAGCCTCTATTTTCAAGCAAAGACCAGGGCGAATTTCTTTTATGCGGCAGTAGGTTATTATTTGGCGGCATCGAGGGGGTTGTTTAGTGGAATAGTTGTCTATTATGATCAAATTACTTATGCGTTTACGATATGGGTTGGATCAGCGCTGATCATAAGCATAGGATGGACAATTCTCTGGAGTGAAAATTCAAAGAAAAAAGTATTTGCTTTTCTCTTTGCTATCATTTTCATCACAATACCACCAATTGGATTTGTTGGTTGGACGAATCCTTTATTGACAGCTGGATTGATATTTCCTGGTTTTGGATTTTATGGTTTTGGATTACTCCTTTTGATGTTTATTCTGATAGAAGTCTATGGAAAAAAACGTTGGATTATCTCGAGTATGATTGTACTTTTAGCGTTATTTTTCAATAGAAATTTCATACCTATAAAAGATAACATTTTTTACGGTGCAGAAACTAACTTTGGTAAACTTTACGATGAAAATACAAACTATATAACCGATTATAAAAGACAAATGGACTATTTACATGTAACTAAAAGCACAGAGAATAAATTTGTTGTTTTACCAGAAAACGCAGTTGGTCGATGGACAAACTTAAACATGATGGCATGGGCTAATCTTCCGTTAGGAAAAAGAATCTTTGCCGGTGCATCAATTTACCATGAGAATAACATCTCATTGTATGATAATGTACTCTTAGAAATTACACCAACGAACTATAAAATATTATATCGTCAACGTGTACCAGTTCTCATTTCAATGTGGCAACCGTGGGGCAACACTGGTGCTAAAGCATACTTGTTCCAGGAAAACCCAGTTGTCAACATTGATAAAATCGGTAATGTAGGTGTACTCATTTGTTATGAGCAATTATTGTTTTATACATTGTTGGAAACAATGGCCTATAATCCAGAAAGAATTATTGCTATTTCAAATCTGTGGTGGGCTAAAGGTACATCAATCAAAGCAATTGAAATTTCATCCCTCCAGCTGATAAGTTCTCTGTTTAAAAAGCCGTTAACTATTTCAATGAATGAATAATGCTCTTTTAAAGCACAGAATACGGCTTTAAATCAAAAAAGAATATTTAAGTGATGTCATTTACGTTTGAAGGGGAGAAAATCAATTTTAAGCGAAACTGTGAGTGTTCACCCACCCTCTTAAAGGTGGGTAAATGATTTATTCAGGGGTAGGTATGTTGTCCTGGTCTTCGGCCGCATTTCTTTGTGTATCTAACATTTGCAGTGTGTCAACTGATATGAAATGTTTAGAACGTTTGCCGCCGCTCTGATCTGTCCATTGGTCAAGTTTTAAGTGACCCACGATTAGAACTCTTTTTCCTGCTTCCAGAAAATTATCTGCAATGTCGGCCAATTTACCAAAGAACGAAAGGTCAATGTACATAACTTCTTCACCTTGTGTTCCATCTTGTTTTTTAAATCTCCGATTGGTTGCAATTGCAGTTGTTGCAACCTTGTCACCATTTGGCAAAAAATGAAGTTCAACTGCTCGAGTGATATGCCCCAATAAGGTACTTTGATTATACATAATAAACCCCCTTTAAATTTGGAATGAATTTTGTCTTACAACTTGACGTTTAAGCTCACGTTGCATAACTTTTGTTTTATCTTGACTGTTGGTTTGAACTTGGCCACGCTCTTGTGCTTCCATAACATCAAGTGCAAGTTCTAACTGCTTTTTCACTTCTGAAAGACCTCGAGACTTAAACAAATCATTGAAATCTGTTGCACCTTTTAGAATTTCTTGCGAAGTAAAACGAGGAACTATAAAAGTTCCTTTGACAGCCTTTGCCGCCGCTTCTGCTTGGAGACGACCTACATTTGGTTTTCCGATTTCTTCTTTTTGGATGTCGTTATCGGCGGCAATGACGATCGGTTTACTTGGAAACTTTTCGTGAATTGCATTTGCAACATTAATGAGATTGTAAGCATCAACGGCGATGATCACTGGAGCTTTTATTGCTTCGTGAATAGATGCTCCAGTTGCATATCCCTCACAAATTACAGCCGAATTAACGTCCGAAATAGATTTTGCACCAATAAGGAAAAAATTACCTTCTTTTTTCCCTCCAGGCTCAAAGCCCTTATACCCATTTATTCCAATATGCTGTACTGTCCACATCTTGCCATTGATATCAGAAAGAGGCATTAATAAATTCCCTCGAGCATCAAGTTTTAAACCATGATTCAATACTCCTTTTTCAAGGAGATAGGGATGATTATTTGTTGCCTCTGGTGCTTCTTTAAATTCGGCATTTACTTCTTTTGATACTTCGTTATGAGTTTCAACACGTTCAAGCTCTCGTGCCTCTTTGTTTTGCGCTATTTTTGCACGTTGGGCTTGTTCTGCTTCTGGAGATACACTTTGCCATGCACCAGAAGCAACCCATTTGTCTTTAGCACCCGTTTTAAAGTTCTGAATTACCCCAGCCGGTCGGCCGTCAGTATATCCGATGTATGCACCTGAAAGCTCTCCGTGTTTATCACTCTGAACTGGTACTCTTACAATTTTACCCGTATCCATAATTGGATCACCGTTGATAATTAAGCCACGATCTTCGAGTGCCTTTTTAAATTCAGCAAGAACCTCTCGTTGATCTGTTGGAATAAGACTGTTTGCAATTGCTTTTGTTTCCACAATCTCTGGTGAAAATTGGGAAAGTTTTTGAAAATCTGCTCCAGCTGGAGCGTACCAAAGTTTTTGGTCTTTATCCCATTTCGCACCGTATTGTTTAGCAATTTCTTTTTCAGCGTAAGGTACACTCAAAAAAGTCTTTTTCTCAAATACTTTTTTTGCTTCATTCTGAGGAACTAATACAGTGGTGGTTGATCCTTCCCATGCATTTTGTTCAAATGGAGTTTGATCCATATAGTCTTTTGGGTTTATGTGACCATCTTCACCATTATCAACCGAAAGTTCATAGAGCTTGTTATCAATCTTTATTTCAACAAGTTTTCCTACCTCGTCCTTAATTTCCATTGTTCCATATCGGGCAATTGCATCTTCAACGGCTGATTTTGGAATCATCATGCTTCTATGAGGGTCGGCCTGAAAATAGTTTATTAAGCTTTTTTCATCAAAACGAGTTGTTCCAACCGTACTTGTATGGCTTAAGATTGTAATAGTTGAATGTTTAGATTTAAGATCATCGAAAGACGTATCATTCCACTTGTCTCTCGGAGTTATAACCCCATACGATTTGTTTGTGTTTAACATATACTTTTCACCATCAACGTTTAATTCAGCCCAAGTGATATTAACTGATGAATCATCCAACCGAATTGTTCCATATCGGGCAATTGCATCTTCGACACTCTCGAGAGGGATTTTGTAATTGTTATATTTTGCTTCGGTAACACGATTGGCAAGATTTGTTTCATCAAAATGTTCAAGTGTGGTTTTTGAAATAGTTGTCTCCTGGCTAATCGTTTTATCTTGTTTTGCTTCCATGTTCAACCCTTGTAAAAATTGACTAATTTTACTAGCATCTGCGGCCGCTTTGAAAATCTCATTTGGCTGATCAGAAAGGATGCTCACCCAACTTTTGATATATGCATGGTGATTGGTAGGATCAAAATTGAGGCCTAGTTCACTGCTTAGAATATAAGATGCTATTTCAGCTCTTAGCTCTTCTCGAGCGTAGCCCTCAGTACCATATGAATCGCTCAAATCTCTATTTAAGCGAGAACCATGCCCCGTCCAGTGTCCTAGTTCATGGGTTGCCGTTGAGTAGTAATCCATTGAGGTTAAAAACTGTTCTTTTAATGGCAATGTAATATCATCATGTAAAGGGTCATAAAATGCTCTATCACCATTTCGATGTTTAATATATGCTCCAGAATTTTGGATGATATTTTCGGCCGCCTCGATTGCTTCAAAGGTTTTTTCTGATTCTGTCCTATTATCAAGCTTCAATTCAGGCATATTTTCAATTTGATTGGCATTAAACACAGTTGAATAAAATACCCTTGGACTTTCAAGTTCTAAAGTTGCTTTTAAAGGCTTTCCATCTTCACCAAGAAGAGGATTGCCCTTTTCATCGGTTCTTTCAACTTCTTCATTAAACTTCCAATATTGAATAACAGTTCCATGTTCACCATAGCGTACCTGTGCCCCAATTCCTTTTGCTTGTTTGTATGTAAGCCACCTAGGATCGGTGTATCCATTCGTAACTTGTTCAAGTGAAAGATTCACAAAATTCATTCCTCGATAAGTTTTGTTTGTGATCGGATTTGTTGGCATTAAGTTCATTAATTCTGAGCCTTTCCACGGTCTAGTCCAAGGGGCTGTTCCATCTTCAAGTGCTTTAATGATTTTTTCGGCTATTGTGTCAGCGTATGATTGTTTTTCTGGTGTGAATGATTGCTCCATATCATCCCTCCGTCTCGATGCCTTCTTTGGCATCTTCTTCGCTGAGAGCATCTTCTACAAAAGCCCCTCGTTCTTCGGCCTCTTCTGGTGTAACTGCAACTTCTAATCCCATAATTGTTGGATCTTCCATATGTGCCTCCTTATTGGCGTACATACTTCCCATTTTGAATTGAAAATGGTTTATATTGAAGATTCACTCTTGTTTGTGAGTGGATCGCCTCATACTCTATACTAAAGAATTTTTGTGTCATTACAGCATCTTTAATTTCAAGATTTAATTCTGTTGGTCGTGTTGCTTTAACGAATAAACGACTATATTTGCCAGATAAAGACGAAGTGATAATCCCTTCGTCTTTTCCAGCCGCATGTATGAATTGACCATTACCAAGATAGATGCCAACATGAGTTATTGGTAAACCTCTTTTGTGATCAGTAAGGAAGAAAAGGAGATCACCTTTTTCAAGATTATCTCTTGAAACTTGCCGTCCTCGATCCGCTTGTTCCACAGCAGTTCGAGGCAGTTCAACACCAATTTTTGAATACACATAACGAGTATATCCAGAGCAGTCAAAGCCAGAGGGATTGACACCACCCCAAACATAAGTACCACCGAGATACGATTTAGCTTCCGTTTCCAAAAGAGCCAGACGATTATCACCAAAAAGGAAAACCACATAACTAATAAGGAAAATAAAAAGTTTCATGACTAATAATTTAATGGCTCTAAAATAATATCTTTTGTCACGAAGATATTGAATCTATACCCTGGTCTAATTTCAAGAGTTGGCGCAATGTTTAGATTCTTTTGGATCATTTGTTTACCAACTTCTCCCATTTCTTGAATCATTGACGAAATCATCTTGTCAGAGTTCGTTTCTGTGTATTGGTTGCCATTGTTATTACTGCTTAATGCAATGCCACCAGTAATCATACTCATCATAAAGGCAGAGCCAAATATTTTCATGTAATGATTGTTGACAAGGTCAGTAAATCCAGCATAACCGGCTTGATCTGTTCCAGGCATAGCACCAAGACTTAGAGTTTTTGCATCTGGAAAGATAATTCTATTCCATGCAATCAAGACACGCTCTTGACCAAAGATAACATTTGCAGAATATAGCCCAACAAGTTTTGATCCTTGCGGAATTAGCAAATATTGACCGGTCGCTGTATCATAGACATTTTCGCTCACAGTGCCTAGAAGCTGACCTGGTAAATCTGAATTTATACCAGTGATCATTACTCCAGGAATAACCGTACCGGCTTTTACTTCATAAGGGGAAAGTGGCGATACTTTTTGCGTTGCTAAGTAATCGTAACTTTTTTTATCTGCTTTTTTTAAGAAAGGTTCATTACGTGTATCATTATCCGTCTCTTTCTCTTGCGATTGCAGATAAGCTCTTAATATTCCATTTGCTGGAGCATCACTTTGTGTTGATGCAGTAGTTGCACCTGGTGAGGCTTGTTTGTTTGAAGTAGCATTTGCGTTATAGGTACTCTGCTCAACTCGTATTTTAGTTGGGGAAGCGATTGCGTTTAGAACTCTTTTGCGTTCATCTTCTAACGTTTTTTCTTGCGCTTTCATACGAGCCTGAGCATCGGTTCGCTCAGTATAACTTTTGTGTTGCGTATTTTGTTCTGTATCTGCATAAGGGAATTTTGAAAGTGGGTCATTTGTATTTGTGGCTGTTGGCTCACTTTCATTTTTGGCACTTGTAAGTGGTGCTTTTTTAATTCCTTTTTGGAGATCATCAACCATTGATGCAAGTTGTGTTTGGCTGTCATTAACAGATTGTTGACCGTGAGCTGAATTATTTTTAACGGCGTTTGATTGTCCTCTCATTGCCGCCGCATAACCTAACCCTAAGAGCAAGAGCATTAAACCAATCAGAGCGATGATAATTGGTTTTTTGTTAAGCTTCCTCACTCCAGAGTTAACAATAGACGGTTTTTCCAGTAAATCTGGTGAACTACCAATATGTAAGTTTGTCTCTTCCATTGTTACCCCTTAAGTATCACATAATCAGCAGAGACAAACCCTTGAATATTTTCAAGTTTAATCCATTTTTCATTATGTGTGTTGATTTCTATTGTTCTGAACATGATGTTGCTACCAAGTGACAATTTCCCGATAATTGCTGACTTAATTGTCGATTCTTCACGAATATTTAGTGATGAATTTGGCTGAACTTTAACTGTGCCAGATTGTATTGATGATTCATTGTTTGGTTTTGGCTCAACAATCTTTGGAGGAATGACTGTATGATGTTCTGGTTCTGTAAAATCATCATAATATCGTTCTCCTAGATCACGAACGGTAAACATTCCGTAAGGTGTAAAACTTTTTACATCCTGATCATAAGTGTATAAACGACTAACATTCCCTGAGCCAATATTAAAAGTAACTCTTACAACACTTTGATTTGTTGAATCAGCTTTCCACGCCAGCGGGATTGCATTTTCAACATTTTTATCATAGGTTATTCCATAACCACGCTGTCTTAATTGTGTTTCCATACTGCTTAAAAAATTTGAACTTTTTGATATAGGATCAATCAAAAAAGTTGTCTTTGCCGCTGGATGGTACACTGCTATAAAATCCATAAAATCAACTGCAATTGAAGCAGTTGCACTCGTATTAATATCTGCTTGTTGGACTGCTACTGATTTAAAATATCCTACCTTAGAAGCGCACCCAGAGAATAATACAAATGACGTTACTATTGATAGAGTGATTAAAGCTTTTTTCATCATTAATCCTTTTGACCACTTAGTACGGCTATGGCGTTTGTGCTATCTTTCTCTTTCATTGTAGTTGATGCATTACGAATAATTTCGACTTTTTCCTGATCATCACCCACCCCAGAAATAAGCTCTGCATGATCAAAGAGTTTATCAACAATAAAGCGATCATCTTTTAGGCGATAATTCACAATCTTTTCTTTGCCTACGTTATCCAAAACAAGCAGTGCTGGTGCTTCATTAAATTTCATTTTTAGAGGCATCTGAATGAATGTTTGCACACCATCATTATAAATTCGTACTGGTTTCCAACTCACGTCACCTTTAATTGAATAGTCAAAATCAAGACTTCCCAAATTACGAGCAGGGCTACTACTGTCTTTTGAAACAAGTGTTTGTGCATCGGTTACTTTTGCTTTTTGTTTGTAATAAGCATCCCACTTGGCTTTGGTTTGTTCTGGATAATCAAAACCTACAATAGGCATATAATCGTTTTTACGACTTACAAGTTGTAAAAAATAAGGCCTACGATCTGTATAAATATAAAGGGTTGTTGATAATCCAACATCCGTTGGCTTAATAATCACATGTGAAACTTCACTCTCTCCAGTACCGGACACACTAGGGCTGACAATCCAACGAACAGTGTCACCCATTTGTATATCTCTGATTTTTTCTCCAGGTTCAAGTTGAACATCTGTACCACGGAGAGGTGCGGTTACTATTGACGGAAGCGTTTCACCATAAAGAAAATTTACTGCACCATTGTTGCCTCGAGAAGCCAATCTATTTGCATTAATCCACTCTTGGGCGAGTTCAACAGATTGTTTTTGTTTATTGTTAAGTTGTGATTCATTCCCTTTTAAAACATCGGCCGCACATAAATTTGAAACCGCAAGTGATATCATTACTAATAAAATTTTTTTCATTGTTAATCCTTTATTATTTAAGTATTTTTTGCCAAGAAAATTCACTAACCCATAAACCAGTAGGATTCTTAAAAATCTCATTTTCGTTTTTTGGTTCGATGAATTTTAGCGTTGCCGCACCTTTATAAAATTCTATTCCGTTTAAATGACCTTGTGCGTCAGATTTGTTCTCTTTCCAATCAATTTGCCATGTTGTCGGAGAAATTTTTATTACACTTAATATCTCAACACTCACACGTTCTGTTTCCATACGTTGAAAAGGAGAATTTTGCTTGTAGTACTCTGTTACTGCAAAGTAAGCCGGTGAAGATGGCAACAAGTACCTATAAGCTTTAAAAATTACTTCTTTTTGCACGTCTTTATCACCATACACTGAACGATAATTTGAAGTAAACTCAGCAAGCGCATGTTTTACCACCCTCTCGTCTTGTGTCTCAATTTGCTTTGCTGGAGCTACTGCAACAGCTGTACCAAGTTTGTCAACTTCAATAATATAGGGTATGTGTTTATTTTGAGAAGCACTGTACGCAAGGCCAGAAATGGCAATTATTGTTATAATGCATAGCAAAAACGCAATCAATCTCCATGTTGAGGCCGATTTTATATACGAACCATAACGCTCGTTCCATTCTCTTCGAGCGGCTAAGAATGGATTTATTTCTTCTTTATTCATTTTCTTTTTACCTCTTGTTATTTTTTATTGGCAAAAGCACCCTCGTCAACATTGACTCTAGTGCTCTTTGGAGCAACACCATCGTTGACTGCTTTTTGTGCTTGTTTTTGAGTACCTAAGCTCTCAGCATTGGCATGTTTGAAGGCCATGCGACCGCCCATAGTTCCACCGTAATTTTCGCCAGCCATAGAACGCCCAACATCTGAAAATAAAGCTGAACGAAGATTCTTAAATGTAGATGCTGATGAATCGCCGCCAGCTTTTTGTTCTTTTGTAAGAGCAGAAGCCGCCTTAACAGCCGCACCCATGCCAATAGCGCCACCAATAGCGCCAGCCGCCGCACCAGTTGCCCCAGACATCATGGATCGAGCCGTACTGAGGCCAGCAGTTGAATTTGAACCAAGCGAACCATTTGCAACGGCTTCCACCATAGAAGGAATCATCATTACAACACTCACCATTAAAATTGATACAACTATCATTGTCATGACAGAACTATTATCAGTATCTACATTGGCCGCAAATGATTGTATTTTTGTAATTGTAAGCCCTAAAAACATTTTGATAAGCATGAGTTCCATACCCACTTTTATAATTGCAAAAATTGGGTTAACAGCCATTTGTCTTGTTTGTCCTAATCCAGCAAGTGAAAAAATCAAAGGAGAAATTGCTAGGAGTGCATACATTTTTACATAAGTGACAAAAAGTTGTGCGCCCATTAATCCAAATGCTACTAGAAGCACAATCCCAGCGAAGACAAGAACGAGAGAATCACCAATTGCTAGAACTGATATTCCACTCCAAATTGTGTTAACCATTTTTAAAGCATAGAGTAAAATGTTATCAGGCGAAACAGCTACGCCAGCCGCATTGTTACCGATTTGTGCCAAAGAATTTGGAATACTTGCAAGCCATGTGCTAAATTGGAACAACATAAGAAAAAAGCCTACAATAAGCGTTTTTCGCATAAGCGGTGCGAAAAATGCATCAAAATTTAAGCCATCTTTTAAAGCTATAAATCCAAAGTCCAGAACAAAATCAATTACAACCAGAGAGAAAAAAACATATTTAGCCGCCGGTACAACTGCCGCCCTCCAACTATTACTGGCAGATTGAAAAGTTGACAAAAGGGAATTTGCTTGATTTGTATTTGGATCAATCCCAGCAAAAGCAGATGTACTTACAAGTAATAACACCAAAATTAAGATGAAAGATTTCATACAATCTCCTTACTTAAAATCTATCAAAAGTGCTTGCATTGGTAGCACGGTCTGGATCAGGCGTGACCCCCTCTTTTCGTTTTTCTGATAAGGCTCGTTGCATCGTATCTTTTTCGTTTTGTGCCGCTATCCAAGCCGCTTCGGTGTTTGCTTGTGTCATCAACGTCCACTGAAGCTTTTTGGTTTGTTCTGTTTGATGCAGAGCAATTTCATTAGCCGCTTGTGCAACTTTCAACTGGCCGTCCGCTGATTGACTTTGATCACGAAGCAATGACATCGTGGTTGCATCATCGGTAAAGTCGTCCATTTGCAAGTTAAGAGACTGGAGAGCACCGTTAGTATTCGCCCTGGTACTTGCATTGATATTTTGGTACTCACTCGTAAATGTTGAATTACGACTTGATGCTGATTGACCAGCTGAGGAATATTGACTGCTATATCCTGGATACATTGCAGAAAATTGTTGATCAACATTAGCGGCGGCAAACGTCACAGCTTGATTTTGTTGTACCAGATTCTTTAAGCTCACAAGATTTCGAGAAAACATACTCCATTGTGTTGGTGATAGTTGCTGGAGGTTTTGGAGCATAGTTTCCGTTTGTTGGATTTGCTGGGTCAAACTACTGAGTTGTGTTGAGTATTGTTGAACTTGTTTTGCATATTGCAACGTTAGTTGTACATTATTCAAGATTTGAGTTGGTTCACTTGCCCCACCAGCCGCCGCACCAGCAAAGACCTTGGAAACTAAAAACAATGAAGCAATTAAGGCAATTGAACGTGTTTTCATGCCAATTTCTCCTCTTGATATTTTTGATAATCAACGTTACGAGAAGACATCCATTCATAAGGCCAAGCTTCACCATATTGTGCAACAAGTCGTTTGCACTCTTTTATTTGTTCTTTAGAGCTTGCACCAACAAAAGAAAGAGCTATGTCACCAAGTGCTAAATTAAATAGCCTTGTACCCAGCGGAGATACATAATAATATTCTCGTTTCGGTATAGCCTCCACAATGATGTTAATTTGAGCATCATTAAGTCCAAATTGTTTATAAAAATCATAAGGCCCGAAAAGATTATCAGAACCTTTGTTGAACGCATAAGGATTCGGCAAAAATATCTTTGTAGGGCAACTCTCTTGGAGTACATCAAGAATATTAGATTTTGCCGCATCAGATAGACTTTGTGTTGCTAACACCACAAAACAATTAGCTTTCCTTAAAACTTTTAGCCACTCTCTAATCTTCTCTTTAAAAACTGGATGCCCTAGCATAATCCATGCTTCATCAAGCCAAATTGAAGACGGCCGACCATCAAGAGCCTTTTCTATTCTATGAAATAGATATAAAAGGACGGGCACAACATTTTTTTCGCCCAAGTTCATCAAATCTTCCATTTCAAAGACCGAAAAAGAAGAAAGTGAAAGTCCATCTGTTTCACCATCAAGCAGTTGACCCATTGCCCCAGAGAGGGTGTAATGAGCTAATGCTGCTTTTAAGGTACTATTTTGAATATTTGTAACGAAGTCCGTCATAGATGTTGATTCTGTTGTGCGTTGAAGTGTCATTGCAGTATGGATTGATTTACGATATTCTGGAGTAACTGTTAATCCTTGCAAAACAAGGCATGTTTCTATCCAATCTTCACACCAACTTTGTTCACTATCTGAATCAATCTTTGCAAGAGGGGCAAATGATAGCTTTTGGTTTTCACCAGCTATTTCATAATGCAACCCCCCAGCGGCCTTGGTTAATGGATAAAGCGAGTTTCCCTTGTCAAAAACAAAGGCTTGATTATTCTTGTATTTACGAAATTGGGCAATTAGTGTTGCAATTAGCGTTGATTTTCCAGCTCCAGTCGGCCCGAAAATAAGAGTGTGTCCGATATCTGAAACATGAAGATTTAAACGAAATGGCGTTGAGCCATTGGCCATCGCATAAATTAATGCTGGAGATTTTGGAGGGTATTTATCACACTCATTGTATATGTCACCAGCCCATATGGAGCTAAGCGGCATCAAATGGGAAAGATTGAAGGAGTTTATCAATGGCCTTCTTACATTTTGTACGGTATGCCCAGGGAGAGAACCAAGCCACGCCTCAGTAGTGTTTATCGTTTCTATTCGTGCATTAAATCCAAGGTTTTCAATGATCCTTGCGACTTCTTTCAGGTTGTACGATAGGTTGGAACTGTCAGAATCCATGAGTATTACATTTGAGGTATAATATCCATAAGCCAATAGGCCAGAATTGATTTCAGCACTAGCCTCGTCAATCTCTTGAACCATTGACAAAGCATGCTCATCAATTCGGGTGGAGGGGATACCTAGAAGTTGCTCTTTCCACCCTCTAATTTTCTGATTCCATTTGCGGCGATATTTATTTAATTCCGCTAGTGCCTCGTGCTGATCCATGAATATAAAACGTGTATTCCAACGATAATTTATTGCTAGTTTTCCAAGAGAATCTAACATATTAGGCGTTGATTCTTGCGGAAAACCATCAATAGCAACAACTCCTATGAAATAATTATCAACTTTTGGAGTGATACCACCATAAAGTTGATATGCACCAATATATGAATCCATATACATAGGAATTGGTGGCAAATTAACGGCATGATGTTTCCCAACTAATGCAAAATTGATAAATTTTAAGAGATCATCTTGATAATGAATTTGTCTAAATTCATCTTCACTCTTGCGTGGTAACATGCGACTAATCGCAATGATATTACTTGCAAAACTCTCAAATTCATCAATCTTTAATTTAAAATATTCAAGTGTTTTTGTCCCAATATTTTTTTTACTAATTTGATCTTCGTCAAACATCATGTCACCAATTTTTGTTTTGCTCACATTTGGTGGCATGTATGTTAAAATCATTGTATATACGGTTTCGTAATGAAACCCGTCATTCTTGAAAAATTCACGCCGTTCATCATCCATAAGTTCCGTAATAGGATCAGAAAAATGTACTTCTGATTTATTAGGGTATTGTGTAATCGGTAGACGTGAAGCATCCATATGAATAGCCCAGCCATTACCAAGCTTTGCTAAAACATGATTCATCTTTGCGGCAATGTGATTTCTTTCCATTGCTGTTGCTGATGAAATATCTTGTGCTCGATAGAAAAATCCAGCGGTTAAGCTTCCATCTTTATTTAACATAATGCCTTTTTCGATCATGGCGGCATAGTTCAATAAATCTGGTAAACCAGCGGCTTGATCTCTATAATGTTTAAGATTAAGCATATTTATTTATCCAATCTAAAAGGTGTTGAATGAGCGCCATAAAAAGATTTATACTTTAGTTGTTTTAGATAAATTTTTGACATTAAAGGATCACTCTTTGCCATCATCCTAAGTAAAGCCGCAAATACCATCCAAATACAAAGACCCATAATAATCGTTGGTAATGTTAAAGCAATAAAAATCAACAACGAACATAAAAGACCTAGCATAAGCATTAATTCTCTCTCGCCGCCCATAAATAG
>Ga0265295_1003011_pt1 | contig 25346 bp, 31 predicted proteins | sample Munlansysbiofilm_FD_192503 | JGI IMG/M metagenome (GOLD analysis project Ga0265295, IMG submission 192503) | Leachate microbial communities from a municipal landfill in Southern Ontario, Canada - Methane capture system biofilm | ecosystem: Engineered > Solid waste > Landfill > Unclassified ... | reverse complement strand
CCTTTAAGTAACGTGGCGTGCTGACCGTTTGGAGAAGAATATGGCTCGTGGAATTAACAAAGTAATTTTGATTGGTAATGTGGGCGGCGACCCAGAAACTCGTTATTTGCCCAATGGCAATGCGGTGACGAACTTGACGCTAGCGACCAGTGATAGCTGGCGCGATAAGCAAACCGGTCAAATGCAAGAGCGTACTGAGTGGCACCGAGTAACATTTTTTGGGAAAATTGCTGAAATTGCCGGTCAGTATTTACGCAAAGGCTCCAAAGTTTATGTTGAAGGCCGTCTACAAACCCGTGAGTGGGAAAAAGATGGTGTGAAGCGCTATACCACTGAAATCATTGTGGATATCGGTGGTTCCATGCAAATGCTAGACAGCCGTGGTGATAATGAGGGTGGTAATCGTCCTGCACCGGCTTCACAGCAGCAGTACGGACAACAAAATAATCAACAGCAGCAGAATCAGTACCAAACACAACCGCCGCAGCAACAGCAATCACAGCCGCGCCCAACACCAACTGTGCAGCCTGAGCCACAGCCTGCAGCAGGCTATGATGAGTTTGATGATGATATCCCGTTCTGACGGTTATCTGACTGTGTACTGTAAATAATTTCGTAATAAAAACTGCGGGGCTGATATGCAATTACGCTTGGTTTTGCTGGGTGGTGGTAACGCGTTAGGAAAAGCTTTAGTGCGTTTAGGTGCCGAGGAGGATATTTCTTTTTTAGCGCCCAAACCAGAGAAAGGTGCTTGGGATGCGTCCAGCTTAACCAGTCTGATTGATGAAGTGCGTCCGGATGCTGTGATTAACCTTGCCTACTATTACGATTGGTTTCAGGCAGGTGCGGTTGATCCAGAGCATTTTGTACCGCAGGAGCGTGCGGTTGAGCGTTTAGCGCAATTGTGTAAGCACTATGATTGCATTTTATTGCAGCCATCAAGCTATCGAATATTTGATGGTGTACGTGCTACCGCTTATAACGAAACCAGTGAGTGCAACCCTTTAAGTCCACGTGGACAAGCTTTAATGCGTATGGAGCAAAGCGTACGATCGTTGTGCTCCAAGCATATTTTATTGCGTATGGGCTGGTTATTGGATGACAGTCCTGAAGGCATGCTCGGTCGTGTGTTACATCGTGCACAAGATCATGAGTTGCTAGAAATGGCTGATGATCGTCGTGGTAATCCAACGCCGATTGAAGATGCTGCACGTGTGCTGCTGGCGATATTAAAGCAATTGGATTGTGCTGCACCGCTCTGGGGTACTTACCATTATGGTGCTCAAGAAGCAGCTACAGCACTGTCTGTTGCGCAGGCGATTTTAGCTGAAGCGCAGGCTTGGCGACCTGAGTTAAGCCAAGAGGTTGTGCCGCGTGCTCATGCCAGTTTTGCTGATGCAGATATTGAGCCGCAACATGGCGTGCTTGATAGTCGTAAGATCACCCATACCTTTGGTATTAAGCCACGGGCGTGGCGTACAGGCTTAGCAGACTTACTGGATAGTTATTACCGTAATGTTTAATACTTAACTATATCTTTTTAAAATTAAGCGCTAGGCGTTCTATTAAATGCTAGTTGCTGTTTTTAAACTAGAAAGTATTAAGCATTAAGTGTTAGTTTTTGTTTTACACCACATATAAAAACAGGCGCATTAAGCGCCTGTTTTGCATTGTAAAGTCTGATTGTTAGAATTTATAACCAAGACCTAACATGTAAACCCAAGGTTTTACATCAACGTTAACTTTAGCGCGGTTACCAGCGTAGTTAACGTAGGCAGTTGTATCGATATCAATGTAGCGCACTTGGCCGTTAACCATAATATTATCAGTCAGCATATAGTCAGCACCGACTTGTGCTGCTAAACCCCAAGTGTTTTGAGCACGTAAGCTACTGAAACCTGCATCTTTTGCAGAGCCTTTAACTGACTCATCAAACATCACTGTATAGCTTACACCCGCACCAATATAGGGTTGGAATACTGATTTGCCATCCAGTGGGTAATATATTGCACTCAGTGTAGGTGGTAAGTGCTTCAGGCTACCCAGTTTGTGGTTACCTAAAGCTGTATTTTTAACGGCTACATCGTGCTTAAAAGGTGTTGCTGCTAATAGTTCAACAGCAAGGTTATCAGTCAGCATATAAGCAAAGTTTAAACCTAGCTGAGTGTTGTTACTCAGAGTGGCTTTACCACCAAGGTTTGCACCAGCCAGAGGGCCGCGGTCAACTTTTACACTTGAAGAGTTTTCTTTAGTTTGCGCTGTAACTGCACCCGCACGAACGATAATATCGCCAGCTTGGTGAGCTTGAACAGCCGGTGCAGCAATAGCTAGCGCCAGTAATGAAGAGGCAAATAAGGATGTGCGCATAATGTGCTCCATTGTGTAACTTGTTTAGTATGTTGGTTGCTGATTATGTTACGGAATGAAACGCAGCAAGACTTGATTCAAATCAATAAAGATCGGACTATCTAATTGACAGTGTAGCAAAGGTTCGAGCTTGTTATCTGTAATAGGCGATAAACCTAGTTTTGACTGGGTTCTTGACGAGGTATTTGTCATTATATTTATAGGATTTAATATGCTTTTAGCGTGGTGTTGCGTAACAAATGTAAAGCGTTGCAGCAATCACTGTCACAAAGCGTTAAACTCTCTCGCATATTTTTTCTTACTCCGTTGGAGCGTTTTATGTCACGCACGAGTTCACGCACGAGTTTAAGTCGTTTTCTGATTGAGCAAACACGTTCACATCAAACCCCGGCAGAGCTGCGCTTTTTAATCGAAGTGGTAGCACGTGCTTGTAAAATGATTAACCACCAAGTGTCGAAAGGCGCGCTGGGTGGTGTTTTGGGTAGTATGGGCACTGAAAACGTACAAGGTGAAGTGCAGAAGAAGTTAGACGTACTGTCTAATGAAATTCTGCTTGAAGCCAATGAGTGGGGCGGTCACTTAGCCGGCATGGCGTCTGAAGAAATGGATAATGCCTATCAGATTCCAGGTAAATACCCAAAAGGTTCATATTTGTTGGTCTTTGACCCATTGGATGGTTCGAGCAATATTGATGTAAACGTATCGGTCGGTACGATTTTCTCAGTATTACGCTGCCCTGATCGCAATGGTGAAGAGGGTGATCTGGGTGAAGAAGCATTCTTGCAGCCGGGCACAGAGCAAGTAGCTGCGGGTTATGCCATTTATGGTCCACAAACCATGTTGGTTTTGACCTTAGGTAACGGCGTTAAAGGCTTTACTTTGGACACGGAGATGGGTTCATTTATTTTGACCAATGATGATATCCGTGTACCTGAAACAACTGCAGAATTTGCTATCAATATGTCTAACCAGCGTCACTGGGAAGCCCCTGTTAAACGTTATGTAGATGAGTTGTTGCAGGGTAAAGAAGGCCCGCTTGAGAAAGACTACAATATGCGTTGGGTTGCGGCGATGGTTGCCGACGTACACCGTATTTTGACCCGTGGTGGTGTTTTTATGTACCCACGTGACAGTCGTGAGCCAGAAAAACCAGGTAAGTTACGCCTGATGTACGAAGCCAATCCGATGTCGTTTATTATTGAGCAGGCGGGTGGTGTTTCAACCAATGGTTATCAGCGCATTATGGATATTCAGCCTGAATCACTGCATGAGCGTGTTGCAGTATTCTTAGGTTCGAAAGAAGAAGTTGAGCGCGTTACTGGTTATCACCGCGAATAATAGTAGAGTTAAGAACTGAGCATGTTTTATTAAAGATGCTCAGTTGATTTCTTTCTGCTGTCGTACAGATGTACTGACTAAACGAATTTGCAGAGGGGTATGACCACCACTGTGGTGGAATACACACTGAGCCACACTGGGTGTGCCATACAGTAAAGATGGGTTGTTAGAAAAACCAACGGGTTCTAATGGTATTCCGCGCGGGCTTAGATCGAGCCGACCATTAGCATTATGATCAGCAAACAACTGAATAGCGTACCGTCCAGCAGGTATATCTTCGAAGACTAATGTTGCGCTTTGGCTGCTAGTGATTGCAACAGGTTCGGCAGTCCAGTCGCTAGCATGCTCGGTTAATAATGCTGCATGCACTGTTGCTTCGCTAAACCGTTCATCCAGCTGCACAATTAAACTACCTGCAAATGCAGGTGTGCTCAGTACACTGGTTAAAATGCAAGCAATGCAGCTAGAAAAGAAATAGTGTTTTTGTGACATGAATTCTACTTTTTATAGGGAAGTTTTGCGTATGCGGCGTGTATTAATTGTCCATTATTCACAAAGTGGCCAACTTAATCAGTTAGTTGACTCAGTGAGTGCGCCTTTGCGTGAACAAACTCAAGTGCAAGTTGACTATCTTGAACTGCAGATGCAGACGCCATTTCCTTTTCCATGGCCATTTTTAAAGTTTTTCCGAGTTTTTCCGGAAACAGTACTTATGCAACCACAACCATTGCAGCCTTTGGCTGTGGATGCAAATAAAAAATATGATCTAGTTATATTAGCTTACCAAGTTTGGTTTTTGTCACCTTCACTGCCAATGTCTAGTTTCTTAGCCACTCCTGAGGCGGCTAAATTGCTTAACGGAACACCTGTTATGACTTTAATTGGGTGCCGTAATATGTGGTTAATCGCGCAAGAAAAAATGAAGCAACGACTTCAAGAGCTTAATGCGCAGTTGGTGGACAATGCGGTGCTGATTGATGGCTGTGGCAGTGCAATGAGTTTCTTATCAACCCCTTTGTGGTTGTTCACCGGGCGAAAAAAAGCATATCCATGGGTGCCTAAAGCGGGGATTGCTGCGTCAGAAATCACTGGCGCTCGACGTTTTGGTGAGGCCATCTGCGCTCGCTTGCTACGAGATAAGCAGCCGATTGCTGCACCGATGCTAAAAGGTTTAGGCGCAGTTAAAATTAATGAAAAACTGATTGCCAGTGAGCGAATTGGTTCGCGTAGTTTTTATCTCTGGAGTCGTCTTTTATCTATGCTTGGTGGAACAGATAGTCGTATGCGTGGTGCAGGACTGCTGGTCTATATCGTATTCTTGTTATGCATGATTGTGACTGTCGTGCCTATTACAGCATTGTTTAAGAAACTATTAAGCCCGTTAACAAAACAACGTACTGCGCGTGAAAAAGCATATTTTTCTGAGCCGTCGGGCGAATAAAGGAATTTGAGGATCTACCGTGGTAAAAACAGTGTATATCAATCGTGTTAGCGCGTACTTACCGCATCAAGCCGTGGATAATGATGCGATGGAGGCCCGTTTAGGCATGGTCGGTGATAAGCCTTCTCGAGCACGTAAATTAGTGTTGCGCAGTAACGGTATTAAGCAGCGTTATTATGCTATCGACCCAGACACTGGTTTGCCGAGCATGAGTAATGCTCAGTTAAGCGCGCAGGCAATTCGTGGACTGTGCGATGATGATTTTGTTTTGGACGATGTTGATTGCCTCGTTGCGAGCAGCTCGCAGCCTGATCAGGTGATGCCAAACCATGCTGTTATGGTGCACGGTGAGTTAGGTAATCCGCCCTGTGAGGTGGTTGCAACTTCAGGGATTTGTTTGTGCGGGATGACAGCGCTGAAATACGCTTGGATGAGTGTCGCGTTGGGTGAAAGTCAGAACGCGATTGCCTGCGGCTCCGAAGTGGCTTCTAATCTTATGCGCGCCAGTAATTTTACCGCTGAATATGACAGTCGTGTAGAGCAGCTGCAGAAAACGCCAGAAATTGCTTTTGAAAAAGACTTTTTACGCTGGATGTTATCCGATGGTGCGGGAGCGGTGTGGTTGCAAAATCAACCCAACTCAAGCGGTTTAAGTTTACGTATTGATTGGATAGATATCCTGTCTTTTGCCGATCAAATGCCGGCTTGTATGTATGCTGGCGCTGATTATGTGGATGATGAATTGGTGGGCTGGAGTCGTTTTTCTGCAGAGCAGCGCGACCAGCAATCATTGATGGCTGTTAAGCAGAATGTAAAATTACTGAATGACAATATTGTTAAGTACACCGTGGTTGAAACACTGAAAAAGATTATGGAAAAACGCAGTTTATCTGTGGATGAGATTGAGCATTTCTTGCCGCACTATTCGTCTGAGTTTTTTCGCGAGCGTTTGGCACAGGGTCTGGCTGAGGTGAATTTAGCCATTCCACAAGAGCGCTGGTTTACTAATTTAACCAGCAAAGGTAATACCGGCTCAGCATCGATCTTTATTATTTTAGACGAATTGTTTAATGCGCGGAGTTTAGAGGTTGGCGAGCGTATCTTGTGCTATATACCTGAGAGCGGACGTTTTTCTAGCGCTTTTATGCATTTGACGGTGGTGTAACGATGAAGCTTGATGATGTACCACAGGATGCAGATACCTCCAGTTATGCTGGGCATTCAAAGTTGCTTTATGCGATTGATCAGCAAGGGCAGTATCAAGGTGCGCAAAGTACTGGCTGGGATGCAGAAAGCTATGCTACGCAACAAGCTTTAGCTGAGCTGGAGTTGCTTGAGCAGCAGGCTTTGCAGAGCTGGCACAGCGGTCAATCATCGCCGCTACCCTGTTTAATGTACCGCTACAGAATGGACGAGTTGGCGCTGGCACAGACCACTGGTTTATGGCGCTGGCGTGTGCGTAGACATTTTAAATCGCAGGTTTTTGCGCGTTTATCGCCCTCATTGTTAGCCCGCTATGCAGATGCGTTTGACTTACCAGTCGAGCAACTGATCGCTTATCAACAAGGAGCTTTGCATGAGCTTTAATCACCAACAAAGCGCTCATTGTGAAAGTGGAGTGATGTCGAGTTTACTCACCCATGCGGGTTTGCCTATGAGTGAACCGATGGCGTTTGGTTTGTCGTCTGCTTTAGCCTTTGCCTATTTGCCGTTGGTTAAACTCAGTGGTATGCCGCTGATTGCCTACCGGATGCCGCCTAAGCACATCATTAAAACATTAAGTAAGCGTTTAGGCGTACGTTTGCATACGGCAACGTTCAGTAGCCCTAAGCAAGGCCAAGAGGCTTTAGATCGCGCTTTAGATCAGGGGCGTTTAGTCGGTTTACAGAGCTCGGTGTTTTGGTTGCCGTATTTTCCACCGGAAATGCGCTTTCACTTTAATGCCCATAACTTACTGGCGTATGGCCGTGAAGGTGATGAGTATTTATTAAGTGATCCGGTGTTTGAAGAACCGGTGCGATGCTCAGCAGAAGCTTTGCAAAAAGCGCGTTTTGCTAAAGGTGCTTTGGCGGCGAAAGGCTTGTTATATTGGCTCGATGATGTGCCAGCAGAGCAAGATTGGCACGCACTGGTGCGCAGAAGTATTTTATCCACTGCGCGTATTTTAGATGGTATGCCATTGCCTTGGATTGGTATTCGTGGCATCGATCATTTAGCCAATAAAATTAACCGCTTAGATCTGAATGCAAAGAAATACAATCGCTTATACCTGACTCATATTGTGCGTATGCAAGAGGAAATTGGCACAGGAGGTGCAGGTTTTCGTTTTATGTATGCAAGTTTTTTACAAGAAGCGGGCGTGCTATTGGCCGATGAACAATTGCAAGCGGCTGCCCAAGAGCTAACGCACATTGGTGATCAGTGGCGACAGTTTGCTTTATTGTGCGTAAAGCAAAGTCGTGGCAAAGATGCAGGTTTAGGTATGCAGCCCATTGCCCAAGCATTGCAGGTGATTGCTCAACAAGAGCGTGCTTTGTTTAAAGAATTAGTACTGTGGGCGAAACAGCGTAAATAATTACAGCAGCTTTAGCTTGCATCAACTTCAGAGCTAAAGTGATAAGTACATATGTCTATTTCCATACATAAGCTTTGAAAATCGATGCTTGTAGCAAGTTGAGCAGCACTGTCTTCAACTAAGACTGCTTGCGCGTTAAAACTACCATCCTCATCACAGAAGACCAACAGTGCTTGCTGAGTTTTACCTGACTTTAGATCGCAGTCGGCGAGCATGCTTAACTGCTGCCATACTTGTGAACCAGCGCTGATAAATAGGTTGGGACCGTTGAGCTTGAGTTGTTGCGCAATATGAAAGCCGGCGGCGTTACTTACGCTGTTTACAAACTCGAAAGGTTTGGGTTGGCGCTGCTCAGCACACACCGTATTGAGTAGCGATGCCATCGTGGTGCGCGCTGGATAGGTGGATGCTACATAGAGTCCGCAATCGGCCTGCACATGCTGCTTAATAGCTGCTGCTGCTAGTAAACTTTGTAGAATAAAGCGATCGACTCGGCGTGGTGATTGCACGAGCCATTGCTGCAAAGCTTTTTTTAGTTGTTTGTCCGTTGTGCTTGCACATCCGGTTATTTGGCTCGCAGCAATTATTTGCATAGCGATTCTCCAGTGTCGAAGATAAGGCTCGCATTGTTGCCGCCAAAGCCAAAAAAGTTAGCTAGAACTCGGGTTTTTTTGAGCGGCCAAAGTGGATCTTGAATAAGCGGTACACTGCAATTCTGCGAATCAGGCATCACGGGAATGTGCTGGTTTTTTAAACACTCAATAAGCAGTAGTGTTTCACTTAATCCACACGCACCCAAGGTATGTCCCAGCCAGGGCTTCATCACGCACAATGCGGGTACTTGTTTGTGTTCAAGTATATTTTGCATACCATTACGTTCAGCTAGGTCGTTAGCGTGAGTGGCTGTGCCATGCAGTTTGATCAGGTCAATATCTTGCATATCGCATTGCGCGTCACTTAAGGCCTGCTGCATCACCCATGTAATATGGCTGCCGTCTTCGCGAGTACCGGTCAGACTGCTGGTATCGCAAGCACTAAAACCACCTAGAAAACGTGCGATAGTCTGCGATGTGGGATGGCTTGTTAGCAGCGTAGCAGCGTAGCTCTCACCTAAAATTAGGCCATCACGTTGAGGGTGAAAAGGACGGTATTGTTTACTGCTACTGGTGAGCTCTAATGTACCAAAACCTTGCATTGCTACTTCGCTGGGCGTTTCAAACGCTAAAACTACAACATGGCTATATTGTTTTTGCTCGATTAAACGAGCGCCATATAACAGAGCATTTGCGGCACTGGTACAGGCTGTATTAATGCAAAATGCCGCAGCAAAATTGTAATACTCTTGCAGTGTAAGAGCGAGGTGGTTGAGGGAGGTTGCGTCACTCGGAGTAAAGTTTTTCTGAGTGTGAGTGAGCGTTTCAAAGTATTCAATATTTAACCCAGTGCTGGCTATAATCAGTAAGCAGTCGGCAAAAGGAATAGCATGCTTGTTATGCAGCGTGTTGATATTTGCATGCAAATGCTTCATCAGTGACAGTGGTTCAATCACTGCGAAGTAATTGCGTTGCAGGTTGCGTTCATGTAAAACAAAATCACGGCTATGCGCTGTGAGGCCTTGTTCTACTGCTAATGCAGCATCAGTTAAATTGTCAGCGAGCGCGCTGTTTAAAACTGCGCCCTGTAAATATACTGCGCTCATGCGTGCTGTCGTATAAACGCTGCAATATTAGCAATCGATGTCAGAACTTGGCGGCCTTCTTTTGCACCTTCAATACGAACACCATGGTGTTGTTGGAGTGCAAGGGATACTTGTAAAGCATCTAAGCTATCCATTTGGATACGACTGTCTTGACCAAATAGTGGTTCGTGGTTATCAATACTTTGCCAATCAATATCGTCTTCTTTATCGCACTCACGAATAATCAGCTGTTTGAGTTGTTGTTCTAATTGTGTGTCGTCCATAGGGTCTGTTGCACTCGTCTACGAAATAAAAATAACCCGCTGCCGCCGCAAAGTACGGCAAAACATAAGAGGCGCAAGCACCACGGTAAGATATCTACAGTTGAACCTTGGCCAACCAATAAAGTGAGAAACGCATCCAGCGCCCAGCTCATGGGTGATAGCTCGGCCAATTGCTGCATCGCGATAGGCATGATGCTTTTGGGCACCATCACGCCACCTATTGCGGCTAATATAATATTGCTGCCGGCGCTCAGTAATAAAGCCTGTTCGGTATTTTTAGCCAATGCAGCAATTAACAAACCCAAGCTGCAACTGGCCATGGCAATGCACAGTGCTAAAACAAAATAAGCCGATAGATGCTCGCCAATTTGCAAAGCAGGTAAGCCTAGCGCGGGCAAGGCGAACACGCCTAAAGCCAGTAAACCGGCAAACTGTATAAAGTTAATCCCGATGTAGGGTAATAACTTACTCAGTGCTAAGGTTGCAAAATTGAGTTGTAAACCGCGAAAGCGCAGAAGAGTACCTGATTGCTGCTCATGTTGAAAACTATTGGCCATCGGTAACATTACAAAGAACATCCCAAAAATCAGCCAAGCCGGTACGCTGAGCTGACTGGCATTGGCTTTTGCCGCTAAGTTACCGCTGCTGAGTACGTCAAACTGCGGCAACTCACTTTGCGTGCGCGCTTGCACCATGCTGAGCTGCTCATCTATAGGCGCTTGGCTATCGAGTAATTGGCTATCAATCAAAAAAGCACGTAAACGTGTTTGCGCTAAAGCGATGGTTACGGCGCTGTGAATACGTTGACGTGAAAGGTGATCGGTTGCAGCAGGGAACGATAAGCTTGGGCCAGTATGAGGAGTGTCGAGTAAGTGCTCGGAAAAGTTTTTGCCGAGACTAATCGTTGGCTGTTTATTATCGCTAGAGCGCTGTAGATGGCTGTCGCTGAGCTGTACTTGTAATGCGTTGATAAAGAAAACACTGTCTGTACTATCGTGCTCAATATGCAGGTTAATCTGTAGTGGCGGCAATTGCTCTTGGTTTAAACCTGACATGGCGAAGGCCATCAGCACAAGGAAAGTGGCTGGCATCAGAAATAAAACTGCGAGGGCGTGCCAATCACGTCGCAGTAATAATACTTCTTTGCGGATGAGCGCCCATAGCCTCATAGCGCACCTCCGGTCATTTTTAGATAAAATTGTTCAAGGGACGGTTGACCATACTGAATAGAGCAGGGTAACTGAGCAGTCTCAACTATAAATTGATATAAGGTTAAAAATTGTTGTTCTGTGATCTTAGCGATAAACACACTGTTGTTTGTGTACTCGCTTTGCAAGCCAAGTCCATTACAAAAATTGGCTAAATTGGAGGGCACTTTTTCCGACCACAGCAGTTTTAATTGTTGCGGCTGCTTGAGTGAGCTGCGTGTATCGAGATCGCATTGAATATGACCACGATCTAACAAAACAATACGCGGTGCGATGGCTTCAATCTCGTGTAAGTAATGACTGGTATAAATAATACTTTTACCACTGTCGCGCAAATTCTGGATGCAGGCGAGCAGACGGTGACGATTATGACTGTCGACACCGACGGTCACTTCGTCGAGTAAATACAACTGTGCGGGCTGCAAAATGCCTATGGCAAAATTTAAACGTCGTTGTTGACCACCTGATAAAGTGCCAGCATAATTTTTCAGTAAAGGTTGTAGGTCTGTGGTCTGCAATACGCTGTCCATTTGCTGCTGGCGAAAGTTACCGCGCAGTTGGTACAGATCAGCAAATAAATTAAGATTCTCCTGCACTGTTAAGCGGCTATAGAACGCTAGCTGTTGCGGCACTAAGCCAATGCTACGTGGCCCTTGCCATTCAATAGAGCCAGAACTGGGTTGCAGTAAACTACTAACGATTGATAGTAAGGTGGTTTTTCCTGCGCCATTGGTACCTAATAAACCAATGCACTCACCAGCTTGAATCGATAGATTAATACCATTGAGTACAGGCTGGTCAGACGAAGGATAACGAAAGCTGAGATTCTTAAGTTTAAGCATGCACAAGTACCACCAGTAATGTGCCGTCCACTAGCAGTTGCTGATTGGATGTAAGGCTAAAGCTATAGAGTGCGCCTGCTAAGCTATGTGAGAGCTGTTGCGCTTGTATTTTAATGGGGCTGCAGCGCTCAACAGGATCATAGTGCACGGTGAGCTTTGAAACTTTACCAATATAAGCTCCTTGGATACGAGTGTCATTGCCATATAATGCACCGTGCGCAGCACAGAGTTGTGCTGCAGCTTCAAACAATAAGCACACAGAAGGTCGTTCACCGAAATCGGCCAAACAGCCCCATAGGCATTCACCTTGAATGCTGGAAGCATTATGTGCATCGATATGATGTAGCCACAAGGCGGAACCTTGGTGCGGCAGTAGTGTCTTTAAAGATTGCGAGTGCATAGCTGTAGTAACAGGATAAATAGAAATTATAACAGGCTGGCATTGTGTCGTCTGTACGGTCTAAGGCAAATAAGATTAATGCAGACTCTTCATGTTTTACAAATTAGTGTTTTTATTATTGGTGGTATTTTACTTACATTGATTTCTTGGCGTGCACTAACCCATACCAAAACACATGGTTTTTATCGTTTGCTGGCTTGGCAGGCTATTTTGGCTTTATTAGTTTTGAATGCGCCAGTGTGGTTCGATAACCGATATGCACTGTATCAGAGGTGTTCTTGGTGGGCTTTATCCAGTTCGTTATTGGTACTGTTTGCCGGTATTTATCAATTGCGTAGCGCAGGCCAAGCCGACAAGACTGCGCGTGCTGACAAAGAGTTGTTTGCCTTTGAACAAACGACCCAAGTGGTTGATACAGGTATTTATCGCTGGATTCGTCACCCTTTATATTGTTCTTTGTTGCTTCTTACCTGGGGTATCGCTTTTAAACAGTTAACGGCACTTACCGTGTTGATTGCGCTGTTTAGCAGTGTGTGTTTGTATTTTACTGCGCGCCAAGATGAGCGCGAATGTGTCGCCTATTTTGGTTCCGTCTACCGTGACTATATGTTGCGCAGCCGCATGTTTATTCCATATGTTTTTTAATCCCAAGACGATTTAAGTAGCTGCCAGTCTTTACCATTGAGCTGCCATTTGCTCTCTACTCTGTAGTGATCAGCCCTTGAGCATCAGTAACGGCTACTTGTGCACCCATACTTGATCTGCTTGTAGCGATGCGCTCGTAGTTATAAACCATGGAGCAGTGAGCGAATAGCATGTGAAAGCTATGACCGTCGCTGCTCCTGGTTGTATTAGTTTAACGTTTAATATGTGAAATCTTTGTCCCTTCAATGCTCACCCCAGCCATCAGTCCTTGCTGGCTAAAGATAAATGCATAAGCGTCGTTTTTCAGTGATGAAGTTGAAATATTTTTAGCGACACCGGCATCCACTACAGTAATAGTTGGACCCACGCCAAGTTCCCAGCCTTTAGTCTTTTCGATATAGTTAACCGCATCATCAGTCATTAAGAATACTGCATAGCCATACGACTGCGCACCAATCTGTAAACCCCATGAACCGGCAACAGAGTTGTAGTAATCAATCACTTGTGAGCCTTTGAGCAGTACGCCTTCACCGTAGCTGCCGCCAAAAACCAGTCCTGCCTTAATCATATTAGGGAACACTAGAACCGCTTTGGCACTTTTTGAAAGTGTTTGGGCTACGGGTTCGGTTTTATAGAGTGTCTGCAATGCTTGCTTAGAATCTCTATCCAAGTCTTCAGCCGTTGCTGCGCTGGCCAGGTTCATCGCACTCATGGAAACGGTCGCTACCGCTGCAACCATAAATGCCAGAAATGTATTTCGTAATGTTTTCATTTTATTATCCTTTTGATAAGCATCCGAGCTTTTCCTGATCGCACAGAGGCAATCAGGCTATTTGACAATACTTGGGTAAAAACTATATAGCTAGTTAAATAGTAAAGTGCTGTGTCGACACGATCTATACCTGTTTGTGCAGGTTGCGTGCTTATTTGGCCTGTTTTTCAACTTAGGAGCAGCAGGCCAATTCAGCAGTCATAAGACATTGGCTTTAAGTTGCTGTTGTTCTCAGGTACGTTTTAATCCGCAGGGGATTAGACTGAACAAAAACATATCAGTATTTTTAGTGATCAATAGTAAGAGGTGAGCGTGAAAGCATTATTACAGCGAGTGAGCCAAGCCAGTGTCAGCATTGAAGGTGCTGAGGTGGCGCGTATTGCCGATGGCTTACTGGTGTTTGTAGGGATCGAGCCGGATGATAATCAGCAAAGCGCAGAAAAGATGCTGCATAAACTGCTGAATTATCGGGTTTTTGCTGATGAGCAGGATCGCATGAATAAATCACTGACAGATACACAGGGTGGTTTATTACTGGTGTCACAGTTTACCTTAGCTGCAGATACTCGCAGTGGTTTACGTCCTGGCTTTTCTACAGCGGCAGCACCTGCGCAGGCAGAAGAGCTGTTTAATCAATTGGTGGCTATGGCGCAGCAGCGTCATCATTGTGTGCAAACAGGGCATTTTGGAGCTGATATGCAAGTGCAATTGACCAATGACGGGCCGGTGACTTTTTTGCTTGAGGTCTAGCCCACGTGCCTATTAGCAACTGACTGGGTTATAGCCGCGCAGTCACCTCATTCAGTCGGTGGCTGCGCGTGATAGATGTTTCTTCCAGTCAGCCTCGACAGCATTTAATGTTGTTTGAGCCGCTTAAAGGCGTGGTTTCAATAAGCGCAAACTATTGAGAATGACTAATAAGCTGGCGCCTAAGTCGGCAAAGACTGCCATCCACATGGTGGCTTGACCACTGATGGCTAGGACTAAAAACACCAGCTTGATGGCAATGGCAAAGCCAATATTTTGCTTAAGCACAGTGGCAGTGCGTTGTGATAAACGAATGAATTGCGGAATCTTACGTAAATCAGCATCCATCAGGGCGATATTCGCCGCTTCCACCGCGCTATCTGAACCGGCTGCCGCCATGGCAAAACTGATATGAGCCTGAGCTAAGGCTGGCGCATCATTAATGCCATCACCCACCATACCGACCCACTGCTGAGCGTTACTTTGCAGTTGTTGTACTGTGCGCTGCTTATCTTCCGGCAGCATTTCACCAGTGGCCTGCTGGATGCCCACTTGTGCAGCAATAGCATTGGCTGTGTGCTGATTATCCCCGCTGAGCATTAAAGTCTGCACACCCAGGGCGTGGAGTTGCGCAATGGCTTCAGCAGCTTGTTCGCGCAAGGTGTCTGCGACCGCAAAGCAGGCTAATACGTCCTGCTCTGTGGCCAACATCACTACGCTGTGTCCTTGTTGTTCAAGACCCAGTAGCTGTTCTTCGAATTGCGCTGAACTGATTTCTAGCTCTTTAATCAGGCGGTGATTGCCTAAGTAATAGCGTGTGCCGTTGATGATGCCGCTGCTACCGCGACCGAGCAGTGCTTGAAAATCGCTGACTTCATACCAGTTATCGTGCTGGTCAAGAAAAGCCTGCTCAATGGCCTGTGATACTGGGTGATCAGAGCGTGTGGCGAGGCTGGCAGCTAAGTGCTTGGCGTTGTTATCTGTATCATTGATTAACAGCGTTTGTGTTAGTACCGGTGTGCCATGAGTGAGGGTGCCGGTTTTATCAAAGGCTAAAGTTGTCAGTGCTTTACCTTGCTCTAAAAATACGCCCCCTTTAATTAAAATACCTTGGCGTGCTGCTTGAGTTAAAGCGCTGACCACCGCAACAGGGGTGGAAATGACCAGTGCACAAGGGCAGGCAATCACTAATAACACTAAGGCTTTATACAGCCAAATAGACCACAAACCAGCAAGAAATAAGGGCGGTACAACAGCGACTAAGCAAGCAATACCGACAACAATGGGCGTGTAAATTTTAGCAAAGCGATCAATAAAACGCTGGGTGGGTGCGCGGCTGGCTTGTGCTTCTTCAACGGCATGGATAATCCGCGCTAGGGTTGAATTATCGCGGGTGGCGGTTGTGACATATTCTAAAGCGCCTTGCATATTGATGCTGCCGGCAAATAAAGTGCTATCCACGCTTTTTTCTACCGGCAGACTTTCACCGGTAATGGGAGCTTGGTTAACGCTTGAGTGACCACTGACTACAGTGCCATCAAGGGGTATGCGCTCACCGGGCTGCAAGCGTACGCGCGTACCAATGCTGACTGTGTCTGCCGAGCTGTTGTGCCAGTGTCCATCGGTTAGAACCAGAGCAGTTTCTGGAGCCAGTTCTAAGACACTATGAATGGCATAACGGGCACGATCTAAAGACTTTGACTCAATCCATTCAGCCAGCGCAAATAAGAAGGTCACCATGGCTGCTTCTGGCCAGTGCCCGATAAATAGCGCGCCAATCACGGCAATGGTCATTAAGGCATTGATATTGAGATTGCCGTTACGAATCGCAATCCAGCCTTTTTTCAAGACCGGTAAACCAACTGTGCCTAACACTACTAGGGTTAGAACAATAACGCCCCAGTGCGTGCCGCCTATAGTCCACTCTAAGAGTTCTGCTGCAGTAGCTGCTATACCTGCAAGCCATAATGGCCAGTGCGCCTGTTGCGGTGCTTGGGCTGCGTTGGTGTCACTGTGCTCGTGTTGCGTCTGTGGTTTAAAACCGATACTGACTAGGGCGCTGACAATGCTCTCCAATGCTTGTTTTGCATGGCTCACAGTCAGTTGGCGACGCATCAGATTAAACTCAACAGCGCTGATATCGCTGAGTGTAGCCAACTTGCTACGAATCAACTGTTCTTCGGTAGGGCAGTCCATTTCAGTAATAATAAAGACGCTAGTGATATGTGTAGGGTCTTTTTTTACCCCGATATTCGGTGCAGTTTGCGTATGGGGAAGGCCACACTCGCTTTTGCAGGATTTCATAGGCACTCCAATACAATGGGTTCTTTAGTTTGTATTAGAAACCCTCTAGTGGCTATAGAGTCAAGTGTTGAGCGGTTGCTTGCAGATACAGTGTGTTAAAACTACAGGTTATTGATCCTTTACAGTGAATACAGTAGCGATAGTAAGGGATTAGTTTTGTATAGAGTGAAGACTGCTTCAGTTATGCTTTAGGCTTTGATGAAGTGAGAGCGGGGTTTCAGTGATGCGCATTGGTGAGTTAGCACAGCAGACTGGAGTGGCCGTAGAAACGCTGCGTTATTATGAGCAAGAAGGCTTACTGACTAAGCCGGCACGGACTGCTGCGAATTTTCGTATCTATAGCGCGCAGCATATTGAGCAGGTGATGTTTCTTCGCCAGTGTCGATTACTGGATTTATCCTTGGCAGAAATACGGGTTCTATTAGGCTATAAAAATGCGCCGCAGCAAGCCTGTGGTGAAGTCAATCGTCTGCTGGATCGGCATATCATTGATGTGCAAGAACGTATTCAAGGTTTGCAGGCTTTAGAGGCGCATCTGTTACGTTTACGTGAGCGCTGTTCAGAAGAGCAAGAAGCACTTGAGTGCGGTATTTTACAAGGATTATCACAGCCCTTAGCCGAACCTGGTGCACCCTGTCAGTTGGGATGTGAGCAGCCGTGTACAGTGCAAAATGTTAGCGGTCAGTCGAAGCGTTTAAAATAGTCGTGCGAGTAGCGCAGGGACAGCGGTTTCAACCCGCAAAATACGCTCACCTAATTGCACAGGCTGCAAGCCGGCCTTGATCAGCATATCCACTTCATATGGAATCCAGCCGCCTTCAGGGCCAATGGCTAGGGTGACGGGTTCACTTAAACCTCTGGGGCACTCAGGATAATCACCCGGATGAGCGACTAAGCCGCGCGTATTCGCGACCAAAGCAGGCAGCTCGTCCTCAACAAAAGGTTTAAAGCGCTTGGCTAAAATCACTTCTGGTAAGACAGTATCACGTGCTTGTTCGAGGCCTAGAATCAGCTCTGCAGTCAGGGCTTCGGGCTGTAGAAAAGGTGTTTGCCAAAAGCTTTTTTCCACGCGATAACTGTTGATCAGCACTAATTTATCCACACCCATACTGGCAATGGTTTGCAGCGTACGGCGCAGCATTTTTGGGCGCGGTAATGCCAGCAGTAAAGTGATGGGCAGTTTTGCGGGGGGCTGCTCGTGCAAGTTGAGCTGCAGTTCTGCGGCTTGCTGATCAATCGATAGCAGCGTCGCTTGACCTTGTAATCCACCTAAACGGCCGGCACGTAGGGTTTGTCCGACGCTGGCTTTATTGACTATGTTGAGGTGTTGCAAGCGGCGATCAGTAATACGTACACGATCCGCCGCGATAAAGTCTGCCTCATTGATCAGCAGTAGATTCATGGTTGCACAGGTGGTGTTTGCTCATCTTCATTATCTGCAGACGCTGATTCTTTAGCTGCTTCAGCTTCGCGTTCTTTTTGGATCAAGCTGCCAAAGAGTACGCCGACTTCAAATAAAATCCACATCGGAATCGCTAACAGTGTCTGTGAGAAAATATCTGGTGGTGTCAGCAGCATGCCGACTAGAAAGCAGCCAACAACAACATAGGGGCGGCTTTTACGTAAGGTGGCGACATTAACGATGCCCGTCCACACCAGTAAGAAGGTGGCAATGGGGATTTCAAAGGCCACGCCAAAGGCAAAAAACAGAGTTAAAACAAAGTCGAGATACTGACCAATATCGGTCATCATCTCGACACCTACTGGCGTTACGCTGGCAAAGAAGCCAAACATAATCGGGAAGACCACAAAGTAGGCAAAGGCCATGCCGGCATAAAATAAAACCACACTGGAAATCAGCAAGGGAACGGCAATGCGCTTCTCATGTTTGTATAAACCCGGTGCAATAAAGCCCCAGATTTGCTGCAAAATCACCGGCATACTGAGAAACAGTGAGACCACCATGGTCAGCTTAAACGGCGTTAGAAAGGGTGATGCTACGCCGGTCGCAATCATGGTCGCGCCTTCGGGCAAGTAAGCGCGTAAGGGTGCGGCAACTAAAGCATAAATATCTTGAGCGAAATAAAACAGCCCAGCAAAGATCACTAAAACAGCCACCACACAACGTAATAAACGTGTACGTAACTCAGTGAGGTGGGCAACCAAAGGCATGGTTGTATCAGGCTGCTGGGGTGTACTCATAAGGATTGCTCTTTATCTTCTTTAGTGCTGTCTTTGACCAATGCATCCAGCGGTTTATCGCTGAGTACTTGTTTGGCTTTGTCGGCCGCGTCTTGGAGCGCTTTACGCTCTTTTTCTAGAATGCCTTCGTTGTGCAGTTCGCGGCGAATATCATCGGCGCCGAGCTCGCGCTCAACATCTTCTTTGACCGAGTTAAAACCACGCTTGAGACGGCCTACCCACATGCCCGCGACTCGCGCGGCGCCAGGTAAGCGATCAGGACCCAGCACCAATAGTGCAACGATGCCAATCAGAATCAGTTCAGAGAAGCCAATATCAAACATGGGTTAGCTCATTTTTTAGACGAAGGATCTTCGACATGCTCGGCAGTCGCATCAAAGGTTTGCCCTGTTGCTTCTTTTTTTTGTACCGCTTCAGTAGGTTTGTCATCAGTGGTGTCCACAGCTTTTTTAAAGCCTTTAATTGCATCACCTAAGTCGCCACCAATACCTTTAAGGCGCTTGGTACCAAATAATAAAACCACGATGGCTAGGATAATCAGTAATTGCCAAATGCTAATGCCGCCCATGATATGTACTCCAGAATACGAATAATTAAGAGGGTGTACGGGCTGCTTTTTCAGCATGCCCAGATAAGCCAAAGCGGCGTTCCAGTTCTGCAAGGACCGCTTGCGGCTCTAAATCTAACGCAGAAAGCATGACTAAACTGTGAAACCATAAATCTGCAGTTTCATAAATCACATCATCACTGTTTTTTGAGCTGGCTGCATCTTTTGCTGCAAGGATGGTTTCAACCGCTTCCTCACCGACCTTCTCTAAGATTTTATTTAAGCCTTTATGGTGCAAGCTGGCCACGTAAGATGTGCTGGGATCAGCGTTTTTACGTGAATCAATTACTTGCGCTACGCGGCGTAAAATATCGTCAGTCATGCTAGTCAGCCTTGATAAATATCATTAGGGTCTTTAAGAACAGGTTCTACAGTCTGCCACTGTCCATCGGTTAATACACGATAAAAGCAGCTATGGCGACCGGTATGGCAGGCAATATCACCGATTTGCTCAACATGCAGAATAATAACATCGGCATCACAGTCCAGACGCACTTCATGCAACTTCTGAATATGACCTGATTCTTCACCTTTGCGCCAGAGTTTTTGGCGCGAACGTGACCAGTAAATCGCACGTTGTTCTTTAACGGTTAATTCCAGTGATTCACGATTGAGCCATGCCACCATTAAAACACGCTTGGTTTTATAGTCTTGGGCGATGGCAGGGATTAGACCGTCCTTGTCCCATTTAATCTCGTCTAGCCAGTTGCTCATAGTGTTCTCAATAACCGTAGAGTATATAAAATCTTAGAAAATGTGCTTGCGCTTAACGACGTACGATCAGGCTAAAGCCTGCAACGAGCATTAACCAAGCGGGCCATGTGTGGAGCTCAAAAGCTAAGCCTAAGTGCGCACTGCCGACTAATAAACCAGCACCTAAAACTGTATTCAACCATAGTTTAGGAGGGGCCGGTTGCACAGAATTGTCACTGAATTTCTCAATGCTGTCGTGCAGCATATCGGCTAAGTGCGGCAGCTTTTCAAACTGCTGCTGCAGATTGCCCAGAACATGCTTGGGCGTATAGCGCTCGCGCATCCAGCGTTCGAGATAGGGCTGTGCGGTGCTCCATAAATCCAAGTCAGGGTAGAGCTGGCGACCTAAACCTTCGATATTGAGCAAAGTTTTTTGCAGTAAGACCAGTTGTGGCTGCACTTCCATATTAAAGCGTCGCGCGGTTTGGAACAGATGCAGTAATAGGTGACCAAAAGAAATATCTTTTAACGGACGCTCAAAGATCGGCTCACACACTGTGCGGATGGCTGCTTCAAACTCGTTGATGCGTGTATCGCTGGGCACCCAACCTGAATCAATATGCAGCTGCGCTACTTTGCGGTAATCACGTTTAAAGAAAGCCAGTAGATTGCGTGCTAGATAGTCTTGGTCTTCAGGCGTCAGTGAGCCAATAATACCGCAGTCGATGGCGATATATTGTGGATCCCAGGGCGTGCGTGTACTGACAAAAATATTACCGGGGTGCATATCCGCATGGAAGAAACTGTCACGAAACACTTGGGTAAAAAATATTTCCACACCGCGTTCAGCTAGTTTTTTTAGATCCGTACCTTGATCAATTAAGGTCGCCATATCAGTCACAGCAACGCCGTAAATACGCTCCATCACCAGAACTTTAGGGCGACTCCACTGCCAGTAGATTTGCGGTACATAGAGCAGGGGAGAATCAAGAAAGTTACGGCGTAATTGACTGGCATTGGCAGCTTCACGGAGTAAATCCAGTTCATCATAGATGGTCTTTTCGTAATCACTGACCACTTCTTTAGGGTGCAAGCGGCGTGCTTCCGGTGAAACACCTTCAACCAGACCGGCCAGTAATAATAGCCACGCAATATCTTGGGCAATAATCGGTTTTAAGCCCGGACGAATGACCTTAACCACCACATCTTCGCCGGTTTTCAGTCGCGCAGCATGCACTTGAGCAATAGAAGCAGAAGCTAAGGGTGTGCTGGTAAAACTGCTAAACACTTCACTGATCGGTGCGCCGAGTTGTTCTTCGATCAGTTGCATCGACTGCTCTGATGAGAACGGTGGCACCTGATCTTGCAGTTTGGCCATTTCATCGGCGATATCCGGCGGCAATAAATCACGTCGCGTGGATAGAATTTGTCCAAACTTGACAAAGACCGGGCCTAAATCTTCCAGTGCTAAACGCAACGCTTCGCCACGCGCTAATGTCGATGGACTGCGTGGCAACCAACGCCAAGGCATCAAGACTTGTAGGGTGCGTATATGCCAAGGTAAGGGCAGGGCAAACAGCAAGTCATCAAGACGATAACGTATTGTAACCCGCAAAATACGCCAGAGTCGGCGGATGGCAAGCAGCTTCATAGAGGCTTTTGATTCCGTTTAAGTAAGAGTGCGACGCGCGCATCAAGACGATCTAAATTAAGCTTAAGCTGATCAATTTCATTAAAGCGTGTTTGCGCTTCACGTTGTCCAACTAAGGTGCGCGACTCTTCAGCTAAATAATCGGCCATATTCAGATACAGGCTGTGTGCTGACTTCGTTGCCCAGTGACTGCGACTGCGTATATGGCCACCCAGCAATGATGTTGCCACGGGCCCTAACCAGCGTGAGACTTCATATTCCCAGTCCAGCTCAAGGCTTTGCATAATTTCAGATAAGGTCATCAGCAATGCGCTATTGCCGTCAAGGCTGACCTCGGGATGGTGCAAGATGCTGGATTTATCCGCACTGGTTACCAGCTTAAGTAACAGCTTAGCGGGCGCCGTTAAAGTGCAGTCAGCAGGCGCCTCCCATTGCTGGGACAGTTGTATGCCGTCGGCCATTGGAATCATATACACGGTCAGCGCCGGTCGCGTGCACCGAATGGCAATCACTTGCCCAGCGAGCGGCGCTAAACGTGCTTGTGCGGTGCTATCAAGCTGAAGCACACGATTCAGGGCCGTTTCGGCACTGGCCAAAGCGAACTGAGTGATCATTAGGGTTTAATTCCGCGGTGCAGTGCAACAATGCCACCGGTCATATTGTGGAAGGTGACGCGCTCAAAACCGGCCGTCGCCATCATAGCTTTTAAGGTTTCTTGATCGGGGTGCATACGAATCGACTCAGCTAAGTAGCGGTAGCTGTCAGCATCATCAGTGATCAATTTACCTGCCAATGGCATAAATTTAAACGAGTAGGCATCGTAAAATTTAGACAGCAGCGGATTGCTCGGCTTAGAAAACTCTAGGATCAATAAACGACCGCCCGGTTTAAGCACACGCAGCATCGAGCGGATAGCATCTTCTTTATGCGTGACATTACGTAAACCAAAGGCAATGGTCACAACATCAAAGTGATTGTCCGGGAAGGGCAGCTTTTCAGCATCGGCTTGGACAAAGTTAATATTGCTGACGACACCTTTGTCGAGCAAGCGATCACGGCCGACTTTTAGCATTGAGGCGTTGATATCAGCTAAAACAACTTCGCCGTTCGGGCCAACTAGGCTGGAGAATTTAAGGGCTAAGTCACCGGTACCACCGGCGATATCCAGTACTTTATTGCCACGGCGGACGCCGGATAACTCAATGGTAAAGCGTTTCCATAGGCGGTGCATACCACCGGAAAGCACGTCGTTCATAATGTCGTAGCGCGCGGCAACAGAGTGAAACACTTCAGCAACTTTTTCCGCTTTTTGGCTTTCAGGTACATTTTTGAAGCCAAAGTGGGTGGTTTGCTCGTTAGGATTAGGCTGATGTGGATTGCTCATAAAACTTCACCTTAGACAGATTATCTAGCATTCTAATACCCGCAGCGCTGTTTGTCTTGGCACTGGGGCGATTGGTAGCAATATCATTTGCTTAACAGTCATTTATATCAGCTGAAATTAGAGCATCGAGGGGAGAAAATGAGTCAAATAATTGTTGAACGTGAGCATCGCTTGGGTTTTAAAGGCGCGCGTGAACAAGCGCAGCACTTGGCTGAGCGTCTGGCGCAGCAATATGCTGTCAGTTACTGTTGGGATGGCGATACGTTGAATGTGCGACGCACAGGTGCGCAAGGCACGATCGTTGTGGATGAGACGCGGGTGCGTGTCAGTCTTAAACTGGGGTTATTGTTCTCGGCGCTCAGTGGCACGATTAAAACTGAAATCGAGCAGGCGTTGGATAAGCGGCTGGGTTAATGCGTGTTTCTCTCTGGCTTAGAGCATTAAGCGTACAACAGACTCATTTGGGTCGCGCGACTGTCCGGCGGCGCTGAGTTGCTGCAAGTACTCTTGCCATAGGTGCTCTTGCTCAGAGCCCAGTTGATACAGGTAGTTCCAAGTGAACAAACCGGTGTCATGGCCGTCATCAAAGGTTAGCTTAAGAGCGTAATTACCAGCAGGCTGAACATGAGTGAGGGCGACATTGAGTTTGCCATATTGAAGTATGGGATTACCGTGACCCTGGACTTCGGCAGAGGGCGAATGCACACGTAAAAACTCGGCAGGTAAGGCAAATTGCTGACCATCAGCATAGCCAAGCTCAAGTGTTTTTGAGCTTTTATTGAGTTTAATGCGTGTTGGGATTTGCATAAGGATCTCATTCTAGAATGTTGTGTCAGCGCGCAAGAGTGCGCTGACACAAAGGTGTTGGCTTACAGAATATAACGAGATAAATCTTCGTCTTTAGCCAGTTCGCCAAGATGCTCATCAACATAAGCGGCATCCAGCTCTAAGGCGTTGGTGCGGTACTTTTCTGCTAATTCAATCGCATCAAAGGACACTTCTTCAAGCAAACGCTCAAGCAAAGTATGCAGGCGACGGGCACCGATATTCTCAGTTTTCTCGTTAACCTGCCAAGCGATTTGGGCAATGCGCTCAATACCACTTTCGGTAAAGACTACATTCAGACCTTCGGTCGCTAGCAAAGCAATATATTGCTCAGTTAAGGAGGCGTCAGGCTCGCTGAGGATGCGTTTAAAGTCATCCGGTGTCAGTGCTTTGAGTTCTACACGAATCGGTAAACGACCTTGTAGCTCAGGCACTAAATCGCTGGGCTTACTGAGGTGGAACGCACCTGAAGCAATAAACAGAATATGATCAGTTTTTACCATGCCCAGTTTAGTGTTGACCGTGCAGCCTTCAATCAGTGGCAGTAAGTCACGCTGGACACCTTCGCGTGATATATCGGCGCCACCGGTGTTGCCACGTTTAGCAATCTTGTCAATTTCATCAAGGAAGACAATACCGTTCTGCTCAACTGCCTCAAGAGCGCGCACTTTAATATCGTCTTCGTTGACCATACGCGCGGCTTCTTCGTCACGAATCAGCTTAAGGGCTTCATCAACACGCATTTTGCGGTTTTTGGTTTTGCCTTTGTTCATGCCAGAGAACAAACTTTGCAGCTGGCTAGTCATTTCTTCCATGCCCGGTGGGGTCATGATTTCTACGCCTGCAGGCGCTTCAGCCACATCAATTTCGATTTCTTTATCGTTGAGCTGGCCTTCACGCAAACGCTTGCGGAATAACTGGCGCGTGCTTGAGTCAGCGCGCTCAGCAGTATCTTCATTACCTGAGCGGGCAGGTGGCAGCAGTGCATCAAGAATACGCTCTTCAGCTGCATCTTCAGCACGGTTGCGCATGTTCTTCATTTCTTGCTCGCGCAGCATTTTTATTGCTGCATCGGCTAAGTCGCGAATAATGGATTCAACATCACGACCCACATAACCGACTTCGGTGAATTTGGTGGCTTCAACTTTAATAAAGGGCGCATTGACCAGTTTGGCCAAACGACGGGCAATTTCAGTTTTACCCACACCGGTAGGACCAATCATTAAAATATTTTTTGGCGTGACTTCATTGCGCAGATCCGCGGATAACTGCATGCGTCTCCAGCGGTTACGCAGAGCAATCGCTACAGCACGTTTGGCGTCATCTTGGCCAACGATATGGCGATTGAGTTCATGCACAATTTCACGGGGTGTCATCGACATA
>Ga0265295_1003010_pt1 | contig 25347 bp, 18 predicted proteins | sample Munlansysbiofilm_FD_192503 | JGI IMG/M metagenome (GOLD analysis project Ga0265295, IMG submission 192503) | Leachate microbial communities from a municipal landfill in Southern Ontario, Canada - Methane capture system biofilm | ecosystem: Engineered > Solid waste > Landfill > Unclassified ... | reverse complement strand
ACCTGGCTTCAGCTTGCAAGACAGGTAGGGATTGCTGGTCTAAAAGATGAAAACGCATAAGAGAAGAGGGCGAGTTATATAGGTCAACACTTCGTGTGTCTTAGGAACTATGAAAATTTAACTTGTCAAGTTGAGTTGTTTCTGGTTAGAATGTACAAGAAAACCCCTAATATACTGTAAAGAAAGAAAGCGAATCTGCTTAGCAAAATTCAACAATTTATTTTTCATAATTCCTTAGTACCGGGGCGCAACACTGATGCGGTATTTTTATGTGATTTGTTGTGTTGGACACAGAGCTTGGGGCGGTTTATGTCTTGCTGGCGAGGCGCGAAGCGCCTCTTTTAATCTGGCCGTCAGTGGCGCGAAGCGCCTGGGGGACAAAGTCCCCCAAAAACCGGCGCCTGGAAGGCGCAACTTGCTGAGGCTAATCTTTCATGAAGTAAGCTTCGTTTATTGCCACTCGGTTTTGTTCGATGAGGCTTCTATATTCGTCGGCGAAACTTTGAGTCTTGTGGTGTTCTTTTTGATTGCTTATGTATGTAATGATTGTTTCTTTGTCGTTTATGCTGTAGCTGAAAGCGCCATAGTTGCTTCCCCAGCTTTCAAAGAGAGGGAAAATTTTTCTGTTGGCTTTTAACCATTTGTTCGATGATACCTTGAGGTCGCGGATGAAATCTGCGAGTGCGAGGCTGGGATGCATGCCTACAAACAAATGCAGGTGGTCAGGCATACCGCCTATGCGGTAAAGTACAGATTTTTTATTTTTAACAAAACCCCAGATATACTTGTAAAGCTCTTTTTCACAAAATTGATTTATCGCCGGGATGCTGTGCTTGGTACGGATGACGATGTGATATAAGAGCTGGGTGTAACTCATGGCGGGCACTCCTTTAGTGGCGCCTTTCAGGCGCTGTTTTGTGTGGTAGCCTGACCCTAGGCACTCCGCGCTCCGCGCTTCGCGCCTAGGGTTATTATTGTATGGCGCTTCGCGCCATTCTGCGGTATGCTAGTACCCTGCGGTGTGCTGATACTGGTACTGTGTCATGTGCTGATACCGTGCCGTGTATCACTGCTGCACCCTATGTCATGCTTGGAACTATGAAAATTTAAATTGCCAAGTTGAGATGTTTCTGGTCAGTATGTACAAGAAAAACCCGAATATACTGTATAGAAAGAAGGCGAATCTGCTCAGCAAAATTTAACAATTTATTTTTTCACAGTTCCTTCGTGTCCAAAAATATGGTGTCAGGCAATTAAAAAGCCGATAGCGACAAAAAATAATCGCTATCGGCTGATTTCATGCTGAACCGTGCTGGGAAGCCTAGGACTGAGCCGGCGCCTCGGTCTCGGCGGCAGACTCCTCGGCCTGCAAGGAACGCGCCGCCATGACGTCGTCAGACTCGACAAACTCGAGTATTGCCATTTCGGCGCCGTCGCCGATTCTCGGGCCCAGTTTATAGATGCGGGTATAGCCGCCATTGCGGTTTTGGAAGCCAGGGGCGATTTCGTCAAACAGCCGTCTCACGGTTGCGGGTTGGCGCAGCTTGGCAATGGCCAGTTTGCGGGCGTGCAAAGTGCCTTCTTTGCCCAGCGTAACCATCTGGTCTGCCAGGATGCGCACGCGTTTGGCTTTCACAATGGTCGTAGTTATGCGGCCATGCTGGATCAAGCTGCACACCGAATTGGCCAACAGAGAACGCACATGCGCCGACTTGCGACCTATCTTAAAGGTTAACTTGCGGTGTCTCATCAGAATTATTCCTTGTCATTCGGTTCTAGCTGCTGTGCAATCTGGCGCAACAACTCTTCTTTTACATTTTCATCTAAAGTCATCTCGAGGGAAAGCCCATGCTCCTCAAGCTTTTCATTGATCTCTTGCAGGGATTTTTTGCCGAAGTTGCGGAACTTGAGCATCTGTGTCTCGCTCTTCTCCACCAGGTCGGCTAAAAAATTGATGTTAGCCTGGTTTAGGCAGTTGACCGCCCGCACCGACAACTCCAGATCATTGATGCCTATGCACAATTTGCGCACCAATTCGCGTTCTTCATCGCTTAGTCCTACTGCTGGTGGGGCGAGCATGGCGGTAAGCCCGCCGTTGCTAAAGACGAGCAAATGGCCGCGCAGTATCTGTGCGGCCTGAGAAAGCGCCTTACGCGGGTTTATGCGCCCGTCGGTCCAAATCTCAATCTCGAGGCGGTCAAAATCAGTGTGTTGTCCGACTCGGCAGGCCTGCACATCGTAGCGCACGCGTTCTATCGGGCTGAAATGGCTGTCAATCGGGATGGTGTCAACGGCCTGTTCCTCGTGCTTGTTGTCCTCGGAGAATATATATCCGCGCCCTTTGCGCAATTCCAGTTCCATGCGCAGAGGCTGATTTGAGTCCAAAGTGCAAATATGCAGTTCCGGGTTCAAGACCTGGGTGAAGCCGTCCTCGACAATATTAGCCGCGGTGACCGGTCCGGCCTCTTCGGCATAAAGCTCAATGCGACGCGGGAAGCTGCCCTCGCCGCTTAATTTTAATTGCTTGATGTTAAGGATGATCTCCATAACATCCTCCATAACTCCGGGTATCGAGCTGAATTCGTGGGCCACGCCATCGATCTTCACGCTGGCAACCGCAACCCCCTCGATGGAGGAAAGCAGAACGCGGCGCAATGCGTTGCCAATGGTCAGTCCAAAGCCTTTTTCCCAGGGTTCCGCTATGAATTTGGCATATTTAGCGGTGGCACTTGACTCCTCAACGACAACCGACTGCGGAAGTTCAAAATTTTCGAGGCCTGCCATATGCTATCTCCTTGCTGGTGAATATCAAAAAACAATACTGCTGCAAAGGCTGTCAGTGCTGGTCAGACCCTGCGCCGTTTGGGCGGGCGGCAGCCGTTGTGCGGCAGCGGGGTGACATCGCGCAGCAGGCTGATTTCCAGGCCGGCAGCAGCTATGCCTCGGACGGCGGACTCTCTGCCGTTGCCTGCGCCTTTCACCTGCACTTCGACTTCACGCAGGCCATAGGTGCTGATCGCCTTTTTGGCGGCGTCGCCGGCAATCATCTGGGCCACGTAGGCTGTACTTTTGCGCGAGCCTTTGAAGCCCAGTTTGCCGCCGGTGCTCCAGGCGATGACATTGCCCTGCTGGTCAGTGATCACCACTCGAGTATTGTTGTAGGTAGAGTCTATGTGTACTACGCCGCTGGAAACCTGGCGTCCGCGAACGCGTCGACGTGGTTCGACGGCCGGGCTGGCGCTTTCCGCTGGCTGTTGCTCAAGGACATCAGTTTTTTCTTCTTCTGCCATTTTCTATGCTCCAAATACCTTGTTGTTGATGAATATTGCCTGGGTCCGCAGCGGGGTGCACTGCGAGTGCCGACTATTTGCCGGCCTGCTTGCGTGCCGATTTGTCGCGGATAGCGCCGATGGTCTTCTTGCCTCCCTTGCGTGTGCGGGCATTGGTTTTGGTGCGCTGTCCGCGCGCAGGCAGATTGCGGCGATGTCTTAGCCCTCTGTAGGAGCCAATGGCGATGAGGCGGCGGATGTTCTGCGCCACTTGACGGCGCAGGTCGCCCTCGACGAGGAAGCTCTCCTGCAATACCTGCAGGATGGCGGCGATATTGCTTTCGCTCAAATCGCCGGCTTTGAGCATGGGGTCAATCTGAGCCCTGCGGCAAATCTCGTTGGCCACGCTGGGGCCTATGCCGTAAATATAGGTCAAAGAGACATTTACATGCTTGTTGTTTGGAATATCCACACCAAGGATTCTAGGCATCTTGCTACTTCCTGAGTTAAATCTTAAATTGAGGGCATACCATATCAAATCGCTGCGACACCACTAGCCCTGGCGCTGCTTGTGACGCGTGTTTTTGCAGATCACACGCACCAGACCGGCACGACGGATGATGCGACAATTGATGCAGATTTTTTTTACCGAGGCTCTGACTTTCATTGTTGACCTTCTTTCTTGATATTCCGGCTGGGTACATAAGGCATGGGCAGGCTATGTCGAAAAACGTCAAAACATACCAGACCCTCAAATCATGGACGCCCGGAAACAGTTTTCGCCACTAAATATGGTTCTAGAGGAAAAGACTAAATATAACTTCTTTATGGATTAATGCAAGCTGAAAAACGAAAATCGCTGAGGCGCGGCAGTTGAAAAAGTTTATTTGGACACTAAGACACACAAAGACACACTAAGACACACTAAGACACACTAAAACGCCCCGGGTTTTAAATCTCAGTCCAGGGCTAGCCGCGGCATTTTCTTAACGTTTGCGGTAGGTGATGCGCCCTTTGGTCAGGTCATAGGGCGACATTTCGATGGTGACCTGGTCTCCGGGCAGGATGCGGATGAAGTGCAGTCTCATTTTGCCGCTGATGTGGGCGATGATCTCGTGCCCGTTTTCCAGGGTCACTAGAAACTGCGTGTTGGGCAGTAGTTCTTTGACGGTTCCTTCGATTTTTATACAGTCTTTGGCCATCTAGTCAGTATCTCCGGCTGGTTCGTAGTGATTAATATCTGGTGTTCGAAATGTGCTGACAGCGAGGCGTCTCGGCTGCGTACCGTCCACTGGTCTTGCTGGTCAAAGACAACGCGGTGTGTACCTACGTTGACCATTGGCTCAATGCATAAGATCATGCCTGGCTGCAGGAGCGGCGATCTGCCCGCCATTTTGAAATTGGGCACTTCTGGCGCCTCGTGCATGCTTCTGCCGCAGCCGTGCCCGACCAGTTCTCTGACCACGTGCATGCCGGCTTTTTCGACGAGGTTTTGCACCGCCGCACCTATGTCGCGCACCTGCTTGCCTGGCAGAGCCGCGGCGATGCCGGCATACAGCGACTTCTCAGTGGTCTCCAGCAGCCTGGCAGCCATGCCCTTGGGTGCCTGGCCGGCGCAGATGCTGCGGGCATTGTCGCCTATATAGCCAGCCAGCTTGACGCCCACGTCTATGCTGAGCAGGTCGCCGGGCATGATGATGCGCTCTCGCCTGCCTATGCCGTGCACTACTTCTTCGTTAATGGAGATGCAGATTTGCCCGGGAAAACCGTGATATCCGAAAAAGGCGCTTTCGCCGCCGGTTTCACGGATGAACTCGAGTGCCAGCTGGTCGAGCTGCCAGGTGCTCATGCCAGGCTGGGCGGCAGAGCAGAGCCTGGCGAGAACCTGAGCGGAGGCCTGGGCGGCGGCGCGCACCTTGCTGATCTCCGGCTCCTGATAAATGATGATTTTGCTTTGACGCGACATAGACCAGGGTTATACCTTGTTTTTTGCGCAGCAGCCGCGATTGGCTTTGCCGGCCTGGCGCAGCGCCTCGCACAGGCACCGGTAGTTTTCCTCGGCCTCGACATCTTTGCTATAGGTGATTACCAGCAGCTGGCGCTGTCGGTAATACTCGATGAGCGGGGCAGTCTGCTCCTCATAGACCCGCAGCCGCTCCCTGGCGGTCTGCTCGGAATCGTCACTGCGCTGATACAGCGCGCTGCTGCAACGGTCACAGACCCCTTCTTTGAGGGGCGGCTTAGTCTGCACATTGTAAATTGCCCCGCAGTCCTTGTTGCTGCATACCCGCCTGGCGCTCAAGCGAGTGACAAGCAGCTGGCGCTCGGCATCAATGAGCACTGCGGCTTCCAAGGAGCGCTGGTTTTCATTGAGTATCTCTTGCAGGCTGTCGGCCTGCGCCGCGGTGCGCGGATAGCCGTCCAGCAGACAGCCCTGGCGCAGGACATCGGGCTGTGAAAGCCGCTTTGCTATCATGGCGCTGACTATCTGGTCGGAAACCAGGCCGCCCTTGCTTATCAGGTCCTTGACTTGCAGACCCAGTTCCGAGCCGGAGGACATCTCCTCGCGCAACAGTGCTCCAGTAGAGATGTGCACCAGCCCCATACGCCGGCTGAAAAGCTCGCCCAGGGTGCCTTTGCCGGCGCCGGGAGGGCCAAGAAAAACATAGTTCGACATCAAAACGCCTCGCTTGTGGATATGCGGAAGTCAAGCGCATTATGTAAATCAAGTAATGTAATGGCGATTGGCAAAATTGCAAAAAAACGACGGCGCTTTTTTCGCGCGCTAGGCTGGGATGAGTAGAGTACAAGCCCAAATGATTATGGGACTTTTGGGACTTTTGGGACTAAAAAGCTCTGTGTGTCTTAGTGTGTCTTCGTGTCCAAAAAAAATGCCGGCTGTGCTTTTTGATGGCCTGGGCTGGCTTAGCCCAGTATTTTTTTCAGGAACTGGCCGGTGTATGACTTTTTGCTTTTAGCGACTTTTTCCGGTGTTCCCTGTGCGATGAGCCTGCCGCCCTGGTCGCCGCCCTCCGGCCCCAGGTCTATGATGTGGTCTGCGGTTTTAATGACTTCCAGGTTATGTTCGATGACCAGGATGGTGTTTCCCTGGTCTCGCAGTGAGAAGAGCACCTGCAGGAGCTGCTCGATGTCTGATGAGTGCAGCCCTGTGGTGGGTTCATCGAGCACGTAGAGCGTGTGTCCCTGTGCGCGTCGGCTTAGTTCGCTGGCCAATTTGACGCGCTGCGCCTCTCCGCCGGAGAGGGTGGTGGCCGGCTGTCCCAGCTGTATGTAGCCCAGGCCGACGGCCTGCAGGGTCTGCAGCTTGCGCTTCAGCCCCGGTATGGCCTCGAAGACCTCGGCGGCCTCGTTGACCGTCATTTTTAGCACTTCGGAGACATTGTAGCCCTTAAAGCGCACCGCCAGGGTCTCGCTGTTATAGCGCTGCCCGGCGCAAAGCTCGCACTTTACATAGACATCGGGCAAAAACTGCATCTCGATTTTTTTGATGCCGTCTCCCTTGCAGTTTTCGCAGCGTCCACCCTTCACATTGAAGCTGAAGCGTCCGGGTTTGTAGCCTCGTATCTTGGCGTCGTTGGTGCTGGCGTAGATTTGCCTGACCTGGTCAAAGAGGCCGGTATAGGTTGCCGGGTTGGAGCGCGGTGTGCGTCCTATGGGGCTTTGGTCTATGATGATCATTTTGTCTATGTGTTCAAGGCCTTCGATGCGGCTATGCTTGCCCGGCTCCTCGCTTTTCAGCTCCAGGTGTTTTTTCAGCGCTCGGCACAGTATGCTATTGACCAGGGTGCTTTTGCCCGAGCCGGAGACTCCGGTGACGCAGGTGAAGGTGCCCAGGGGTATTTTCACGTTGAGCTTGTGCAGGTTATTTTCCTCGGCGCCGCGTATATACAGCTGCTTGCCGTTGCCCGGCAGGCGTTCTGCTGGCAGCGGGATTTCGCGCGCTCCGGAGAGGAATTGACCGGTGACTGAGGCCTGGCAGGCGAGGATATCCTGGCTAGGTCCGGCGAAGACCAGTTGTCCGCCGTATCTTCCTGCTCCCGGTCCCAGGTCTATGAGGTAGTCTGCGGCGCGCATGGTATCCAAGTCATGTTCGACGACGATGACGGTATTTCCCAGGTCTCTCAAGCTGCGCAGTGTATCGAGCAGCTTTTCATTGTCTCTCTGATGCAGCCCTATGCTGGGTTCATCGAGGATATAGAGCACGCCCACCAGTCCGCTACCCACTTGGCTGGCCAGACGTATGCGCTGCGACTCTCCGCCTGAGAGCGTGCCGCTTTCGCGGTTCAACGTCAGGTAGTTGAGTCCCACCGAGCGCAGGAAGCCCAGGCGTGCCCCGATCTCGCGGCGCAATTCCCGCGCCAGCTCGGCTTCCTGCGGCGGCAGCTCCAGGTTTTCGATGAATTCCCAGGCCCGATCTATGTTAAGGCTACAGAAGTCGTCTATGCTGTGCTCTTGTATGGTTACTGCGAGGAACTCCGGTCTCAGGCGTTTGCCATTGCAGTCCGGGCAGATTTCGTAGCTCATGTGTTCCTGCAGTCTTCTTTGCAGGTCTTCGCTATCGGTTTCGCGGTGTCGCCGCAGCAGGTTGGGTATGATTCCTTCAAAGGGTTTGCGCCAGGGCATGAGCTTGCCCCGCTTCCAGGTGTCAAAATTGATGATTTCATCGCCGCTGCCGTAGAGCAGTATCTGGCGCAGCTTTTCGGGCAGTTTTTCCCAGGGCGTGGTCAAGCTGAAGTCATAGTGTTCGGCCAGACAGCGCAGATAGTGGTTGTAGAGGATGATAAGGCGGCGCATGCCTCGGCGCCAGAGCGGGATGGCGCCGTTTTTGATGGAGAGTGTGGGGTCGGGCACCACGGCTTCAGGGGTGAAGATGAGGCGTTTTCCCAGGCCGTCGCAGGTGGGGCAGGCGCCGTAGGGGCTATTAAAGGAGAAGTTGCGCGGCAGCAGCTTGCCAAAGCTCAGGTTGCAGTGCGGGCAGGCAAGATGCTCGCTGAGCGTTTCCTCGGCCCAGCCGCCCTTGCTGTCCGGATCCTCTTTGAGAACAATCAGCAGACCCTGGCCTTTTTTCAGGGAGAGTTCGACGGAGTCGTGCAGGCGGCTTTTCTCCACTTGCCCGATGACCAGGCGGTCCACCACCGCCTCGATGTGATGGCGCAGGTTTTTATTTAACGCCGGTGGGCTGTCCAGCGAGACGATTTTGCCGTCTATCCTGGCGCGCACGAAGCCGTCTTTGCGCATGTTTTCGATGATGTCCTTGTGTTCGCCTTTGCGTCCGCGCAGGTATGGTGCCAGCAGCATGATTCTGCTGTCCTGCGGATATGCGGCCAGCTGCCGGCTGATGTCTTCCGCGCTTTGATTGCGTATTTCCCGTTTGCATTTTGGGCAGTGCGGGTGTCCGCAGTGTGCATATAGCAGGCGCAGGTAGTCGTAGATTTCGGTGCTGGTTGCCACGATCGAGCGCGGCGAGGCTCCAGCGCTGCGCTGTTCAATGGCAATGGCTGGGGAGAGGCCTTCGATGTGCTCTAGCTCCGGCTTCTGCATGCGGTCCAGGAATTGCCTGGCATAGGCCGAGAGGCTTTCGACGTAGCGTCTTTGTCCCTCGGCATATAGCGTATCAAAGGCCAGCGAGGACTTGCCTGAGCCGCTGGGACCGGTAATGACCACCAGGGAGTCGCGCGGTATGCGCAAATCCAGGTGTTTGAGATTATGTTGGCTGGCGCCCTGTATGATGATATCGTTCATTAGATTATATGATTAGGCATGGAAGCCGTTGTAGTGAAAAAGGTAAACTTATAAAATAATTTGTCCGAGCCAGGTTACAAGTTTTTGCCTCCGGAGTTTTTGAAGAGTCGAAAAGCTGCATGCGTCTTAGTGTGTCTTGGTGTAACTTCGTGTCCAAAACCCTGCTTGCTGCGACAAAATGTCGCAGTCTTGTCGGCTTCAATACGGTTTTCGCCCATGAGTTTTCTGGCATGTTTTCTGCTAATATATAATTAACTACTTTTAATTTTTTCATACAGGAGGTATTTTTATGAATTACGACAAGTTTACAGAATTAAGCCGCGCCAGTCTCGGCACTGCGCAGCAGATTGCGGCCAAGATGGGGCACCAGGAGCTGCTGGGTCTACATTTGCTGGCGGCCATTTTGCGTCAGGGCGATAGTCTTGGGTCCAAGATTTTGGAGCATGCCGGCTTGTCCTTGAAGACATTGTCTCAGGAGCTGGAGCGCGGCCTAGGCTCCTTGGCGCGCGTCAGCGGCCAGGGCAGCCAGGTTTACATTGGCTCTGAGGGCAACAAGCTCTTGCAGGAGGCTGAGCAGCTGGCTGACTCCATGCGCGACGACTTTGTCAGCGTCGAGCACCTGCTGGCCGGCATACTCGAAGAGGGCGGCAAGGCCGGGGAAATCCTGCGCCGACAGGGGCTTACCCGCGAGAAGCTGCTGGCCGCCATGAAGGAGCTGCGCGGCGCGCAGCGAGTCACTAGCCCTAATGCCGAAGAGAATTTCCAAGCCCTGGAAAAGTACGGCAAGGACCTGACCAGCATGGCCAGCCAGAATAAGCTGGACCCGGTCATAGGCAGGGACGAGGAGATAAGGCGCATCATACAGATACTCTCGCGGCGCACAAAAAACAACCCGGTGCTCATCGGCGAGCCTGGCGTGGGCAAGACCGCCATAGTCGAGGGCCTGGCACAGCGAATTATACAGGGCGATGTGCCCGAAGGACTCAAAGAGCGCAGACTGATAGCCCTGGACATGGGCGCGCTTATCGCCGGAGCCAAGTACCGCGGCGAGTTCGAGGAGCGCCTGAAAACCGTGCTCAAAGAGGTGACCAGCACCGAGGGCGAGATCATCCTCTTTATTGATGAGCTGCACACCGTGGTGGGAGCCGGGGCCGCAGAGGGGGCCATGGACGCAGGCAACCTGCTGAAGCCCATGCTGGCCAGAGGCGAGCTGCATTGCGTTGGCGCCACCACCCTGGACGAGTACCGCAAACACATAGAAAAAGACGCCGCCCTGGAAAGAAGGTTCCAGACCGTGCTGGTCAGCGAGCCTAATGTGGAGGATACCGTCTCCATCCTGCGCGGCCTGCGCGAACGCTACGAGATACATCACGGCGTGAGCATCAGGGACGGCGCCCTGGTCAGCGCCGCCTTGCTCTCCGACCGCTATGTTTCCGACCGTTTTTTGCCTGACAAGGCCATAGACCTAGTTGACGAGGCCGCCGCCAAGCTGCGCACTGAGATCGACAGCCGCCCGGTGGAACTGGACGAGGTCATACGCCGACAGATGCAGCTGGAGATAGAACTGGCCGGGCTGCGCAAGGAGAAGGACAGCGCCTCGAAGGAGCGCGCCGAACGTCTGGAAAAAGAGCTGAGCCAAGTGAAGGAAAGCTGCGAGGCTTTGCAACAGCGCTGGGAAAGCGAAAAACAGGCCATAGGGAAAATCCGCCAGCTCAAGGAGGCTCTGGAACTGGCGCGCACGCAATTGGCCAAGGCACAGCGCGACTACGATCTTAACCGTGCCGCCGAGCTTGACAACGGTGTAATCCCCGGCCTGGAAAAACAAATTCGCGAAGCCGAGGCGCAGGTGAAACAGAGTAGCGACGACAGACTGCTGAAGGAAGAAGTTGACGAAGAGGATATCGCCGAAGTGGTGAGCCGCTGGACTCATATACCGCTAAGCAGACTGCTGCAGGGTGAGCGCGAAAGACTGCTGCAAATGCCCGATGAGCTGCATAAACGAGTCATAGGACAGGACAGAGCGGTAGACGCGGTCTCGGAGGCCATACTGCGCGCCCGAGCTGGCCTGAAGGACCCAAAACGCCCGGTGGGCAGCTTTATTTTTCTGGGGCCTACCGGCGTGGGCAAGACCGAGCTGGCTAAAACCCTAGCCGAAAGCATGTTCTCCGACGAAAAGGCCATGATACGCATAGACATGTCTGAGTACATGGAGAAGTTCGCCGTCTCTCGCTTGCTAGGCTCCCCTCCCGGCTATGTAGGCTATGAGGAGGGCGGGCAGCTTACCGAGGCCGTGCGACGCCGACCCTACTGCGTGCTGCTTTTCGACGAGATCGAGAAGGCGCATCCCGATGTCTTCAACGTTTTGCTGCAGGTTCTTGACGACGGGCGCCTGACCGACTCGCAGGGCAGGGTGGTTGACTTCAAGAACTGCATCATTATCATGACCTCGAACATAGGCAGCAAGGAGATCGCCGCCAGCGAGGGCAGTGACGAGGAACGCATGCATTCCCGCGTGCTCGAACAGCTGCGCCAGGTCTTTAGACCGGAATTTCTTAACCGCCTAGATGATATCGTGGTTTTCCACCGACTCGAAAAACAGCATCTGCGCGCCATTGTCGATATACAATTGCAGGAGCTGGCCGCCCGTCTGGCGCAGATGCGCATAGGCTTGCAGGTCAGCGAGGAGGCGCGCCAGGCACTCGCCGAGGAGGGTTACGACCCGGTCTACGGGGCGCGACCGCTGAAGCGCGTTATCTCCCGGCAGCTGGAGAATCCGCTCTCGCGGCGGCTTATCGCCGGCGAGCTTTCCGAGGGGCAGGCGCTGCACATAGGCTACGACGGCGACAGCAAAGCCTACCGCTTCGAGGCGACGCAGGTTTAGGACACGAAGTCACACTAAGCATTGTGCCCTGAAAGGGCAGCCTAATATAGCCCAGGGTAAGCGAGGCCGCAGGCCGAGCGACACCCTGGGTAAAAGCCCCCCAAAAATCCGGTGCCCTGTAAGGGCGCTGGATTTATCTATTGCCAGTTTCTGCCGCTGGACTCGATCAGGAACTGTCCTGGTTCCTGGTCGAAGTGCAGCAGTATGAGTGTGTGCTGGTCTGCTTTGTAAGGCTCGGTTTGCAGGGCTGGCGCTCTGACTATGTTTGAGAGCCTCAATTCATCAATGATACCTTTGGACCAGGCCCAGTCGCCGAAAGATTCTCCGCTCAGGTCGGGTCCGTCTGCTGAGCCTGCCACTGCGAGTCGTCTTGCCAGGGCGCAGTGGGTTGGCTGATATGTGGTGCTGACTTTCATTGTTCCATCCAGAGCCATTTGCATGCTCTTTTTTTCTGCGTCCCAGCTGATCATCAGCTGATGCCAGCCTTCGCCTACAGCCAGCTCGAGCTCCTGCACTTGTTCTCCCACCCAGGTTTTGTAGGCATACATGTCGCAGTGGCTTTGTCCATCGGCGCCCTCATAGCTTTTGCGTCTTAGCTCATGTCCGCTATATGGCGCCTGGGAGAGCAGCGGGTTGGAATTGATATGGAAGATAGTACCGTTGCTCATGTCTTCGCTGGCTTCTTTGGAGCCGTAGACCCAGAGTTCCAGGGTTCCAGCCTGGTCGTTGAAGCCGTGGTCCCAGATGCTGATGCCCCGTCCCATGCGCAGTGCCGAGCCAAATTTGCCGGCTGCGCTTTCCGGCGGGTTTTTGCCGTCCCGGTATGAGAAGGGATATGGCGGCTTTCCCTGCCAGGTGTTTTGGAACTGCTGCCAGCCTTGCAGCATATGCTGCAAGACGGCCTGTTCGAAAAGTGCGATGCGGTTGCGCTGCTCCTCGTTTTCCGCCAGGCTTTTGGCTTGTTCCATCCAGGTCTGCAGCTCTTGCAGGATTTCTCTTACCTGGTAGCGGTCGTAAGACTGCAGCAGGCTGTGTGCGCCCTGAACCAGATAGGACTGCTCGATGCGCTTATAGATATTCTGCATGGGTTCGGCAGCCTTGCCGTAGTATAATGCAAAGAATTCAGCGAGCAGGGCATCCACATCCAGTTCTGGTTGCATGGCGAGCCTGGCGCTTAAATATCCGTCTATATATGGCGTCACGCCACAGAAGAACAATGACTCCACTTTGTCTTCGGCCATTTTTTGCAGGTATTTCGGGATGCGGTGGGCGTGAAAGCCAGGCCAGGCTTTGAAGCCCTGCATCTGGCCGTACTGGTCGGGGAAGCATTGATATATCCAGCAATTGAGCATAATGCCGGTGCTTTTTTTCATCTCCACCCACTCATTATACATCTTCACTTCACCTCGGTTTTGCAGCGAAAAATATAGGTTGGGTGCCCAGCAGGGACCGGCGGCGACATTGTCAGGCAAGGTTACATTTTTGGGCGCCTGGGCATAATCGGCATAGCTCATCTGACCTATGATTAACTCGGGGCAAGGTTCCTTTAGCTCCCTAGCCACTTTGGCAGTGAATTCCCAAACGTATTCGCTGGCGTATCCTGAAGAGAAGGAGCCGCCCTTGCGCTCGTGTTGCGGGGTGTGCTGCACTATGCATTTGGGGCACTGGCACCAGCTCATGTTGTCCATAGGCACCACGGCAAAAAAGCGCTTGCCCTGGGCGTAGGCCTCTTTGGCGTCTGCTACGACTTGCGCGATGAATTCCGGCTCGCTATAGCACATTTGCGGCGGCGGGTCCCCCATAGGCGAGCCGTCTTGGTTCTTGGCGAACAAACGTGGTTTATGTTCGACAAAAAGCTGCGGTTTCTTGTCATTTTTGCGCCAGTAGCGGTCATAATATTCATAAAAGGAATGATTTGTATTGAAGCGTGTCCAGAGCGGCATCCTCATTCTCATATGGTATATATCGCGTTCTTGACTGTTGGGGTGGTTATGCAGTATTCTGCTCATGGGCGAGTCGCTCTCGGTCATGCCGCTCGAGGAGCGGTAAAGGATGGCAGGGCGGCGCGTGTTCGTGCCTGAGGCGGAGAAACTCAGCTCGTCTTTTTTGGGGTATACCCGACCCAGGTCGCCGGCAAAATACCAGCGTACTCCGCAGTAGTCTTCGAGGAATTCATAAACCGCAAAGACGCTGCCGGTTTCGACGCCAAAGCGTGGCACTTCGGCCTTGGGTCGCGGTTTGGCCGGAGTCTCGCCGTCATACAGCACACCTTGCTCATGGTCGAAGTTAAGCAAGAGCTTAGTGTACTGGTCTTTTTTGAATGGTTCGCTGGGCAGGCCGTCTTCGTAGTAGCGGTTGACGTCTCTGGACATACGAAATTCATCGAGCACGCCGGCCTGTCGCGGATTGATGTCGAAGCTGTTTGCGCGGGCACATTTTGTCTGTTCATACTTGCCTTCAGCCACGATTTTGCCGTCCACCAGAATTTGTTTTATTCCTTTTTCACTGTCCCAGTTAGCGCAAAGCAGATGCCAGCCTAGGCTCAGGGCTTCGGTGGATATGGTTTCTCTGCGTCCTTCGGTCCAGGTGGCGTAAGAGATTCGGTGCTGGTTTTTCTCATCGGTATAAAAGGTGTGTGACTCCTGAAAGTCATTGCTGGCGATGCGCCAGATATTCCCTTTTACGTCGCCGCTCATCCAGAGCTCTATGCTGCCTTTATGGTCGGGAAAGTTATGCGAGTCCCAGTTAATACTGCTGCTATTGGGCGCCTGCCCCAGTCCGAAGCGTCCTTTTGCCGCTTTGTAGTGTCCGCTTTGGCTTAAAGGCCAGGGGTTGGGGTAAATGTCGCGTCCGAGCAGGAAAATCCCTTCTGCTTTGAAGCTCAGGCAATACTCCTGTTCTTTCAGGTTTCCCATGTGCAGGCCGGCAGCTCGGCTCAGGGCGCTGTCTCCCACTGAGATGTTAAGCAGGCCGGGATTGGGGCTCTCCGCATCGCTGATGATGGGCAGCGTGGCGCCGCTGATCAGGCGGATATGCTCTTGCAGCTCTTTTGCAGCCCATTCAGCGCTAATGCTGGCCGGCAAGGCCGGTACGATAATCTGAGCCTTGGCCTGCCCAGACTGCGCCAGCGTATAGTCGATGGCAAAAACGCACGGAGCCAGGGTGATGAAGACTGCGCTCAGGAAAAGCAGAGGACGGCATAGAGGGTACATGGTAGCTCAGGTATATAGAGAATCTGGATAAAAAGTCTTGGAACCACTAAGGCACACGGAGGGAGGAGGACACGAAGGCACACGAAGGCGTATTCGTCTTAAAGAGTCATTTGTGGACTCGATAGGGGACGGGAGCGGAGGAGAAAAAAAAGTCGCAAAAAATCCTAAAAAACGCTTGCACAATTGAAATAAACACCTAAGTTAGGGTAATGTCAGTGGAAGATAGGGGGATTTTGGGTTGTTTAGGGTGATTTAGGTGAAAGATTTTATTTCTGTTTGAGTTGAATTGGCATTATGTCTAGGTCCTCGTCTAATCGCAAGCGGTTTTTTTCCGGCACGCATCCGGTTTCGGTGGATGCGCAGCGCCGCATTGCCATGCCTAAGAGCTGGCGCTTGCCTGAAGACACTGAGGATACGCAGTTTTTCTTGGTTCCCGGACGCAATAAGCGTATATTTGTCATAACGGAAGAGCGCGCCGAAAAATTGTTTGACAGCGCTGAACGAATTTCGGTGCTTGATGGTGACGGCATGGGAGCCTGTGAGGACATAGCCTCCAAGATGCAGATCGTCAATCTGGACAAGCAGGGGCGTTTTGCGCTGGACCAAGCCCTGGCCACACATGCGGGCATTAGCAATAAAGCGGTGTTTCTCGGAGCAATCTTTTGCGGCAGCATCGTCGCTCCTGAAAATAAGGAGGAGCTAAGCAATCCCAGCGACATGAGTTTGGACCATCTGCAGCGCATCGAGGAAAAGGCCAGCGCTTTGAAAGCAAGCTCCACTATTTGAAGGAGATATGGAGACTGACAAGGACACATTCATCAGCTTCGCTACAGATGACTTTTCAACATCAATCAGTATTGCTGGACGAGGCGCTGGGGCTGCTCTGTGAAAACCGCGGCAGGCGTTTTATCGACGGCACGCTAGGCGGCGGCGGACACAGCGAGGGCATATTGCGCAGTCTGCCAGAGGCCGAAGTGCTGGGCATAGACCGCGATCCGGAGGCGCTGGCGGCGGCCAGCTTAAGGCTGCAAGGCTGGGGCGAACGCTTTAGGGCAGTGCAGGGACGCTTCTCGCAGATGCAAAGCCTGGCAGAGCAGCAGGGCTGGCAGGAGGTAGACGGTGTGCTGCTCGATATCGGGGTGTCATCCGCACAGATTGACAACCCGGCAAGGGGCTTCTCCTTCCGCTTTGACGCCCCCTTGGATATGCGCATGAATCCACAGGAAGGGCAAAGCGCAGCAGACCTGTTGAACCAGCTACCCGAGCAGGAGCTGGCCGATATCCTCTATCATTACGGCGAAGAGCGCAAGGCCAGGCGCATCGCCAAGGCAATTGTGGAAAGACGAGAGCTCAAACCCTGGGAGACTACCGGCGAACTGAATGAGTTGCTGGAGAGAATCGTGGGCAGAGCCAGGCAGCACGGCCTGCCCCCGGCCACCAGGAGCTTTCAGGCGCTGCGCATCGCAGTCAATGCCGAGCTTGAAGAGCTGCGACTGGCCTTGCAGGCAGCCTTGCAAATCTGCCGGGTCGGTGGACGCATAGCGGTGATTAGCTTCCACTCCCTCGAAGACCGCATCGTCAAGAATTTTTTCCGGCATGAGGCCAGCAGCTGCGTCTGCCCGCCGGGTCTGCCCATATGCAACTGCGGCAAAAAGGCAAGCCTGAGGCTGGTCAATAAAAAAATCATCCTGGCGGCGGCAGAGGAGCGGCGGCAGAATCCCCGGGCGGCCTCAGCAAAACTGCGAGTGGCCGAAAGAATTCTCTAAAGTCATAGAAGCTGTCATTTTTTCCGCTTTTCAGCGCGGTTTAATTTATTATTTTTAACTCTTCTGGAGTTCTGCGATGTCAAATATTTCCAGGGCCACCTTGGCCAAACCCGCCAAGCTCAGCGTCAATATTGCGGACTGTTTTTCCGATTTTGCCAGCTGGCTGGTTTTGGTTGCCATCTTGGTGGCCGCGCTGGTCTGGGGAGGTTTTTTGCTGATCAACAAGAATCAGGAGATCAAGGACCTGCAGAAAGAGGTTTTGCGCATAGCCGGCGAGAACTCCGCCTTGGATAAGCAGTTGCAGTACCGCCGCGCCGAGCTGGAAAGTCAAAAAAACAGCAAGCAGATAGTGGTACAAGCCGAAAAGATGGGGCTGCGCCCAGCCAGAGGGCAGCAGGTCGAGCACCTGCGCATGGTGAAAGAGGCGAACCCGCGTCCGGACGACTCGTTTCTGAGCATGCTGCGCTGATCGACCAGGTCCAAAAAGCCTTTGAGCCGCTAAGGGGGAGAGGACACGAAGACACACGAAGGGACACGAAGGCACACGAAGGCGCAACACTTAGCAAGGGCTATACATTTGAAAAGCACACAGTTGATCAAAGACTCCATGCTTGGCCTGGCCAGGTCGCTTTGCCTTTTGGCTCTGTGGCTTGTTGGCTTACTAAAAAAATATTTATTGTGCATTCAGCCGGCTGAGGAGCCGGAGGCTGGCGTACTCAGCCATCGTCTGCGTTCGGGCATCTCTCATCGTTTTACACTGATGGGGCTGTTACTTCTTGCCTGCTTTGTGCTGCTCTGGCTTCATGTCTACAAGCTGCAAGTGTCCAGGCATATTGAATTCGACCACAAGGCCCTGAAGGTATACAGCCGTTATCAACTGCTGCCGGCGCAAAGGGGCAGAATCTACGATGTCAACGCCAATATATTGGCCTGCGACCTGGCCTCTTATGATATCCTGGTGGAGCCTAAGCGTTTCGCCAAATTGATGCCAGAGCTGGTCGAGCTCGCGGTAATGCATTTGAAGCTGGAGCGGCGACAAGTGCAGCAGCGTCTCAAGAGCGCGCTCGAACATCGTTTTGCCTGCATTGCCATTGACGAGTTAAGCGCTGAAAAGGCCATACCACTGTTCAAGGAAAGAATGCCGGGCATAGACATACAGGCTAACCCCGAGGCAATTCCCACTACATATCAGGTGCTGTTTTATCCGCAAGGACTGGATAAGCAGCGCGTTGACGATATCATCGAGCGACTGATATTTTATGCCCCGGAGTGCCGCGATTCGCTTAACGCCAAAATACAGCTGGCTCTGGGAAAGCAACGCGAAATCCCGCTTAAATTGAATGTGGCTCTGGATGATGCGCAGAAATTCATGGATGCGGTAAGGGCGCTGCGCATTATGGGCGTGCGCGCACTGGAGACCTGCAGCCGCAGCTACCCGCATGACGGGCAACTGGCCAATATGCTGGGCTACCTGGACTGCAACCGTGTGGGTATCAGCGGCATAGAAGGACTGTTTGATGATGTTATGAAGCCGAAAAGCGGCAAGGTCGAAAGACTGCTGGACCGTAAAGGCAAGCCGGTGGGCGACGGACTGAGGGTCATTACTGCGCCCAGCAACGGAGCCGATGTCTACCTGACCATTATGCAGCCCTTGCAGCAGATCGTTGAAGAGGAGATGCTGCCCATGCTCGAACAATTCAAGCCGGACCATGCCTACGCTATGATGCTCAACCCGGCCAGCGGCGCGGTTATGGCTGTCGCGCAGTTTCCGCAGTTCAATCCGAATCTGCGCAATAGCATGCTGCCTGCGGCGCTGCCAAACCACGCCCTCTATAAATGCTATGAGCCAGGCTCCATCATGAAGGGACTGAGCGTGGCAATAGCCCTGGAAAACCGCAGCGTAGACCTGGACAGCCAGTATTACTGCGAAAGGGGAAGCTGGCGCTATGGCGGCAGAATACTGCGGGATACGCATAGCTATGAGGATATGAGCGTCTGCGATATAGTGCAGAAGTCCAGTAATATCGGCGCGGCCAAGATCGCCTTGGACATGGGCGAGGAGGCCCTCTACAAAGGGCTGGCGGCTTTTGGCTTCGGACGGGCCACAGGCCTGGGCTTCTACCCGGAAAACGAGGCTGCGCGCTATTTCAAGAACGAATCCCCGGGCTTGTTTCGCAATCTGCGCAGCTGGGATACTCTGACGGTGACGCGCATGCCCATAGGGCAGGGCATCTCGGCAACTCCTTGGCAGATGATGCAGGCCTGGTCTAGCCTGGCTAACCACGGCGTTATGATGCAGCCGTATATTGTGGATAAGGTCGTCTATCCGGACGGCAGGCAGGTGCGCTCAGTGCCCAGAATAAAAGCGGTCCCCTTGGCGCGCGAAACCAGCCAGCTGATGACCCAGGCTCTGAAGACGGTTACTCAGCGAGGCGGCACTGGCACCAGGGCCGCAGTGGAGGGCTATGAGGTTGCCGGCAAAACCGGCACGGCGCAAATCTGGGTGAATGCTGATGCCAGCAAAGGTATTAAAGGACACTACTCTAATAAGATGCACTTTTCCTCGTTTGTCGGCTATGTGCCAGCGGAGCGACCCGCATTCCTGCTGATGGTCTGCGCTGAGAATCCAAAAGGACCATATAGAACCGGCGGCGTAGTCTGCGGACCGACTTTTCAAAGAATTGCCAAGCGCAGCTTGGAGTACCTGCAGATTGAACCCGACTATGACCCGGAGCAGGAAGCAGAGACTTTTACAGTCGAAGCCGGCATGGCATCGCCTGCGAGAAGCGGCTTCTAGGAGCCAGAAGGCAAAATTGGACACGAAGTCACACGAAGGGGGAGGGCACGAAGTCACACGAAGGGACGGCAAGACAGGGCATTACTGTTAAAGGAAATGAGCAGAAAATTTTCAGAATACATCGCAGTACTCTCGGAGTTTCTTTTGGACTACGGGGGGGATTTGCAGCGTGATATCCAGTCCGCCTGCGCCGATTCGCGCAACTGCACTGAGGGTAGTCTGTTTTGCGCCATGCAGGGTCAGGCTTTTGACGGGCATAACTTTGTTGATTCCGCCTTGCAGGCCGGTGCGATCGCTGTGTTTTCCGAGCGCCGCCTCAGTTTGCCGCCCGGCATGCCCTGGGCAGTGCTGAGAGACCCCTATGTCGCTTTTGGACGCATCGCGGAATTTGCCGCGGACTATCCTGCCCGCAGCTTAAAGCTGTTGGGGGTCACTGGCACCAATGGCAAGACCACTACAGCGTATCTGCTCAGACATCTGCTCCGCAGCGCGGGTTTCAGCGCCGGCATGATTGGCACGGTGGAATATGATTTAGGCTGCAGCCTGCTGCCCGCAGAGCGTACCACACCCACCCCCTTTGAGCTGCAGAAGCTGCTGGCGCAAATGCGCGGCAACCAGCTCGAATACGCCGTGCTCGAACTCTCCAGCCACGCCCTGGCTCAGGAAAGACTGGGTAGCGCCAAACTCGCCGGCGCCGTATTTACAAACCTGAGCCGGGACCACCTGGACTACCATGCCGACTTCGAGCAGTACTACCAGGCCAAAAGAAAGCTCTTCACGGAAATGCTGCAACCCGATGCTCCCATGATCGTCAACCTGGATGACCCCTGGGGCAGACGACTGGCGCAGGACTGTGCCGGACAAAATATTGTCGGATATAGCCTGGAGGGCAACAAAGACGCCGCCGTGCAGGTGAAAGACATACAGGCTAGCCTGCACGGCTCAGGCTTTACCCTGCTTGGGCGGCAGAGCGCTTGGAGCTTGCAAAGCTTGCTGAGCGGACACTTCAATGTCTATAACCTGGCCGGTGCCGTCTGCCTGGCTCAGGCACTGGGCTTGGAGCAGGACAGCGTGCAAAAAGCCCTGGACTGCTTTCAAAATGTGCCCGGACGAATGCAGCGCATCGCTGGCGACAAAGGGCCGACTGTCTTTGTCGACTATGCGCATACCGACGAGGCTCTGCGTAATGTGCTCGCTGCGCTGCGTCCTATCTGTCAGGGACGACTCTGCCTGCTCTTTGGCTGCGGCGGCAATCGCGACCGCAGTAAGCGGCCTCTGATGGCAAAAGCCGCCGAACAGGGTGCCGACCTGGTTTATCTGAGCAGCGACAACCCGCGTTTCGAAGAGCCTGAGGATATTATCGCCGATGTGATGCGCGGCTTTGCCAAACCGGAAAAAGTGAAAGTGATTGTCGAGCGTCAAAACGCCATACGCCAGGCCATTGCTGGCGCGCAACCCGAGGATGTGGTTCTCATCGCAGGCAAGGGACACGAGAACTACCAAGAGAGCAAAGGCGTGAAAAAACACTTTGATGACGCCGAGACCGCCGCGGCATGCCTGCAGAATTTTTGGGTATACTAAATCATACTAAGCCCTCGCAAATTTTTAGGCTTTAATTCAGCCTTTGTCTCGGCATTTTTGCCAGGTCGTGCCTTACCCGCCCTATCTTGCCTCTGTAGACAAAACCACCCAGACTGCCAAGGCTTATTTGACGATACAGTCGCTTCCGCCTGCCGGTGCGGAGAATCTGCAATTGTGCTGTTGCAAACCCTGGATGTTTTCGGCATACATTGCTGAGCGCCAGAAATCTCCCTCGTCGCGCCAGTCAATGCGCACGCGTTCAAAACTGAGGTCCTGGGCATTCAACAGATAGAAAGCCGAGTCTGCCGTGACTCGGCCAAACTCGCCGTAGCTGCGCTGGGGGTCATCACGCTGCGGGTCGTAGTTGACCGAGCCGTACTCGAAGGCGACATCGCTGAAGGAAATATTTTCAAGCACCGCATTTTTGTTGGCGGTTACATAACAGGAGCGCTGTCCTTTGCCGCGCAGATGATTGAAGCTGATGTTGCGCATGGCTTTGACCGGCTCATCCTGGCTGCCGCGCACATCGGATGAGACCAGCAGCGGACGCTGGCAATCCAAGTAGATATTGTTGAAGAGTATATTTTCTATATGCACGCCTTCAGACTGCTGCGAGTATCTTGAAATAATGCAGATGCCCGTGCGCGTGTCACGAATTATGCAGTTGTTGATTACGCAGTCACGGATTGTGCCATTGCCCACACCGATACGGAAAGCGTTGCAGCGTGTGCGTAAAATACAGTTGTTGACTGTAACCTGTTCGCAGACCCGGCTTTGGTCTTTTAGCGGGCGCACATTGCCGCGCAAAGTCAGGCAATCGTCGCCGGAGTCTATGTTGCAATCGCTTACCGTGACGCGACGGCAGCAGTCTATGTCTATGCCATCGCCATTCCAGGTGCGCTGGTCGTTCCAAATCTTCAGACCCTTGATGCTGACATCATCACAGCCATGCAGAAAACAGGTCCAGTACGGTGCGTTATAGAGCTGGACATTCTCGATGCTAATATTGCTGGACTCGCAAAAGTAGAGCATCTGCGCCGGGCGCCAGTGTGGATACTCGAACAGATGCGGGTGCTCCGCCCAGGGACGGTCGGAAAATGCCTGGCGGTTGCCGTCAATGCGTCCAAAGCCGCTGATGCTGACATTTTCCACCTCGACGGCACAAATCAGGTGGGCGCCGCTGACTCGCTCCTTGAACACCTGGTTTTGTACGCAGAAGTCGTCCTTGTTATAGTCTTCCGGATTTGGGCTGCCCAATATGGTTGCCCCATTTTCCAGGTGCAGACCCACATTGCTGCGCAGGTGTATACTGCCGCTCAAATAGGTCCCTGCCGGAAAAAGCACAGTGCCCCCGCCGGCCTGGCTGGCTTTTTCAATGGCCTCTTGGATGCAGTCGGTGCAAAGCTGGCCGGCCTGACCGCTGGCGCCAAAATCCCTGACGTTCAACATTTGTCGTCTCCTAATGCAAGTTTGTTTTTTACCTAACCACGAAAATAAATGTTATGCTTTCAGTTTTTCGCCCTTTGGTGTACCTTAGACCCCGTCCAAAAAGGGGGGGGACATAGTAGCGCCTCTACGAGGCGCCGGTTTTGATGGTTGCCTTAACCCCAGGCTGAAGCCTGGGGTTAAGCATGGTTATGCGCCTACGGCGCAAATAGATACGCCATTTTTTGGTAAATTGTGCCGGGGGATAAAACGGTTCGTTTCTGCGGCATAATTCATCCGATGATTCTGATTTTGCCAGTAGTATTGACCTTGGCCAGGTAACCATAAAAGCAAAATTCTCGTAAAAAAACGCAAACTTCCTGCTGAAATTTCAATTTTTTCTTGAGAATCTGTCCATTTGGTGCCCCGAAGGGGCAACCTAATGTAGCCCAGGGTAGCGCTCGGCTCCGTAGGAGCCGAGCGCTACCCTGGGTAAAAGCCCCCCAGAATCCGGCGCCCTGTAGGGGCGCCACTAACGGCTTTTCGGCGTTATGGTCTTTTTGGATGGGGTCTACCTTAGTGAGACTTCGTGTGTCTTCGTGTCCTCCCCCTTCGTGTGTCTTAGTGTCCAAAATCCTGCCAGGCAAGCTTTTTGGAGGAGGCCTGAGTTTAATCGCGTTTTTCGATTTTCAAGGCGATGGAGCGCTGGAACTCGGGCAGGGTCAAGAGCAGGGGCAGAGCTGCGTCGTCGAGCACGAGCTTTCTTTCCTCTATGATTTCAGCATTGCGCGGATTCATGATTTGCAGCTTATATTCGCCAGGCGGCAGCGACTCGATTTCGATTTTCTGCCCCAGATGTCTGGCGGCTTTGAGATTTTCGACATCGGAATAATAGTAGTCCTCATCAAAAATCCAAGCGTAATAGCGCTCTTCGCCCAGCATTTCATTGAGCGACAAAGCCGTATCCGGCAGCCTGTTTTCTCGGCTGCGCAGCTTGCGTCTGTCAATTTTAGCAGCGAAGCGGCTGATTGCCAAGTAGTTATCATAGAGCTGCTTATCCTCGAGCAAAGCAAACCACCAGTACATGGGCAGCAGGCCGGCGGAGTTGAACAGCCCGGTCCACAGTCCGATTTCTACCTGTTTGACCAGGTTGCCCATGCTGTCGGCGTAGGAAGAGCCGCCGAACTCAGTGATGCCCAGTGGCTTCTCCCATTTTTCGCCGTATTGCACGCCGGTTTTGAGCATATTCACCAGCGCTTTGCTTCCGGCTCCCGGGTTGTAATATGCGTCGGTGGTCAGCCAGTCCAGCTCGGGCAGTTTGGCGATGGCGTCATTAATGCGATGATATCCCAGCATCCAGTGTGTGGTCACCGGGTGCTGCCAGGGGTCTATCTCTTTGATGTACTTTCCCATTTCGGCATGCCAGGCTGCGACGCTGGGATGATGATAGAACTCGATGCTGTTGCCGGTCAGGTCCACTTCGGTAAACAGTTTCCAGGTAAGCAGGTTCGGGCTGGCTCCCCAGCGTGCCACGATATAGTCCATGCTTTGTCGGAAGGCTTGTTTGGCTTGCTCAGAAGTATAAAAGTCCTCGCAGTTTTCCAGGAAACCGCCGTTTACGACATTATACGGGTTGCGCGCCCACTCCGTGTCATATGTGGTGCCGAATTTGCCGTGGTTGTTGATCACCAGGATAAGGTGTATGTCATTTTCCTCGGCCAGTCGCATAATGTGGTCCAGCATCCAGGCTCTTTGCTGGTTGTAATGTCCCACGCCGTGGAATCCAGGCGCATCGTTGATCCACTCGAGGGCCAGCCACCATGATGACATCCACAGCTCGATCACATTGATGCCATACTGCTTATATTTTGGCAGCAGGTAGTCGTATGCGGCTAGCCCCATATCTTGCCATTGTGAGTAGGGAGCCACCTGCTTGTAGCGGTTGTCGAAAGGTGAGCGCAGATTGACGCCCAGGCCCCAGAAGGGGCTGCCGTCATCATAGCGTAAAAAAGCCTTGTTTTCATCATCGCAGCGGACATATCCGCGCCAGGCCTGCCTACCGCCTCGGCAAGAGAAGGACAATTCCGGCAGCTCCCAGTTTTTGCCGTCCACCTCGGCGTGGATGCGCACTTTATAGTTGCCTTCCTGTCTGGGGGTGTAGCGCAGCTGCCATTCAGGTTTGCCGTATGGCTCCAGGCAACTGGTCAGGTCCCACTGTGCCGGGTCGTAGATAAAGCCTTCGTAATAGAAGGCGCGCAGGCTTTCGCGCGTGCCGTCCGGCAGGCTTATCTCCGCCTTGATATTTGCGGAGGCTGGGTTGAATGGGTCCAGCGGCCAGCGATTTAGCTTAAAGCTGAACTGCATGCCTTGGCCTAGTTGCGGACGACGCGGTGTAAATGCCAGGTCGTAGACCGGAGCCTGGCCGGATGGCTCGGGCAGTTGCCAGAGGCTGGCTGAGAGCAGTTCCAGGCTGCCCTCGAACTCGTCCTCAGAGCCGCTTTCCGCCTCGATGGCGAAGCCGTATTCAAGCAGTAGCTTTGTGCTGAGGCAGTTCCAGGCCTGCCTATGTCCTCGCGGCTCCCAGAGTTCTTCGGCCTGCCGGTGTCTTAGCGGCAGGCGCAGCTCCAGCCTGTCTTCCTGCGTCGCGGCAAAG
>Ga0265295_1003009_pt1 | contig 25348 bp, 18 predicted proteins | sample Munlansysbiofilm_FD_192503 | JGI IMG/M metagenome (GOLD analysis project Ga0265295, IMG submission 192503) | Leachate microbial communities from a municipal landfill in Southern Ontario, Canada - Methane capture system biofilm | ecosystem: Engineered > Solid waste > Landfill > Unclassified ... | reverse complement strand
TCGGTCAAGCCCCTTTATTTATTTTAAATTTTTTAATATTTTTGTCGGTCAGTAGTGTTTTATATTAATAAATCTTTAAAATTAAAGCTTATTTGTTTTAATAAGTCAAAGATATAAAAATTACATTGTTATATATTTACTACAAGCAATATATTCAATAGTATTATATGTTCTCAACCACAAACTGATAATTTGCAAGGGGCTTTTCCTTGTTTCTAAGCTTGGCAATCTCTGTCAAAGTAATATAATCTTCTTGCTCTTTTTTGAACAATTATAACTATGTGTCTTTAACTGTAAGTTTTGCCATAATCCAATTCTCATTTAATAATTACCAATGCTTTTCTAACTGCTTCTAATGTAGTTTGCCCCGAAATTTCACTGCCTACAGCTCCTTTCATCCATGCTTGTGGAGTTATTTTTCCTTGTAATAAAACTCTTGTAAACTCTTCAGCAAAATTTTTATCATTAAGATATTGCTCAATTTGAAATTCAATTAAATGTCCTGCAGGATAATTTGCTAAATACAAGGGCGATGTGATACTATGAGAATAAATTGCTAAAATCGGAGAATCTTTTACCCCCATAACTGGGTAATAATATTTATTCCATACGTCAATTGCAAGATTAACAACAGCTTCTTTTAATTCTTGTGGGTTTGCATCAGGATTTTCGTACATCCATTGCCATACATACATATCAAGCAATGAAACTCCCATAATTTCAAAAGCACTCCAACAATTATCTAAAGCTGCTAAGGCTTCAGTTTCTTGGTTTTTATTATGGCTTTCTTTACCTAAAAGCTTTAAATCTTTTGATTGGAATAAAAATGCACAAGCTTCTGTAAATGCTGTATTTGGAACGCCTGTAAGCATATAATAATCCATGTCGTAAAGACTAATAGTTTGCTCAACATTATGTCCGAGTTCATGAATGGCTATATTATAAGCTTTATAATCCATACCTTTATTTCCAATTCTGGTTCTAAGGTGGGCTTGGTCTCCTTTCATTTGAGCCCCCCAAGCATGTCCAGCTCCTCGTGATGCATCTACGCTAATTTTATTTGCAATATAATTTGCTTTATCCCTATTCCAACCTAAATCAACTAAAATCCTTGCAATATCTTTTTCAAATGCTGAAGTATTTGGGTATTTTCTTCTTGTAATTTGGTCAAGTTCTTCTTCGTTTATATTAGTTCTGGCTTTAAATCCATCATACCAAATATCAAAAGGTTCTAAAGAGCGATTTAACCTTTTTTCTATAAGTTTTGCAAGGTCTTTAATTTCAGGGGAGCTTATAAAATTCACGAAAAGCTCTTCGATTTCTTTACGACTAATTTCCATTTCTTGATCATAAGCTCTCTCAATATAGCTTGGATAAACCGGATTATATTTATCCATTGCACTTAGTGCCTTGAAAACGTAAAGTAAATGTTCGTATCTTGTATAATTTTCTTTTGTAAAACTTGTTTCTTTTCCGTCTTTATAAATTTTATTAGCAATAGGATCCCAAGTAAAATCATTTTTATTAATTACTTCTATTGGAATATCTTGATTTATAATTCTAAGCATTACATTATAAATAATAATTTGCTTTTCTAAACCATTATTAGCTTGGTAATTTGATTTTAATTCATCTCGCAAACCCCAATGAGTAATGAGTTTCATATCTTTAGGGAAAAATGTTTTTTGTTCGGAATTTACAAGATTTTCCATATAAATATTATAATCAGCTATATAAGTGTCAGCATTTGTTAAAACTTCTGCTTCTTTTTGTAATAATCCAGCTGGAACTCTTGATATAAATAAATCACCCATTCTGGCGTATGCCCATTCTAAACGCGACCATTTTTCTGCATTTTCTGTTTTTTCTGTTAAGCTATAGGCCGGGAAATTTAAGGCAACGAAAAAAGCTAATTTGTTTTCAAATAAATCTTCAATTAAATGTGCTTGCGGCGAATAAGCTCCCATAACATTATCAATAAAACTAATTTCACCCATATCTAAGTGCAAAGGTTCCATTAATTTTAGCGAAATTTTGTTGTAATGACCAAATAAAATTTCAAAATTTCTTTCTAATTTGTCAAATGCAATTTTTAAATCTGTGCTATCTGCAATAAAATTATCAATACAAAAATTTGTAAAATCTGTAAGATCTCCATCTTTTTGTTGCCATAATGAAGCAACTTGTTTTACACCTTTTTCAATTCTAAATCTTTCTTTGTCTGTATTTTTTTCTTTAATTTTTTGAATTGTTTCTTCAATATTTTCGTCTAAAATTTTAAATTCCGTAAGATTTTCTTCAGTTTGAGAAGATTTATTTTGATTTTTACAAGAAATTGCCATAATTGTAGTAAAAATAAGAATTGTGTAAACAAGTTTTTTCATAATATTAAGTTTTTAAGTTTAGTATAATTTGTTAATTATTTCATCATCGGCAAAATTTGGAATAGTAATTTTCATTTCTGGATATTCTTTCATCGCACGTTTAATTGCAAAAATTGCTCCTTCGTTTCTTGCCCAGTTTCTACGACTAATTCCATTATTTACATCCCATAAAAGCATCATTTTTAATCTTCTTTCAGAATCTTCTGTTCCGTCTAAAACCATTCCAAAACCACCATTTATAACTTCTCCCCAACCAACTCCGCCACCGTTATGAATAGAAACCCAACTTGCTCCTCTAAAAGCGTCTCCTATTACATTATGAATTGCCATATCGGCAGTAAATTGACTTCCGTCATAAATATTTGAGGTTTCTCTATACGGCGAATCTGTTCCTGAAACATCGTGGTGGTCACGACCTAAAACTACAGGTTGTTTAAGTTTTCCGTCTTTTATTGCATCATTAAAAGCTTTTGCAATTTTTATTCTACCTTCTGCGTCTGCGTATAAAATTCTAGCTTGAGAACCAACCACAAGTTTATTATTTTTTGCTTCTTTAATCCATTTTATATTGTCTTTCATTTGTTGAGAAATCTCTTGTGGAGCAGTTTTTGCTATTTCTTCTAAAACTTGCATTGCAATATTATCTGTTAGTTCAAGTTCTTCAGGATCGCTTGATGTGCAAACCCAACGAAAAGGTCCAAATCCATAATCAAAGCACATCGGTCCCATAATATCTTGAACATAAGATGGATATTTAAAATCAATTCCGTTTTTAGCCATAATATCCGCATTTGCTCTTGAGCTTTCAAGTAAAAAAGCGTTTCCATAATCAAAGAAATACATTCCTTTGCCAGTAAGTTGATTTATAGCTTTTACTTGTCTGCGTAGCGATTCTTGAACGGCTTCTTTAAATTTATCAGGAGAATTAGCCATTAATTTATTAGCTTCTTCAAAGGAATAATCAACAGGATAATATCCTCCTGCCCAAGGATTGTGTAATGAGGTCTGGTCGCTACCCAAATCAACTTTAATATTTCTTTCTGCTAGTTTTTCCCACAAATCAACAATATTTCCTAAATAGGCAATTGAGCGTGCTTGTTTTTTATTTTGAAAATCTAAAGCTAAATCTATTGCAGCATTTGTGTCTTCAACAATTTCGTCAACCCAGCCTTGTTCGTGTCGTTTATAAGCTGCCTGAGGATTTATTTCTGCACAAATAGTAACAACTCCCGCAATATTTCCAGCTTTAGGTTGAGCTCCACTCATACCGCCTAAGCCAGAAGTTACAAATAATTTTATTTTATCATTTTCACCGTTTTTATTAATCATTCTGCTGGCGTTTAAAACTGTAATTGTTGTGCCATGTACAATTCCTTGTGGTCCAATATACATATACGAACCTGCAGTCATTTGCCCGTATTGTGTAACGCCAAGAGCATTAAATCTTTCCCAATCGTCTGGTTTTGAGTAATTTGGTATCATCATTCCATTTGTAACAACAACTCTAGGAGCATCTTTATGAGAAGGGAACAATCCCAAAGGATGTCCAGAATACATTACTAAAGTTTGTTCATCTGTCATTTCGGCAAGATATTTCATTGCTAGTAAGTATTGAGCCCAGTTTTGAAAAACAGCACCATTTCCACCGTAAGTAATTAGTTCGTGAGGATGTTGTGCTACAGCATAATCTAAATTGTTAGAAATCATTAGCATAATTGCTGCTGCCTGAATAGTTTTATGAGGAAACCAAGTAATATCACGAGAATGGATTTTGTAATTAGGACGAAAACGGTACATATAAATTCTACCGTAAGTCTCTAACTCATGTTTGAATTCTGGAGCTAATTCTGCATGAAATTTTTTAGGAAAATATCGCAAAGCATTTTTTAATGCTAGTTTTTTTTCTTCAATAGATAAAATTTGCTTCCTGATAGGAGCGTGGCTTATGTTTTTTTCATAATTTGCTGCTGGTGGCAAAACTTCAGGAATGCCTTGTAAAATAAGTTTTTGAAATTCTTCTTTAGTTATCATAATACAAAAATTTTATGAGCATAAAGATATAAAATTTACTTGATATTCTAAATGTTTTAGAACAAAAAAAGCCTGTCGTTATTGGACAGGCTTAAATTTTTACATTTTATTTGGTTTATTTTTTTTCATATTTAATAACAGTAGTTGTGTTATCATCAACATCTCTCAACCAAAGTTCTTTACTAGTTAGTCTTATTATTTCTGATATATTCCATTCATTATCATCAACTTCTTTTATCATAAGATTAAGTTTGTCATCACTAAATTTCCATTCTATAGGTTCTGAAAGAGTTGCACCAAAAAAAGTTATACTCATAGATCCTGTTTGATCTTTTTTTAAAGTCATACTTATTTGTCCTTCTGTTGACATATCTTGTGCAACATTATTTACAGTTACTTCTTTTAAAAGCCATTCGCCAGAAAGTCTAGCTGTTTTTGTTGCTAATGAAAAAGCAGGACCTTCTTCGTATTTGCGACAAGATGAAAACAACATAGTAGCTCCTACTATAATGCTTAAAATAATTGTGAGTTTTTTCATAATATTCAATTTTATTAGTTAATAATTATTACAAAATTAATTTTTTTTATTAATATAAACAACAAATCTTTATTTTATTTTTAAATAATGAAATTCATGTTGTTCTGCAGAATTTTCGTTTAAAGTCCAAAATTCAGTTTTTGTAAGTTTTGTAATGGTATAAAATGAATTCCATTGTCCCCATTCGCCGTTTAATCCTTTTTCTCTTTCTCTGATTTGAGTTTTATCTTTGTTCAATTCCCATTCAAACTCAGTTTCAATCAAATTGTTGAATTGACGCGAATAATTTTTACCTTTGCCATCTTCGAAATATTCTTTTTCAAAATTATCTAATCCAATTTCGCTAAGTTTAATTTCTATACCATTTATTTTATAAGTTTCTAGTTCATATTTTCCTACAATACGTTTTTCGGCAGATATGAAACTAATAGCTGGACCGTTTTCGTATTTTTTGCATGATTGACTTACAAAAATCAGCAAACTAAAGGCAAAAAGTTGTATAAATAATTTTGATTTCATAGTTGTAAATATTAAAAAAAGAAACCGCCTTAAAGCGGTTCCTTTTTGTTAGTAAATTTATTTTATTCTTTAATAAATCTTAGAACTGTGTTTTTGTCATTACTGTTTATATTGATAAAATATATGCCAGATTCTAAATTTTCAACATTCAAATTAACATTGTTAGATTTAGCATTTTGTTCTAAAACAACTTGTCCAAGATTATTTGTAACTTTTATATTGTTAATTTCAAATTCTGAAGAAATGTTAACAAAGCTATTAGCTGGGTTAGGATATAGGCTTAAACTATTTGCGAAGTCTTCGTTGATATTTGTAATAACAATGTCAGCATCGCTTCTATATTGTAATGAGAATTTACTATATCCATAATAAATAACACCTACTATATCATAGTGGTTTCCAACAACTGGTTGAATTGAAGAAACGCCGTTTTCTTTTACTAGTAATTCGCCAGAACCATCGTCAACATACCATTCGCCATAACTAATTATACCTTGAGTACATTCAGCATCAATAACTTTAACTAAACAAGATTCGTAAGCTTCGCTTCCTGCAAGCGATGTACTAAGCTCTACAGCTGGAGCAATAATACCGTCAACGCCTATAACTTCGTAGAAAGTAATGCCCTTAATTTCTGTTAAACCATAAGCTTCTTCAACTTTACCTGCAACTAATACAGAATCGCCAACTTGTGGAGAGTTTACTAAATCATAAATATAAATTCCATTCCATGCGCCAGCACCTTGTTGTAGATAATATCCTTCACCATATTGACTTCCATTAAAGTTTGCACTAACTACGCCTTTTACCCAAACATTTTGACCTTTTAATGGAGAATCTCCACTAGCATCAGTAGTGTATTGAATATCATAAATAGATGTTAAATCAGGTCCTGCTGTATTTGTGAAAAAGTTAACTGTACGAATAATTGCAGGTGAGTATGGCTCATTGTCCATATTTACTAATTCTAAGCTTAGGTTATGTTCTCCGTCTTCTAATTCTGTTAAAATAATAGGATTATTTATTGTGTAAACTGGTTCTGCATCATCAATAATATATTTTGCTTTTCCATCTACACCAAGATTAAAGTTTGTGGTTGTGTAGTTTACATTAACATTTGATTCGTAAAATATTTGTCCGTTTTGAGGAGAATTTATTGCTAAATATGGTTCTGTACCTGCATAACCTGTCCAAGAAATATCATCAATTGTAATTTGACGGTTAATATTGTCGTCTCCTGCAATTTTGATTTTAATTACAAAGTCGCCAGGTACATTTAGCGCACCTACACTAAAGCTATAAATAGTTGGGTTTTCACCACTTGAACTACCAATAATTTCAGATGTTCCTTTAAGTTCATTATTTATATATAATTCTAAATTTCTTTCACTTACACCTGTGAATGCTTTACGGAATTTAACTTCAAAAGAAGCAATTCCACCGCTTAAAACTTCTGACTCAATGCTACTTTCCATAGAATTACGCAACATTAAACCTTTACCATTAATTGGATAATCTCCTTCGTCTCGTGAGTGTTTATAAGTCCATGTAATATCGTCATTACCAACAAAACTACCATCTGTATAGCTTCCTCCAATTGTTGCATTGTCAAAAGTTTCCATTCCACCAGGAATAGGTTCATGATTAGTAAAATTAAGTACAACAACAACTTCTGGGTCTAATGAAGTTTCAGTCATATCAACTAACTCAAAATAAATTTGATGTGTACCATATGCTACGCCTGTTAAAGTAAGTGGGCTTGTGCCAGTATAATATTGAATTGCTCCTTCATCTAATTTGTAAGCTAATTTACCATCTGCACCAAGTACAAAATCTTGAACTGTGAAATTAACAGTAATGTCATTAGAATAAATAATAGCTCCGTTTTGTGGAGAGCTTATTGTTAAACTAGGTTCTAATACAACTATTTCATAAGTAACAGTGCGTGTTACAGAAACTACTGGGTCTAAAGCTGTATTGTCCATGTTAACTAGTTGGAAAACTATAGTATTTTCGCCTTCTGCTAAACCAGTGATTGTAAATGGGCTTGTAGTTGTATAAGCAGGAGCTCCTCCATTTAATTTATATTCAAGTTTTCCGTCAGTTCCTAGTTCAAAGTTTGTTGTAGTAAAATTAACTTCAACTTGGTTTACGTTTACTGTTATATTATCAGCAGGTGAAGTAATTGTTAAAGTTGGTTCTGTTCCTTCGTAAGAAGTCCAGGCAATGTCATCAATTGTAATTTGTCGTCCCTGAGCATCAGTGCCAGCTATTTTGAGTTTTATAACAACATTACCAGATATATTAATATTATTTACACTAAATGTATATATTGTTGTATTTTCGCCACTTAAACTAGGTATCATTTCAGATGTGCCTTTTAGTTCATCATTAATGTATAATTCTAAGCCTCTTTCGTTTGCACCAGTAAATGCTTTACGGAATTTAACTTCAAAAGAACCAATACCTCCATTTAGTACTTGTGATTCAATGCTGCTTTCTTGAGCATTGCGTAGCATTAAGCCTTTGCCATTTATTGAATAATCGCCTTCATCTCTTGAATGTGTATAAGTCCATTGAATAGCGTGGTTACCTATAAATGATCCATCTGAGTAGCTAGCAGTAAGATTTGCATTGTCAAAAGTTTCTAATCCATTACCAATAGGAGCAGATGGGTCAACATAATTAATAGTACGTGTTTCTGTAATAGCTGGGTCTAAAGCTGTATTGTCCATGTTAACTAATTGGAAAACTATAGTGTTTTCGCCTTCTGATAAACCAGTAATTGTAAATGGACTTGTAGTTGTATAAGCAGCAGTTCCACCATTTAATTTGTATTCAAGTTGTCCGTCAGTTCCTAATGCAAAGTTTGCTGTAGAAAAAGTAACTTCAACTTGATTTTCATAAACAGTAGTGTTGTTTGCAGGACTTGAAATAGTTAATCCTATATCTCCAGTTGCAACAAAAGTACCTTCAATAATTAAATTACCTTGCAAGCCTGCAGTTCCACCATTTAGTTCGCTATTATATGCGTATAGTCTAAATTCTGCAGTTGTTGATAAGTTTTGATAAACAGCACCTGGTGTTAAAGTATTGTTTAGCCAGTTACTATTTGCATCTGGACAAGTTAATACACCATCTACATTGGTAAGATTAGTGTTTAATGCTTCGTAAGTGCTTAAAGCGCTTGCAAAACCATCAGCATTACCTCTCCATTCAAATTGTCTAGGACCAGTAGCACTACGACCAAGTCCAAATTTAATTGAAGTAATTGTAAAAGTGTAACCTGCAACTGGTTCTATAGAGAAACCTATGTATTTCTCTAAATCAATAACTCCAGTAAATACATCACTTTCGCTTGTGGCTCCAAGTGGCCATTCTTTAGCTCTAAAGTTGTTAGTACTACCTGTTGAAGTAACACCTAATTTTAAAAGAGGTTGCGGTGTTATGCCCTCATAAGTGTCACCATTATATGCAAATGATACGACATCGGTTTCATTACCTGCAAAGTTATAAGTGGCAGTAAAATTTGTTTGTGCAAATGTTATTGTAACAAATAACAATAAAGCACTTAGTAAAGTAAATTTTTTCATTTTTATAAAATTTAATGTTTATATATTTCTTTGTTTAAAATTTAAGTACAAATTTACAAAAATATTTATAAGTTTTAATAAAATTTATTAACTAATAATCAACAAAAAAAAACGAAGATTGTTTTATTCAAATCTTCGTTTTTAAATATGGTATTATTTTTCTAAAATGTCTGGGTCAACTAATATTCTACCGCAAAATTCGCAAGGAATAATTTTTTTACTTGACTTTATATCAATTTGTCGTTGAGGTGGAATTTTATTAAAACAGCCGCCACAAGCATCACGCTCGATAGAGACTACTGCTAATTTGTTTAAAACATTGTTTCTAATACGTGAATAAGCAGCTAGTAATCTAGAGTCAATACTCTGTGCTATTACTTCTCTTTCTTTAGTTTCTTTTTCTTCGTCTAGTTTAGTTTCAGAAATAATACTGTTTAACTCAAGATTTTTTTGTTCTAAATGTAGTTGTCTGTCGCTTAGTTTAGCTTTTGCATCCTCTATTTGTGTGGTCTTTTGATCAATTTCGTATTTATACTCTTTGATTTTTTTATCACAAAGCTCAATTTCTAAAGTTTGAAACTCAATTTCTTTGCTTAAAGAATCAAACTCTCTATTATTACGAACATTATTCTGTTGCTCTGTATATTTTTTAATAAGAGTTTCAGAATCTATTTTTGCATTTTCTCTCGAAGTAATATCTTCGTTTAATTGACTAATGTCGTTTTGAAAGTTTGTTATTCGAGTTTCTAAACCAGCAATTTCGTCTTCTAAATCACTTACTTCTAAAGGTAATTCGCCTCTTAAAATTTTAATTTTATCAATTTTAGTATCGATTAATTGAAGCCTATAAAGGCTTTTAAGTTTTTCAGTAACACTTTGTGTTGCACTGTCAATTTTATTTTCTGTTTTTGCCATTCTAAAAAGTTTTAATCGGATTTACATTTTTTTCTGAAAATCGGACTGCAAAGTTAGGATTTTTTTTCATAATAATATCATAAAAAATTTCTTTTGTAAATTGTTCACTTTCAAAATGTCCAATATCAGCTATCAATATCTGTTTTTCTGCCAAAAAATAATCGTGATATTTAATATCTCCACTTACAAAAACATCTGCTTCATGGGCTTTTGCCGTGTTTATTAAAAATGCACCACTTCCTCCGCAAACTGCAACTTTTTTTATTTTTTTATTTAAAAAATCACTGTGCTTTATTGCCTTAGTATTAAATTTTTCTTTTAAAAGCTGTAAAAATTCAGTTTCAGAAATTTCGTTTTCTAATTCGCCAATCATTCCTAATCCAACATTTTCAAAAAGGTTTTCTAATTTATAAATGTCGTAAGCAACTTCTTCATAAGGGTGGTTTTTAAAAATTGCTTGTAATATTTTATTTCTAATATATTTCGGATAAACAGTCTCTATTCGTGTTTCTTCTTCAAAATGAGTTTTTCCAATTTCGCCCACAAAAGGTTTTGAATCATTATTTGCTCTAAAACTTCCTTGACCTTCTAAATTATAACTACAATTGTCATAATTGCCAATATGTCCGGCACCTGCTTCAAACATCGCCTTACGAACAATATCTGAATGGGACTGAGGTACAAATACAATAATTTTTTCTAAAATATTTTTTTCAGGTAAAAGAATTTTTAAGTTTTTTAAACCTATTTTTTCACAAATTTTATAACTAACACCTTGATTGACTTTGTCAAAATTTGTATGTGTACAATAAATAGAAATATCGTTTTTAATTGCCAAAATAATTGATTTTTCCACATCATTAGCACCTGTGATTTTTTTTAATTTATTGAAAATCAGCGGGTGATGTGCTATTATTAAATTACAATTATTATTAATTGCTTCTTCAACAATCTCTGAATTTATATCAAGGCTAATTAAAATTCCTGTAATTTTGTTTTCTAAATTTCCAAGTTGTAAACCTGAATTGTCATATTCTTCTTGTAGGGCAAGTGGTGCAAAAGTTTCAAAGCTATTGATAATTTCTTTTATTTTCATCTAAATTTACAATTCTTTTTTAATATCTATTAATAAGTCTTTAATCTGATTAAGTTTTTGTACTACTTCGAAATTATGCTCTGTTTCTGTTCGGTTTTCTTTTAATTTTTTCTTAGCACCTTTAAGAGTCATGCCTCTTTCTTTAACTAAATGCCAAATTAAATGGAAATTATCAATATCTCTTTGCGTAAATAATCTATTACCTTTTTTATTTTTTTGAGGTTTTATAATGTCAAACTCTTTTTCCCAATATCTAATTAAAGATGCATTTACGTCAAACATTGCTGCAACTTCGCCAATTGAGTAGAATAATTTATTAGATTTTTTATTTTCGTCTGACATGCTGTTTTTTATTTTTTCAAAAATGCAAATTTTTATTTTAAAATCAAAATATTTTTAAAGTTTATTTATTGAATTTCCCATTCAAAACCATCTTTTTTATCTTTTACTATTATCCCGATTTTTGCAAGCTCATCACGAATAAAATCTGAACTTGCCCAATCTTTGTTTTCTTTTGCTTTAACTCTTAGGTTTAAAACAATATTTACTACATTTTCTAAAATTTTATTATTGCCTGAATTTTCATTTTCCAATTTTAAGCCTAAAATTTCAAATAAAAATGTATCGTAAACTTCTTTTAAAATATTTAAGTTGTTTTCGTCAATATTCTCATTTCCTGCTACAATTGAATTAATTGTTTTTAAACCATCAAATAAATATGAAATTAAAATTGGCGAATTCAAATCATCATTCATAGCATTATAGCAATCTTGACGGAATTTTTGCGCATCAAAATTATTTTGTTTGTTTGCTTTCAGATTATTTAAGTTTTCCACTCCTTTTAATAATCTTATTAAACCTTTTTCTGCTGCTTGCAAGGCTTCGTTTGAAAAATCCAAAGTGCTTCTATACTGAGCTTGTAAAATAAAAAATCTAATTGTCATTGGTGAGTAGGCTTTTTCTAATACTTTATTCGAACCTGTGAAAAGTTCTTCAAGAGTAATAAAATTGCCTAAGGATTTACCCATTTTTTGTCCATTTATTGTAATCATATTATTATGAATCCAATAATTAATAGAATTTTCGCCAATAGCAACAGTGTTTTGTGCAATTTCGCATTCATGATGAGGGAAAAGCAAATCCATGCCACCGCCGTGTATATCAAATTTTTCTCCTAAATATTTATGTCCCATTGCCGAACATTCTGCATGCCAGCCAGGAAAACCTTGCCCCCAAGGTGAAGGCCAACGCATAATATGTTCAGGACTAGCATTTTTCCATAAGGCAAAATCAAAGCTGTTGCGTTTTTCAGATTGCCCGTCAAGTTCGCGAGTATTTGAATATAAATCTTCTAATACTCTGCCCGAAAGTTTGCCGTAATTATATTTTTCATTGTATTTTTCAACATCAAAATAAACAGAGCCATTGCTGATATATGCATATCCAGCGTCTAAAATTTTTTGTGTTAATTCAATTTGTTCAATAATATGACCCGAAGCTCGTGGTTCTATACTTGGTCGCAAAACATTTAATTTATCCATTTCGCGGTGGTATCTGTCGCTATAAAACTGAACAATTTCCATTGGTTCCACTTGCTCTAATTTTGCTTTTTTACCGATTTTATCTTCGCCATGGTCTTCATCATTTTCAAGATGCCCAACATCAGTAATGTTACGTACATATCTAACTTTGTAGCCAATATGTTGAAAATATCTAAAAAGTAAATCAAAAGTTATCGCCGGGCGGGCATGTCCCAAATGAGCATCACCATAAACGGTAGGCCCACATACATACATTCCTACAAAAGGTGGATTTATGGCAGTAAATTTTTCTTTTTTACGACTAAGCGAATTGTATAAAACTAAGTTTTCTTGCATAATATCTTTGACCAAAAATTCAGCTTCAAAAATAACAAATTATTTTGAAATTAAAGTATAATTATTTTTAAGAGTAAATATAATTGAAAGCTAAGTCTTTAAAACACAGCCTGTATTTTTATTTTACTGCACAAAGTTAATAAAAAATAATAAACAAAAGACAGCAAATTTAAAAATGTGGCAAATGTTTGATTATAAAAAGATTTTTTTTGAGACTGTTAGCAAAATTTTAAGTTGCCATCCTGATTATCGTATAGGAAATTTAATTAGCAAAACTTGCAAAACTTACAAGTTTTGCTAATTCGTTTGAACTTTAAGAAGAAATTTGAAATTCTAATTTATGTTAATATTCATGAAAAGTGGACAGTTTTCACTTGTTTTTAATAAAAAAAAACTAAGCACAAAAAAGCCCCGAAATTTCGAGGCCTTTTGTGGAGTATATCGGACTCGAACCGATCACCTTTAGACTGCCAGTCTAACGCTCTAGCCAGATGAGCTAATACCCCGCCTTATTATTTTTTAATAAACTTTCCGCCAGCTATTGCTTTTAGCTTATTGTCAAATATTTGATAATAATAAACACCTGAACGGTAAGTTGAAATATCTATTTCCGTTTCATCTGATTGCAATGGAAAAGTATTTACCAAACGTCCATCTGTTGAAAAAATATGTAAATTATAATTTTTGCAATTTTCAATAGAAAAGTTAATTATATCGCTAACAGGATTTGGATAAACACTTAAATTTGCGATAATATCAGTATTTATAAAACTTAAATAAGCATATTTGAAAGTCATACTATGAACGCCTGAATAATCGGTAGTGTATTTTATTTCCAAGATTTGTTGCTTATTGTTTTTTGTCCAGTAATTATGAACATAATTAGTGTCCAAGATTGGTAATTCCATTGGTAATTGATCTCCAATTCCTGGTGCATTACTTAAAGATGTATATGTACCGCTAATTTTATTTCTAAGCTTCACATCCATAAGCGTAGTCATTTTTAAATTTTCTCTTAAATATTCAAATTCACCATTTTGAATTGAATCACCAATAAATTTTATTGTACCAAATTCATCAAAACTTGAATTTAATTTAATTTCTGAATAAAATCTAACACTATCATAAAGCATAGTTACATAAGAATAATATTCCGCAGGAATTATGTTTTGAAATTCAGATATATGTCTGTCTTCCATTGCAACTACTTGGTCAATATTTTGATCTTCGAACTCACAAGGAAAATTATACATTACTATATTTTTGTCAAATTTTAAATTCATCATATCGCTAGTAAAAGGTAATTCTGCCTGCATACCAACAAGTTCTACTTTTTCTTCTGTGATTTTTAAATGCATAATATACCCATCTTTAGTTTTAAAAGTGCAGTTAGCCTCTTCAAAATCTCCACTTGTATCAAATTCTGAAGGCGGATAATAAACTAAAGTATCAATCATAATTAATGAAAATGCAGATTGACTTCCAAAAACTAAGTTTTCGGGGATAACTTCTTCTGCTACAATATAATCATTGTTGTTTTCAAAAGCATAATAAATTTGAGGAATAGAATCATTTGCTTCAAACAGATCGCTTTTATTAATTGAAATTTGCGAAAAAGCAAAAATACTGCTTAAAATACAGATGAAACTTAAAAAGACTTTTTTCATGGCAATAAAGTTTAGTTAAATACTGTTTGTTCGTTAATTTGAATTTTTGCTTCAGCAGTTTTGTCGTTTTCTAAAATTAAAATACCAATTCCTCTACGAACAAAAGGGTGGGTACGGTCTGTACCTTTTGTAACCTCAACCTTGTAAATGGATTCGTATTTAAAATCGTAAAATACTTTTCCTTCTTTGTCGCTATAAGAGGTGTCTGCTACTCTTTTAGGTTCATTAAGCAAATAAACCATAGTATGTGCACTGTCTGAATTTGCTGCTTTAACAATAACTCTTGCTCCTTCAACGGCTTTATTATTTTCGTCAACAACTAAAACAACTGCTTTTGGAGGATTGGGTTTTTTACAGCTAAAACTCAAAAAAACTACTCCTGAAAGAACTGCGAGAAGTATCGCAAAATTTAAAATTTTTTTCATAACTTTTCTGAACAATTTGTTTAATTTTGTAAAATACAATATTAGTAATTTTTTTTCATATAATTCAAATTTTTTATGAATATTAAAAATATTTTTTTTCTCTTAGTTTTTTTCTGTTTTTTATGCTCTTGTTCAAATCCTAAAAAAGCTTGTAAAATCAAGGAGTATGTAGTGATTGAAAGTTCAGAAGGCAACTTTATTATTGGTTTATACGAAGCAACGCCAAAGCACAAAAATAATTTTATTAACAATGTAAATAATCAAATTTATGACTCAACTTTAGTTTATTCTGTCGTGCAAAATGGTATTGTTAAGATGGGATTAGCAAAAAATAAAGAAGAAAATGAATATTTAAACCAAAATTATTACAATTCTGACTTAAATTCCGAGATAAATCCATATTTAATAAATAAAAAAGCCGCAGTAGGAATGTGGAGACTGCCAAATGAAAAAAATCCAAATAAATTTTCTGATACTAAATTGTTCTATATTTGTGAAGGTATGAAAGTTGATGAAAATATATTAAATACCTTGCTTGCAAAAAGAAATGCACCCTTAATAGCTGACTATATTTCTGTGTTGTTGAAAGAAAATGAATATTTACATTTTGAAGATAGTTTAGATTATTATAAGGCTAATAACATGAATAAGGAATGGACTTCTTTATATTTACAATTAACAGAAAAAGTGATTCCCAGAATTGAAAAAGACGGAAAAAAATTATTTGAATTAAATAATTATCAAAAAGAAATTTATACATCAATTGGTGGAGTACCTATATATGATTATGAGTATGTGGTTTTTGGAGAAGTCGTTAAAGGAATGGAAGTGGTAGAATCTATCACTAGAGTAAAAACAGGACTTTATAATAAACCTAAAAAAGATATTTACATTTTAAACTCTAATATAATTTCAAAAAAAGAGTTTAAAAAAAACTATGAACTTTAAATTTAATGTTGTTATTTAGTTGATTAATTTTTAATAAATAAATTTTATATGAAACGGTTATTTATACTTAGTTTTTTACTTGTATTTGCAAGTTTTTCTTATGCTCAAACAAAAGATTTAATGGTAAATTCTTATAAACTTAAAAATGGGTTAACAGTTTATTTAAACGAAGATCATTCTGTACCAAATGTATTGGGGGCAGTAATAATAAAAACAGGTGGAAAGTACGATCCAGCAAATCATACAGGTACTTCGCATTATCTTGAGCATATGATGTTTAAAGGAACTGATAAACTTGGTACAATAGATTTTGAAAAGGAAAACGAGTTTTTAGAAAAGATTTCAAAACTTTATGAAGATTTAGCTATAACTTCCGATCATAATGAGCGTACAGAAATTCAAAAAGAAATAAACAAGCTTTCTTTAGAAGCAGGGAAATATGCCATACCTAATGAATTAGATAGGTTGCTTGACCAAATAGGCTCAAGTATGGTAAATGCTTTTACTTCTGATGAAATTGTGGCTTATTTTAATATGTTTCCAAATAATCAAATAGAAAAATGGTTGATTTTATATAGTCATAGATTTAAATATCCTGTTTTTAGATTGTTTCAGTCGGAATTGGAAACAGTTTTTGAAGAAAAAAATATGTATAATGATGAATTTGCAACTTTATTATTTGAAACTTTTTATAGTAAATTATATAAAAATCACCCTTACGGAACACAAACAGTAATTGGTAGTTCCGAACATGTAAAAAATCCTTCTCTTCCTAATATGAGAAAAATGTTTGAAACATATTATGTAGCTAATAATATGGCTTTGGTTTTAACAGGAAATTTTGAAGCCAAACAAATAATGCCACTAATAGATAAGTATTTTGGTGAATGGAAAGAAGATAAAGTCCCTGAATTTCCTGAATATAAAGAGGAGGCTTTTAAAGGTGTTGAAAGAGTAAATGTAAGAATGAGCCCAATAAAAGTTGGTGGCTTAGGCTTTAGAACAGTGCCGGCAAATCATAAAGATGAAGTTGTGCTAAATGTTTGTTCCGCTTTGCTTAACAACTCTTCTAAAACAGGATATTTAGATAAATTATCTACAAGTGGAAAACTGATGGAAGTTGTTAGTTTTGATGATATAAAAAATGACCATGGAGCAATGATTCTAATCTTTATACCCAAAATTCTTGGACAGTCATTAAAAAAAGCAGAAAAATTAGTTTTGACTGAGATTAAAAAGCTTTATACTGAAGAAATTGAAGATAAATTTTTTGAAGCCGTAAAATTAAATTTAGTAAAAGAATTTCACCAAGAATTAGAAGATCCTACAAATCGTGCTTTTGTTATTGGACAAGCGTTTATTATTGATAAAACTTGGGACGAAGTGCTTAAATATCCCGAAGAAATTATGGCTGTTACAAAAGAAGATGTTCAAAGAATTGCAAGTCAATATTTTTCCGATAACTATTTAGCTATGCATTCAAAAATGGGCTTTCCTAAAAAAGAGAAATTAGAAAAGCCTGGTTTTGACCCAATAATTCCTGAAAATGCAGAAGCAAAATCTGAGTTTGCAAAAGAATTTGAACAAATTAAAGATGAAAATGTAAAGCCTGAATTTATAAATTTTGAAAAAGACCTTGAAATAAAATCTAATGATAATGGCTTGACATATTTTTATGTAGAAAATAAAACTAATGATATTTTTAATATTAAAATTAAATTTAAAGTTGGAACTTATACAAACCCTAAATATGAACAATTAGCTGAATATTTATCTTTAGTTGGTAGTAAGGATATGCCATTTGATGAATTTAATAAAGCACTTCAAGAATATGCTTGTACTTTTGATGCCTATGCAAGTGATAACTTTTTCGTAATTTCGGTTGATGGCTTTGATAAATATTTTAAAGAATCATTAAATTTAATAATGAATTTTATTCAAAACCCTGAAAATGACAAATCTAAGTTAAAGCAATTAAAACAAAATGCAATGTTTACACGCAGATATGAATCAAGTTCGCCAGATGAGCTTGGTGCTGCTTTGTTTGAATATGGTTTGTATGGAAGTAATTCTTCTTATTTAAGGCGTTTGACAACAAAGCAGGTTGCTAATTTGAAAACAGAAGATTTGTTGAATTTATTACAAACTGTTTTAGCTTATGATTGTAATATCCATTATTCAGGAACTTTAAATTTTGATGAATATGTAAATTATTTTGAGTCAACATTTAAGCATGAAAAGAATAAATCAAGAGAAGAATTTCCAATAATTTTACCACGCCAAAATTATGATGAAAATGTGATTTTATTTTTAAATGATAAGAAATCTTTACAAAGTAAAATTTATTTTTATATTGATGGAAACATTAATGATGAAAAAGAAAGAGCCATAGCTTCTGCATTTAATCAATATTTTGGAACAGGAATGTCGGCTTTAGTTTTTCAAGAAATTAGAGAGTTCCGTTCTATGGCTTATTCGGCTTATGCAGTTTATAGAGAAGGTAAAAATTTAAAAGAAAAAGGATATTTACAAGCTTTTGTAGGAACCCAAGCCGATAAAACTATTGATGCAATATCTATTATGGACAGCCTGATTAATAAAATGCCTGAAAAGTATGGAAGAATGGAAAATATTAAATCTGCTTTGTTGCAATCTATAAATAGTAGTAAGCCAAGTTGGAGAAATCTTAGCACAACAGTAGAGTCGTGGATGTTGCAATATTATAAAGAAGATCCAAGAATTGCTAAGTTCGAAATTTTTAATTCTATAGATTTTAAGAATATTTTGGTTTTTTATCAAAATAATATCCAAAAACGACCTATGTTAATTACAATAGTTGGAAATAAAGAAAAAATTGATTTTAAAGAATTAGAAAAATTTGGAAAAATTATTGAAATTGATAAAAAGCAAATTTTAAACTAATTTCTTCTCTTAAATGTTAAATCACCAAATAAAATGAAAAAAACACTGTGTATTATATTTATTTTTTTAAACTTATATTCTTTTTCTCAAGATAAGGTAAAGTTAATGTTTTATAATTTGTTAAATTTCAATAATTACACTTCTTATTGTACTGAAGAAAATAATTCTCATGTTACTAAAGCTGGTTATTTAAAAACAATAGTAAATAATCAAAAACCGGACTTGTTAGCTGTATGTGAAGTTGGAGCAAACCCAAGTGCTGCATATACTTTAAATTATATTTTAGGCAATAGCTTAAATGTTGGTGGAGAAACTAAATGGGCTGTAACTAATACTACAGGTTCGTATTTAGTTAATGGATTATTTTATGATAAAAATAAATTTGAATATGTTGGACATGAATTAGTTAGCACAATAATTAGAGATATAAATATTTTTAAGTTAAAATATATTGAACATGGAGAAAATATTTTAATAAATGTTGTGGTTTTGCATTTAAAAGCAGGTAGTTCTGTTTCTGACGCTAATCAACGTGGGGAAATGATTGATGATTTAATGAGTAAAATTAATAATTTAGGAAGCAACCAAAATTTTGTTGTTGTAGGTGATTTTAATGTTTATAGAAGTAGCGAACCTGCCTTTCAAAAATTAATAAATCCAAATAATATTCAATATGCGTTTTATGATCCTGTAAATCAAATTGGAGATTGGAATAATAATTACTCATTTAGGGAATATCATACTCAATCTACTCATACTGTAAATAATGGTTGTCATAGTCATGGCGGCATGGATGATAGATTTGATTTTATTTTAATTTCAGGTTCAATAAAAGAGGGTAGTGCAAATATAAAATATAAAACTGATTCTTATTGGGCTGTTGGTCAAGATGGTTTAAGGTTTGATCAAGATTTGCTAAATCCCGTTAATAGATCTTTGCCCGATGAGGTTATTAATGCTCTTTATGAAATGAGCGACCATTTGCCTGTTGTTGCTGAGTTTTATATGGGCGAGCATAATAGCTCAATTTCTATATCAACAGATCCGCAGTTTTATGCAAATGTCGTAAATCCAATTGAAAACGATTTGGTTTTTAAATTACAGACAATATATGAAGCTAAAGAAATTGATATGAAATTATTAAATATTTCCGGTAGTCTTGTATATGAAGCTAAAATTTTAACTCAAGCTGAACAAATTTATTCTTTTGATTTAAGCGGATTTAGTAAAGGTGTTTATATTCTGAATTTTTCTGGTAAAGGCATAAATCAGTCGGTAAAATTAGTTAAAACCAAATAGTTAGTAATGCCAAAGGATTACAGCAAATTAATTAGGAAATTAATAAGTTTGGATTCTAAAAAAGTAGATAAATATTTTCACTCTCTTCATAAAAAAGAGTTTGACAAAATAAACTGTTTAGAATGTGCAAATTGTTGTAAAACTTTAGGTCCTTTACTTACAGACAAAGATATTTCAAGATTGTCAAAACATTTAAAACTTAAATCTTCGGTTTTTGTGGAAAAATATTTGCGTATAGATGAAGATAATGATTATGTTTTTAAATCTATGCCTTGCCCATTTTTACAAGCGGATAATTATTGTTTAGTTTATGATTTTAGGCCTAAAGCTTGTAAAGATTATCCGCATACTGATAGGAAAAATATTTTAGGAATTTTAGATATTTGCATAAAAAACACAGAAATTTGCCCTGCAGTTGAAAATATTTTTAAAGAATTAGATACAAAAAACTGCATATAAGGGAATAGATTTAATATTGTTTTCAAATCCAAAGTTTTTTCTTGAAATTCTTATAGCATAATTAGAATCATATTTTTTCATAAATAATGATAAGCTTTTTGAACGATTTCGTTTCCCTTTTTTTACTTCAATTGGAATTGCTTTATCATCAATTTGTAAAATAAAATCAACTTCTGCCTTAGCTTCGCTTGTCCAATAAAATAAATTATGATTATTTGCTTTAAGACTTTGGGCTACATAGTTTTCAGTTATGGCTCCCAAAAAAGTATTATCATGATTTATAGGTGATAGTATTATTTGAATTGGAAAATTTGATTTCATTGTTAAAATGCCAATATCAGACATATATAACTTAAAACTACTTAAATCAACATAAGCATTTATAGGTATATAAGCATGTTGTATTTTTTGGCAAGTTAAAATTATATTTGATAAATTTAACCATTCAATAGATTCTCCAAAAATAGTAGCACTAGCTCCTTTCTGAACAATTTTATATTGAAATTTTGCATTTTCTTTGGCAAGCTGAACAGGTATTGAGTTATATGAAGCACGGATTTTTACACTTGTTGTAGCATTTGCATATTTTGCCATATCTGCAAGATATTGATTTACAATTTCATTTTGAATTTGTTGAACTTTTATAAAACTATTAGTTGAAATATAAGTTTTTACGGCTTCGGGCATTCCACCAATAATTAAATATTTATCGTATAATTCTAATGCTAAGTTATGCACAGCCTCCGGAATATATTGGTTGTTCTCAAAATGAGATTTAATTTGTTTACTTAGTTTTTCATAAGATAAAGCCCATAAAAACTCTTCAAAATCTAATGGCATTAATTGTAATTCAGTAACTTTTCCAACAGGGAAAGAGTATTTATCTCTATTTTTTGCAACACCTAATAAAGAACCTGCTGCTACAACATAATATTCTGGTGTTTGTTCGTAAAAATATTTTAAAGAAAGCAAAGCAGCCTCACTTGCTTGAATTTCATCAAAAAATATTAAAGTCTTTTCTGCTTCTATCTCTTCTTGCTTTACAGTTTCAATAAATTGAATTATTTTGTGAGGCGAAAGTTCTTCTTTTATGAACTCTCTAATGTTTTTCTCAATTTCTAAATTAATATAAATTAATTTTTCAAAATTACTAAGCCCAAATTTTTCTAAAATATAGGTTTTACCAACTTGCCTGGCTCCACTTAAAATTAATGGTTTTCTGTTTTTTTCGGATTTCCAATTTAATAATAAGTCAAATATTTTTCTTTTCATAATTAATATTTTAAGCAAATATAAGCAAAATGGTCAAATAAATCAAAATAATCTGATTTATTTGAACATTTTAATGTTTTTTATGCTAATTTTTATTTTTTGAAACATTATTATGGAATAAAAGTTAAACAATAATAAATTTGTATTTTCGTTTATAATAATGCTATTTTTGCAAAAACTTTTTTAATGAAAAAACTTATTACAAGTATATATTTAATTTTTAGTTTAAGTTTTTTATTTGCTCAGGCTGGTGGAAAAAATACTTATGAGTTTTTAAATTTACCTTCTGGAGCAAGAACGGCGGCTTTGGGTGGAGTTAATGTTTCTCATTATGATAATGATTTGGTTTTTGTTTTAAGCAATCCGGCTTTATTAAGAACTGATATGAACGAAAAGATCAGTTTAAGTTATATTAACTATATAAGCGATATAAATTTTGGTTATGTTTCTTATGCTCGTAATTTTGAAAATATTGGAATGTTCGCTCTTGGTTTGCAATATATAAATTACGGGGATTTTATTCATGCAAATGAATATGGAGAAATTTATGGAAATTTTTCTGCTGCCGAATATTCATTTAATATAAGTTATGCAAACCAATTGAGCCCAAAAATTTATTATGGAGGAAGTTTAAAAACCATTTATTCGGATTTTTATCAGTATTTTTCATCTGGACTTGCTTTAGATGCAGGTTTGTCTTATGTTGATACTGCAAAACTTTTTTCTGCTGGTTTAGTAATAAAAAACGCTGGATTTCAGATAAAACCCTATACTAAAGGTTTTCATGAACCTTTGCCTTTTGATTTGCAAATTGGGTTTACACAAAAATTAAGACATGCACCTTTTAGGTTTTCATTAACGGCTCATAATTTAACAAAATGGCATTTGCGTTACACAAGTGTTTTTGATAATTCGTATGAATTAAATTCAAATGAGAATCTTGCAGATACAACTTTTGGTCAAAAACTAAATAAATTTATGAATGGAGTTGGTAGAGTGGGAGATGAGTTTATAAGGCATTTTGTTATAGGTGTAGAAATTGTTCCTACAGATAATTTTTACCTTTCAATTGCGTATAATTATCGAAGAAGGACTGAAATGCTGATTGAAACAAGTCCGAAAATCGTTGGATTGTCTTTTGGTGCAGGATTAAGGTTATCGAAATTTAATGTTTCTTATGGTTTAGCTTCTTACCATTTAGCCGGAATGTCTCATCATTTTAGCTTAGGAGTAAATTTATCAGAATTTTATAAAAATAAGAACTTATAAAAATTACTGCATTTTTTTTGCTTGTTTTGTCATGATTTTTGCAATAAATAGCAAAAATCCCGCCAAAACCCCCACTTTTTACAAAAACAACACCCCCATCTTAGATTCTACGTAAATTTTTAAAAAATGTTTCGTTTTTCACTCACAAATCGGTTCGAGTTTTAAAACTCGGACTTTTTTTTAAAATTAAATTAATATTAAGTTCAAATATTGGATAGCCCTTTGTGTTTTTAGCAGCAATGGCGATGTGTTTTTAAGAGAGGGAGGTCTTAGAGAAAGAATTACAAAAGCTAGAATAGATGCTAGAAATAAGAATAATATTAAAAAACGAAATTAACGACCTCAATGACAGCAACAAATTGCTGTCATTGAGGTCGTTTGAGGCATTAAAGCGAAAAACGGTCTCAGAAAAATAAATAGCAAGAAAAAACAATTAATATGAGCATAGCAGGGGAGATTTCTCGCAAAGCAGAGCTTCGCTCGAAATGACCGATAATTATCGGTCGGGAGCTGAGGTTGAAATATTTAGCCGGTTTTGGCGGGATTTTTGTTGCAAAGCAAAACAAAAATCATGACAAAACAATTGAAAACAGAAAGTTGTTTTTCTTTTTGGAATAATAAAAACAGAAAAAAAATGCGGTGATTTATTTTTTAAAACCACCGCAATTAAATATATTACAAAATTAATCACTACTGACCGACAAAAATATTAAAAAATTTAAAATAAATAAAGGGGCTTGACCGAAATCTCGCCCCATAGTTGTAATTTTGTGTCGCTTAAAACATATCATTACAACTATGAGCAAAAATACAATAAAAAATTTAGTCGGTCAGCCGATTTTTAAACAAATCTTAAAAATTTTACCAAAAGATAAGTTTGATAGATTAGTTAAGCAACTAGAAACTGATCGTTATTATAAAACTTTCTTTTCTTGGGATCAATTAATTGTTATGCTATTTGGTATCTTTTCACGATGTGATTCTATGGCTGAAGTATGTGATGGAATGCGAGCTTTATCAGGTAAGTTAAATTATTTAGGCATGGAATGTTCCCCAGCAAAAAGTACAGCAGGAGATGCCTTACGCGATAGAAGTGAAAAACTTTTCAGGTTGTATTATTTTGCTTTAATCGAACATTTCAAGTCCGTTTTGTCGGTCAGCCGAAAAGAAGATGTAAGTTTTTCAAAATTTTATGCTTTTGATTCTACTACAATCACCTTGTTTTCTGATATTATGAAAGGCTTAGGTCGTAATCCAAAAGGTGATGGTAAGAAAAAAGGAGGCTTAAAGGTACATATGCTGACCGATGTACATAGCGATACGCCACAATTTGTAAAAATTAGTGAGGCTAAAATGCACGATAAAAAGTTTTTAAAATACTTAAATCCTCCTAAGGGTAGCATGTTGGTTTTTGATAAAGCATACAATTTTTACGAGCAATTTGCACAATGGACAGAAGATGAGGTCAACTTTGTGTGCAGATTAAAAAATAATGCCAAATATGAATTGCAGGAAGTCATGTTTGAAAAAGAGTTGAAAAAAGGAGAATATGGAGTGTTTAAAGTGGAACACATCCATTTGCAGTATAAAAAGAATAAGCAAGTTTTTCCCCTTTGTTTACGTTTGGTTTATTATAAAGATGAAAAAGGTAGAAAATATAAATTTATAGCCAATAATTGGAATATCACACCTGAAGAAATTGCTCGAATTTATAAATATCGATGGACAATAGAAAATACGTTCAAAAAAATAAAACAAAATTTTCAGCTTCACTTTTTTTATTCCGATACAGAAAATGGCATCAGAACACAAATATGGTGTACTTTAATTGCTCATTTATTGTTAACCGTGTTAAAGGTAATAGCTAAAAGCAACAAAGCTTTTTCAACAATAGCTGCGTTGGTACGTATCCATCTAATAAGCCATTTAGACATAATGTGGGTTATTACTGAAGCAAGAAGGGGATATCGTAAACAAATCAAAACAAAAAATAAAAGCCCTTCAGAAATACAAATGACTCTATTTTAGGGGTAGGTAGGTTTCTAAAATTGAAATTTACGAATTTTTAATCATTGATTTTCAACGACTTAGAAAATATTATAAACATTTTTTTAATTTAGTCGGTTAATAGTGA
>Ga0265295_1003008_pt1 | contig 25352 bp, 27 predicted proteins | sample Munlansysbiofilm_FD_192503 | JGI IMG/M metagenome (GOLD analysis project Ga0265295, IMG submission 192503) | Leachate microbial communities from a municipal landfill in Southern Ontario, Canada - Methane capture system biofilm | ecosystem: Engineered > Solid waste > Landfill > Unclassified ... | reverse complement strand
CCGGCGGAACGTTTACCTTGTGTTATGTGTTCTCATACCTGGGCTGGTTCTTTATCCCTGGCACCGCCTTTTTCCCGAACACTGCCGAGCACTGGGTACTGGGTATCTCTCCACTGTCCATCGGCTGCGTGGGTGCGGCAATCAACTTTATTGCTGCCATAGCTGTTTCCAACATGACCGAGGTTCCGTCTGAAGAAATTCAGGAGATGGTACGTCGGGTACGTTATCCATAATCATTTGACTTATCAGCTATAATGACATCATACTTGTGGGCTTTCTTTTGAAAGCCCACTTTTTAAGTGACAGGAACTGAAAAGGAGATACAAGCTATGATGTGGCATCTTGTTGTGGTGGTTATAATGGGGTTGTGCATGGGTGCTTTTGCACACCTTGTGCGCAAGTTGTCACGCAACAGGTTGCCCAAGTGGCTAGTTCCTGTATTTGCGTCCATTGGTATGCTTGGCTATCTGGCATATTATGATTATGCCTGGTTCAGCTTTAAATGCAGCCAACTGCCAGCAGGTACAGAAGTTGTATATGAGCAGCGCAAAAAAAGTTTTTTCCGCCCCTGGAGCTATGTCTCAACACCGGTAAACTCTTTTGTTGTTTATGATGGTCAGCACAGGCAAATAGAGCTGGACGGCAAGGCAGTGGTTGAGTATTTCACCTACGAATTTCAGAAATCCCCCATTGAAACCCTGATTAAACACCATAATCTGCTTGATTGTGAAAACCTTGAGCGGGGCAGCAGGGGGGAAGCCAAAGATCAATTGGCTTTTCATTTTGTAAAAATCGGCAAGGAAGATCCGATGTACAGGATGTTTTGTGCAGAGTGATTGTGGCAAAAGTCGTTTTCAGAATTTTAAAGGAGGTTTAGATGGCTGCATTGCTTTTATCTGTATTCATATTTTTTTCACCTGTTTTGGGATTTGCCTCAGAAGAAGCAGTGCAGATACAAGACCTTACCCGCAGCGGCATGGGCATTATCGGTGTAATATTATTTATTGCAGCCTATGCCCTTGTTATCCTTGAAGAGCAGCTTCATCTTCGTAAAAGTAAACCTGTACTGCTTGCTGCCGGCATCATCTGGATACTTGTAGCACTTTCCTACAAAGCTTTGGGTATGCCAGACCATGCCCATGCAGCCATCATCCACAACCTCACCGAATACGCTGAACTGTTTTTATTTTTACTTGTCGCCATGACCTACATAAACGCCATGGAAGAAAGAAACGCCTTTCGTGCCCTGCGTTCCTGGCTGATCAACAAAGGCTTTACCCTGCGTGCAGTCTTCTGGATGACCGGACTTTTAGCCTTTTTCATCTCCCCTGTAGCCGACAACCTGACCACTGCCCTTTTAATGGGTGCAGTAGCCCTTGCCGTTGGAGGTAAAAACCTTAAATTTGTAGTAGTAGCCTGCATCAACATCGTAGTAGCTGCCAACGCCGGCGGAGCCTTCTCCCCCTTTGGCGACATAACAACCCTCATGGTCTGGCAAAAAGGGCGTGTAGAATTTTTTGAATTTTTTGCCATCTTCATCCCCTCTGCCATTAACTGGCTTGTCCCTGCAACCATCATGAGCCTTGCCGTATCCAAAGAAAAACCTGAAGTAAGCGATGAAACCGTCACCATGAAACTTGGAGCCAAACGGATAATGTGCTTATTTCTTGCCACCATAGTCACTGCCGTATCCTTCCACAACTTCCTTGGTCTGCCCCCTGCCATCGGCATGATGACCGGACTTGGCTACCTTTCCTTCTTCTCCCACTGGCTAAAGCGTCAGGAAAACCGTATCCACTCCGGCAACAACCCCCTTGATGTTACAGGACATGACCATGCCACCTTTGACCTATTCCGCAAAGTAGCCAAAGCTGAATGGGACACCCTGCTTTTCTTTTACGGTGTAATCCTTTGCGTTGGCGGACTTGGTCAATTTGGTTACCTTGCTGCAGTATCTGCATTTATGTACGATGGACTTGGTCACACCAACGCCAACATCATGGTTGGTTTTCTTTCTGCCGTAGTTGACAACATACCGGTCATGTTTGCTGTACTAACCATGGATCCCCAGATGTCCCACGGTCAATGGTTACTGGTCACCCTTACTGCCGGAGTTGGCGGCAGTATGCTTTCCATCGGCTCTGCTGCCGGAGTTGCGCTTATGGGTTCAGCCCGTGGTATTTACACCTTTGGTGCCCACCTTAAATGGGCATGGGCCATTGCCCTTGGCTATGCAGCATCTGTAGCTGCACACCTGGTTATTAATGCAAAGTATTTTACAATCATCGGGTAGTGTTAGTAAAATAAGAGAATGTCATAATTGTTTTACATAATTGCATTATGTATAATTATCCGTATTTTGATGAAATGGAGGTTTATACTATGCATTCAGTAACTATCCGTAATGTACCTGATGAGGTTCACAGAGCTATTCGTATCAGAGCTTCTAATTATGGACGCACTATAGAAGCAGAAATTTGTAACATGTTGGAGTGTGCTGTAAAACCTCAGGAGCAGGTAAAATTGGGTTCTTTGCTGACCAAAATCGGTAAACAAACCAGACTTACCGATGAAGAGGTTGAGCTTCTGCATAGTATGCATGATCAGTGTGCAGCACGTGCCGCGAGTCTTTAGTAATGATTTTACTTGATACTAACGTTATTTCTGAACCATTACGCCCTGTACCTGCTGCACCTGTAAGCCATTGGCTTGATGCGCAACCACTGGAAACATTGTTTCTGTCAGTAATAACTGTTGCAGAGTTACGTGCTGGTGTTGCTATGATGCCCGCTGGAAAGCGCAAGGATGTTCTTGGTATACATCTGGAAAATAGTATTTTACCAATGTTTGCGGGACGCATTTTGCCATTTGACCTTGTTTGTACTAATGCTTATGCAAAGTTGATGGTAAAAGTACGAAATGCTGGAAGTGGTATTCAAACTGCTGACGCGCTTATTGCTGCTGTTGCATTTGCTAATGGATTTTCTGTTGCCACCAGAGATGAAAATCCGTTTTGCGCAGCTGGATTACATGTTATCAATCCCTGGAAGTTTCACGAATAATAAAACAAACTGAACCTCTGTGTTAAACATACTGTTCAATGAACACAGACACAGATTTTAAATCTCAACAAAAAAGCGGTGACTGACTATTGTCAATCACCGCTTTTATTTTGCTACTGTTTGTTAATATCTGTTATTTGTTATTTGAGCAATGGTGCAATAACCAGTGCCACAACAGACATCAGTTTGATCAGAATGTTCATGGATGGACCGGAGGTGTCTTTAAACGGGTCGCCTACGGTATCACCGACAACAGCGGCTTTGTGGGCTTCACCACCTTTTTCTTCGCCAGCCAGCTCACCTTTTTCAATATATTTTTTGGCGTTATCCCATGCACCACCACCGTTGGACATCATCAAAGCCAACAGTACGCCAGCCAGGGTTGAACCAGCCAGCATCCCGCCAAGTGCCTCTTTTTGCAGGACAAAACCAACCAGTACCGGTGCCACAACTGCCACTATGCCAGGCAGAATCATCTCTTTAAGTGCTGCTTTTGCAGAAATATCAACACATTTTTCAGGCTCTGGTTTTGCATCAGGTCTGCCCTCCAGAAGCCCCGGGATTTCGCGGAACTGGCGGCGGATTTCATCAACCATCTTGCCGGCAGCACGACCAACACTGGTCATGGTGAGGGCACCGATGAAGAAGGGCAGGGCACCGCCAATGAACAGACCGATAACCACCATCGGGTTGGTCAGGTTGATGGTTTCAAGCCCGACAGCACTGGAATAGGCAGAAAAAAGTGCCAGGGCAGTGAGAGCTGCCGAACCAATGGCAAAGCCTTTGCCAACAGCAGCAGTGGTGTTACCGATTGCATCAAGACCATCGGTAATTTTACGTACATCAGGACCAAGTCCTGCCATTTCGGAGATACCACCGGCGTTATCAGCAATGGGACCGTAGGCATCTACAGTCATGGTTACGCCAACAGTTGCCAGCATACCAACAGCGGCAATGCCTATTCCGTACAGACCTGCCACTTCGTTTGCCACATAAATACCGGCACAGATGATGATGACCGGCACTGTGCAGCTTTCAAGACCTACGGCAAGACCGTGGATAATGTTGGTTGCCGGACCGGTTTTGCTGGCTTCGGCAATGCGGGTAACCGGACCTGCTGCTGTGTAGTATTCAGTAATCAGTCCGATTGCTATACCAGCCAGGGTGCCAGCCAGAACAGCCCAGAACACGCCGTTATGGATATGCATTGCCTGGGTAATGAAAAAAGTTGCCACCAAAAAACCGCCGGCAGCCACAAAAGTGGTGTAGCGCAGCGCAGCGGCAGGGTCGATGTTTTTAAGAAATTTCATGGAGCCAACACCGATAAGCGAGAAGATAAGACCAGCCATGGCAAGCACCAGTGGCAGCAGCATGGCGTTGGCACGTACAGCTTCACCACCCAGAATATCCATCTGGGCTACAGTTGCTGTTGCGGCAATGGCAATGGTGGCGATGATGGAGCCAACGTAGGATTCAAAAATATCGGCACCCATACCTGCTGTATCGCCAACGCAGTCACCAACGTTATCTGCAATAACACCCGGGTTACGGGGGTCATCTTCAGGGATGCCAGCCTCTACTTTACCCACAAGGTCAGAGCCTACATCGGCAGCCTTGGTGTAGATACCGCCGCCAACACGGGCAAACAGGGCGATTGAAGAGGCACCCATGGCAAATCCGTTAATGTAGGTGGCAGATTCAGGGTTATTACCAAAAAAGATGTAGGCAATGCCAACACCGATAAGCCCCACCGAGGCCACGGCAAGCCCCATAACTGCGCCGCCGTTAAAGGCAACCATCAGTGCAGAGCCCTGACCACTGGTACGGGCAGCTTCGGCTGTACGCACGTTGGCACGGGTGGCTGCCTGCATACCGATATAGCCGCACAGCATGGAGCAAAGGGCACCCCCCAGAAATGCCGCTGCTGTCTGGATACCCATGGTGGCAGTAATCAGAATAAATACTGCAACAATAAAGATGGCCAGTACGCGATACTCACGATTAAGGAAAGCCATTGCACCTTTATGAATTGCTTCGGCAATTTCTTTCATCCTTTCGTTGTCCACAGGCTGCGACTTGATGTTGTTGTAAATCAGGATGGCAATTACAAAACCAATTACCCCCAGAACCGGTGCAATCATCTGCAAACTCATTTTGATAACTTCCTTTCTTCCACGGTAATTTTTGCAAAATCCTATGATTTATAAACCATAATGACTGGAAAATAAACCAAAATCCTGATTGTCAATGCATGAAAGCTAAATAGTCTTTTGTATTTCCATCTGTAATTTATGGATTTAAAGCTATTGAATGGCGTTAATCGCTTCACCTGCCGCCTGTTCATAGCGTGCCCGCTCTTTTTTAGCAGCCTCTTTAAGCGATTGATTTATGGCAGGGTATTTAAGGGCAAGGATACGTGCTGCCAGCATGGCTGCGTTTTTGCTGCCATCAATGGAAACAGTGGCTACAGGTACGCCAGGGGGCATTTGTACTGTGGAAAGCAGGCTGTCCATGCCGGAAAGCGGACCATTGCCAAGGGGTACACCGATGACCGGAAGCATGGTGTGACCGGCAATTACACCTGCCAGGTGAGCTGCCACGCCAGCGCAGCCGATCAGCACCTGGACATCTTCTTTATGTGCTTTTTCAAGATAGCTGATAACCTTGTCCGGAGTGCGGTGAGCCGAAGCAACAACTATTTCGCTTGGTATGCCCAGCTCTGTTAAGGTGTCGCGGATTTTGGAGACAGTGGGCAGATCATTGGGGCTGCCGGTTACAATGCCCACCAGTGGTTTTTCCTGTATCATTTTGCTCATTAATTAATTCCTCCCTGGAAATAAAAACTGCAATTAAACTTTAAAGATGTTGTTGATGTCAATACAGGAAACTATCTTTTAATGCGATACAGGTCGTCATGATCCAGTAATCTTAACAGCAGGATTGGGCTGTTCCAGTCCGGATTCCCTGCTGGCAACCATTTGCCGGGGTCAAAAGACAGGCGATAGCGTCCGTCAACCCTGGCTGACCAGGCAGTGGCATCATTGATGATCCTCTCAAGGTGCAAACCAGGGTGCAATGGATTTGCTTCCAGCAGGGCAAGAGCCTTGGCTATTTTTTTACGCATGATGGTATTTGAGCGGAATTTTGCAACATCATCCAGAAACTTGCTACTGGGGATCAGTGCCGGCATCATCCATCTCCTTTTGCAGCCAGTCAGGAAGCTGTCCGGTGTCACCGTTGCGGGCTTCGGCAAGCTTGTCAAGTCCATTGGCAGACAAGTGCAATGCGGGGTATATTGCCACAGGTCTTAAAAGCAGGGCACCGCCATCTTCTACAGTCAGATCAAGGCAGGTTCCTGCGGCAAGTCCCAGTTCTTTGCGGATAAAGGCAGGCAGGCTGACACTGCCTCGCTGGTCTACGGTAATAAGCATGATTTCACCTTTTTGTGGAGTCCTGATTGTATTTCTTGTAAAAGATGAATATGACATTATCACAATTTGTCAAAATGACCAAAGCAGACTTTGCACAATAAAACAGTGGCAAGTCTGACAGGTTCCTGGCTTTGAAAGGGAAATATGTATGTCAAAACCAACACGGATATATCTTGTAAGGCATGGTCAGGTGGCAGGGTTTGAAGAGCGTCGTTACAATGGTCAGACCGATGTTCCGTTAACCGAACAGGGCATTAAGCAATATCATGCTTTAAAGGAGCGATTGCAGGATAAGCAGATTTCTGCCTGCTACAGCAGTGATTTAAGCCGTTGTCGCATTGGTGCCGAGCTTGTCTGCCAGCAGTTTGGTATTGTGCCAAAGCTGCATAGTGAGCTGCGTGAGCTATCAGTGGGTATCTGGGAGGGGCTTGGCTGGAAAGAGATTCAGGAACGCTGGCCTGCCCAATGGCAGGCTCGTTTGCAGGATCTGGTGAATTATCGTGTAAAAGATGGTGAAAATCTGCTTGATCTGGAAAAAAGGGTAATGCCACTGGTGCGGTCAATTGTGCAGCAGCACCAGGGGGAAGAGCTGCTGCTGGTGGCTCATGGCGGTGTTAATCGCCTGATTCTGCTTTCTGCCATTGGTGCGCCGTTGTCCTGCATGTTTAACCTGGAGCAGGATTTTGGCTGCCTGAATATTATTGATTATCTGCCAGGTGGTAGCAGGGCAACAGTACGGCTTGTAAATGGGTAAAACTTCCACAGTTTAATCGCACACCTCAACGATTGCTTTCTGCAACCCATTCATCAGCAGGGTTAATTCATCAGCGGTAATGGAAAGGGGCGGAAAAACCACCACCGTGTTACCCAGCGGACGGGAAAAAACCCCGTGTTTGCGAGCAGCTACACAAACCCTGATTCCCTGTTTCTGTTCCCAGGGATATTCTTGCCTGCTGTTTTTATCCTGCACCAGCTCAATGCCTGCTGCCAGCCCGATCTGGCGGACATTGCCAACATGGGGTAGTGCGGATATCTGCCGTAATTGTTCTGCCAGTTGTTCTGCTCTTTGTTGCACATTATGCAGCAGACTGTTTTTTTCAAAAAGTTCCAGACTTTTTAAGGCAACAGCACAGGCAAGTGGATTGCCTGTAAAGGTATGACCATGGAAAAAAGTTTTCAGTTCTGCATAGTTTCCTGAAAAAGCATCGTAAATTTTGCTGGTTGCCATGGTGGCAGCTATTGGCAGGTAACCGGCACACAGCCCTTTTGATATAGCCATAATATCCGGCACAACCCCTTCATGTTCACAGGCAAACATTTTGCCGGTACGTCCGAATCCGGTGGCAACTTCATCGGTAATCATCAACAGACCGTAGCGGTCGCACAGCTTACGTACACCTTGCAAATATCCCTGGGGATGCACAATCATGCCGCCAGCACCTTGCAAAAGCGGCTCCAGCATCATGCCGGCAAGCTGGTTTTGATGTTGCTGCATCAGCTGTTCCAGCTTGTCAAGACATGCCAGGTTGCAGGTTTGCGGATCATCCTTGCTCAGCGGACAACGGTAGCAATAAGGGGCAGGGGCTTCAATGGTGCTGAACAAAAGCGGGCTGAAAGTTGTATGGTAAATGGGGATGCCGCCTACGCTCATGGAGCCGATGGTGTCGCCGTGATAGGCGTATTGTAGTCGCAAGAATCGGGTGCGCTGTGGCTGTTGGTTATGGCAATGGTACTGGTATGCCATTTTAAGTGCCACTTCCACGGCTGTGGAGCCGTTGTCTGAATAAAAGACATGGTTAAGACCCTGGGGAGTTATTTCCACCAACTGTTTTGCCAGCAGGATGGATTGCTCACTTGCCAACCCCAACAAAGTGGAATGCTCCAATTTTTCCGCCTGTTGGCACAACGCCTTGTTCAGCTCAGGATGGCAATGACCATGTACGTTTGTCCACATGGAAGCCACTCCATCAAGATAGCGATTGCCTTCTGAGTCAATCAGCCATACACCATCTCCCTGCACGATAACTATCGGATTTTCATTCTGCCAATCCTGCATTTGGGTAAAAGGGTGCCAGACATATTGTTTATCCCATGCGCGTAACTGTTCGGTTGTGTAGTTCATATTTTCACTTGTCCTTTGGGGCTAATACTCGCCTCAACGCCTTTTTCAACTCTGTTTCATCTTCCAGAACAATGGTCAAACGTGCCGTAACAATCCTGTCCCGCAATTCTTTATCAAGATTATACAGCTTTACCGCATCTTTATCTGTGGTCAGCAACCAATTTGCAGCACTGCTTTTTTGCAGCTGTTGCAGCAGTGCAACTGTTTTGGTGTTGTAAGGCTCATGGTCTGGCAGTGCAAGTGTATCAACAAGGTTAATTCCCTTTGACTTCAAGGCGTTAAAAAAACCGGCAGGTTCTGCAATACCGGCAAAGGCAGCGGTTTTGGCTTGCATCAGCACAGCTAAATCAACATTGGTGTCATCATCCAGCCTGTGGAAAGAGGTTAGTTGATGGCTGGAGTAACAACAGGGTAGTGCAGGTAATAATTTATGCGTTGTCTGGTTGTTGGTGCAGCGGGTTAAAACCAGCAGGTCAGCACGCTTTGTTGCTCCGACCGGCTCACGCAGTAACCCTGCCGGCAGGGTGAACCCATTGCCAAAGGGCTGCTGACAATCCAGCAAAAGGATATTCAGGTTACGGTGCAGCCGGATATGCTGGAAACCGTCATCCAGCAGAAAAACATCAGGCTGTAGTTTTTCCATTGCCAGTAACCCTGCCTGATAGCGGTCAGCACCAATCAGTACAGCCAGCCCGGGCAGGCTGCGCGCCAGCAGGTAAGGTTCATCGCCGCACTGTTTTGCTGACAGCAGTATGGAGTTGCCATCAGATACCACGGCACATTCTGCTTTAAGATTACCGCCGTAACCCCGTGAAAGCACTGCCACTTTCAGCCCTTGTTCCATCAGCATTCTTGCCAGTAAAATCGTAAAGGGAGTTTTGCCGGTGCCGCCGACAGTGATATTGCCAATGGCAATAACCGGTCTGGGCAGATGCCTTGTTTTGAGTATGTGCAGGCGATATAAAAAAGGGCGCAGCCAAAGGACAGCTCCATAGATGATGGCAGCTGGCAGTAATACAAGTTGCAGCAGGTGGGCAGTCAGGCTGCGGTTTTTGCCACTTGCCATGCTGCGCCAGTAATTTTGCAGGTTACAGTTCATTATGAAACCATTTCCACGTTTATAAATACTGCGTCACAAGTTCCATAATCCGTTTGGTGGCACCGCCGTTATCCCGCAGCATTTTCAGACCATTGGCACCGATTACCTGCCGCAATTCCGGACTGTGCAGAAAATCTTGCAATGCCTGCTCAAGTTCTGCAACATCAGCCACCTGCACGCCAGCACCAGCCTGTAAAGACAGCTCGCTTATCTCCCTGAAGTTCTGCATATACGGACCAAAGATAAATGGTATGCCCAGTGAGGCTGGTTCCAGCAGGTTGTGACCACCTGTGGGCACCAGACTGCCCCCCACAAAGGTCAGGTCAGACAGGCTGTACATCTTCATCAGCTCTCCGACCGTATCCACCAGCAATACCTGTCCAGGCATTAAAACATCATCTTCCGCAAGACTGGTACGGAGTTTATGGTCAATACCCTGCTTCTCCAGTAATACTGCCAGCTCTGCTGCCCTTTCAGGATGCCTTGGCACCAGCACCAGTTGCAGCCTGTTTTGTTCATCTGTCACTTTCTGCCAGGCTTGCAGCCAAAGCTCTTCTTCGCCCGGGTGGGTGCTGGCTGCAACCACCACCAGTTTATCTGTGGCAATACCATAATGTTGCCGCAACTGGTTACGCAGTTCTGTTGGTACCTGTTGCCAGGGGATGTCGTACTTGAGGTTACCGCTGATGGTTGTGCGCTCGGCTGGCGCACCGATGGAGATAATCCGTTGCTTATCAAGCTCGCTTTGCATACACAGGTGGTTAAAAAGAGCCAGTGGGTGGCGGAAAAACCAGACCATTTTCTGATAGCGTCCGATTGAACGGTCGGATATGCGACCATTTACAAGCATTTGGGGAATCTTGCGCCGTGCTGCTTCTGTACAAAATGTCGGCCAGATTTCAGTCTCCATGATGATAATCAGGGATGGTCTGATTTTGCCAAGCAGCATTTTTACCGCAGGCAGCAGATCAAAGGGGAAGTAGATGCAGCAATCCGGTTCAGGTAGTTTTGCAGCCACAGTGCGGCCGGTTTCTGTGGTGACAGATAGCAAAAGGGCATGGTTGGGGTACTGCTCTTTCAAGGCTTTAAGCAAAGGACGGGCAGCCATAACTTCGCCAACAGATACAGCGTGCAGCCAGATGACCGGTCTGCCGGCAAGCTGCTTTTTCACATTTTGGGGCAAAAAGCCCAGCCGCTGGGCAAAGGCAGGTGATCTGCCTCTGCTTAAAGAGCGGTAAAGATGCCAGAGCAGCAGCAACGGCAAAAGCAAAATTGACAGAATCTGGTAGAGAGCTATCAGCATCAAACTGTAATTTTTTCAAGCAGCCATGCCATGTTAATACCCAGATCCTGCATGGTTTTAATGCCTTCATCATCATCAGCCACATCACCGCTGTTGCGCCCGATGCCGATATTCCAATAACTTGAACCAACAATAATCATCTGACCAATGGTGTAAAAATGATTAATGGTATCAAATACATGGATAGCACCGCCACGGCGTACAGCCACCACAGCAGCACCAACTTTGCGCTTAAACATATCACCATTAGCCCTTGCCACCATACCGCTGCGATCAATCAAAGCCTTGGCTTCCGGACTAATGGCGGCAAAGTAGGTGGGGGAGCCGATGATAATGCCATCGGCAGCATCCATTTTTTCAATGCATTCGTTGGCAATATCATCAACCACAGCGCAACGCCTATCTTTATTGGCAAAGCATTTGTAGCAGGCTGTGCAGCCATGCAGCGGTCGTCCAGCCAGTTGCACCAGTTCAGTTTCAATTCCTGCCTTGTTCAGCTCTTCAAATGCGTAGTTGATGAGCTGGGCAGTGTTGCCATCTTTACGGGCAGAGCCGTTAAATCCGATTACTTTCATGGTTTACGCAGTCCTTTCCATTGTTTTGGCGATGTAATCGCGCAGTTTTTGCTGGTCAACCGCCAGTTGATGACAGCGGGTGGGCAGCCCCTGCAAGCTGGCGATTGATTCAGGTACTGGCGGCTGTTTGCCGATTGCCTCAAAAACTGCTTCATTAAATTTTGCCGGATGGGCAGTGGCAAGGCAGATTACCAGGCTGTCATCAGCCATCACGGTTTTGGCAGCCTTTACCCCCACAGCAGTGTGGGGATCAAGCAGGTAACCGGTTTCTTCAAAAAAACTACGGATGGTTTGCAGGGTTTCATCCTTATCCACAGATACCGAGCAGAACTGTTGCTGCATGGTCTCAATCTCGGTTTTACTGAAATCTATCTGTCCTGTGGATTTAAGCTGGCTGAAAGCCTGTTTGACCTGTGCCGGATTGTTGTTAAAAAGGTAGAAGAGGTAACGCTCAAAGTTGGATGCCACCTGTATATCCATTGAAGGTGAAATGGTTTGCATCACCTGACCAACAGAGTAGTCACCATTGTTGATGCAGCGGGTTAAGATGTTGTTTTCATTGGTGGCAAGCAGCAGTTTTTCCATGGGCAGACCCATTTGCCAGGCGATATAGCCTGCAAAAATATCACCAAAATTGCCGGTGGGTACTGAAAAAACAACCTTTTGCCCAGGTTTTGCTGTACGCAGCCAGGCGTAAAAATAGTAGACGATCTGTGCCAGAATCCGCGCCCAGTTAATGGAGTTTACTGCGCCAAGGCAATATTGCTTTTTAAACTCAAGATCAGCCATCAAGGCTTTAACCAGATCCTGGCAATCATCAAAAGTACCGGTAACAGCGATGTTATGTACGTTTTCATCCAGCACACTGGTCATCTGCAATGCTTGCACGGCTGAGGTTTTGCCTTCCGGATGCAGGATAAAAATATCTATCCCCTGCTTGCCACGCACACCATGGATGGCAGCACTGCCGGTATCTCCGGAAGTAGCCCCCAAAATGGTCATGGTTTCTTTGCGTTCAGCAAGGATGTATTCAAACAGGTTGCCCAGAAATTGCAGGGCAACATCTTTAAATGCCAGTGTAACTCCGTGAAAAAGCTCCAGTATATGTACGCCGTCCTTTTTTACCACAGGAGTAACTTCAGGATGGTTAAAGGTGGCGTAGGAGCTGTTGATAAGTTGGCGTAAATCTGCCGCTGGTATGTCATCCACAAAAAGGGAGATGATGCTAAATGCCAATTCCGGATAGGTCAGGTTCCGCCATGATTCCAGCTTTTCCGCTGAAATCTGCGGAATGGATTCGGGCAGCAAAAGACCGCCGTCATCAGCCAACCCCATCATTACTGCATTTTTAAAAGGTATCGGATTGATACCACCGCGGGTGCTTATGTAGCGCATTGTTGTTTGTATCCTTTCATTTGCAGACCTCTGAAAAACTACTGCGGAGGCTGTCTACGGCGTTGCGTGGTGCTCGCTTCCTTGACTAACTAAAATGTTATGTCTCGTCGCTGCGCTCCATGCGCCTTGTATCCAGCATTCCTCATAACGCTTTTCAAAGGTCTGTTAAGTTCAAGTCTTGGAATTAAATTATATTTTTTTATCAGATTTGATTGCTAAAAACCAGATTCCTGGCTGTTAACGCATCTCACCAGGAGCCAGCAAAAAGAAGGTTCTGAAAAGGCAATATTTGTAGAACTCAGAGAAAAGCAGCTTGAAACTGCCAACATATTGCCACCATTGTTCCTTTACATTTACGCTGTCCACAGGGTAGGGGTAAATCGCCAGATCACGGGGCAGTGTATTGCGAAACAGTATTGCAGAGCGTTTCAGATGGTAGCGAGAGGTAATCAGCAGTATGGAGCGTACATTATGCTGTTGCAGGATACTGCGGGTGAAAAGCGCGTTTTCCATGGTGTTACGGGATGCTTTTTCCAGAATCACCTGCCCTGACAGCGGATCATCAGCCCCAAAGTTGTAAAGATCACTTTTGCGCACCAGCGGATCCACTCCCACCAGAAACAAAAGCCTGGCGTTGCCTTCCCTGAAAAGGCGTATCCCTTCGTCAATTCTACCTGTCCCGCCTGCCAGCACAACGATGGCATCAGTTTGCACCAGCCTGGGAGTTGCTGAAAAGGTTTTGTAGGTAAAATCCACAAAAAGGGTAATTATAAGCAGTATTGCCATAATCAGAAAAGAAATAAATACCTTGAAAAGCTTCATACTGTGCTGTTTTTCCTTGCTTCAATTTTGTGATTCTGGTATCAAAGTTTGTTCAGTCAGTACGGGAGGTATAGATAAATGTCAAGAAAATGTGAAGTTTGCGGAAAAGGTCCCGGCACCGGTAACAATGTCAGCCATGCCAACAACAAAACACGCACTACCTGGTATCCTAACCTGCAAAGTGTAAGGTCTGTTAAAAATGGTACTGTGCGCAGAATTAAAGCATGCACCCGTTGTATCCGTTCCGGAGCTGTTACCAAGCCGGCTTAGGCTGTGTGCAGCATCCATGCAGATTGCAAAAAGAGCCGTGTCCTGCCAAAGGACGTGGCTCTTTTTGTTTATTCATAAACCGGAAAGGTTTCTTTTCTATGTCTGCTGTAACATTTTTATAATTTAAACAGTTGCTACAGCGTCAATCTCCACCCGCGCTCCCTTAGGCAGTGCTGCCACGGCAATAGTTGATCTTGCCGGTTTTTGCCCTTCAAAAAAACTTCCATATATTTCATTAACTGCCGGAAAATCATTCATATCCGTCAGATAAATGGTGGTTTTAACTACTTTGTCAAAGCTACTGCCAGCGGCAACCAGCACTGCGGACAGGTTTTTCATCACCTGTTCAGTCTCCTTTTTTATATCACCTGCAAGCATTTCGCCTGTTTCTGGAATAAGTGGTATCTGACCTGAGCAGAACAAAAGGTTGTTGCTTTTTACTGCCTGGGAGTAGGGACCAATGGCTGCTGGTGCATTTGGGGTTGTTATGGTCTGCATATCAGTTTTTCATCCTTTCCACCTTGATAACACCTTTTAGCTTCATCAAAGCGTTGGTAACTTTTTGCAGGTGATTAAGGTCGGTTACGTTTACCTCAAAGATATTTTCACCACGCTTGTCAACTGTGCTTTTAATCTGGGCACTGACGATATTTGCCTCTGCATTGGTTATTGCCTGGGTAATATTGGCCAGGATCCCTTTTTCATCATGGCAAATAACCCGCAGCTTTGCCGGCAGAACAGCTTTTTTACCCTTTGCCCAGGTTACATCTATACGCCGTTCAGGGTCGCTTTCTGACACAAAAGGGCAATCAGCAGTATGGATTGTTACCCCTTGCCCGCGGGTGATGAAGCCGATAATCTCATCGCCTGGCAGCGGGTTGCAGCATTTGGCATAGCGGATCATGATATCATCAAGCCCACCCACCTCAACTGCACTGGAGGCACGCCCTTTCAGCTTGTTCAGCATACTGCTGATGGCTGATTCTTTTTGATCCTGGTGTGCCTTGATCCGCTCTTCAGGGATAAGTTTGGCAATTACCTGGCTTGCGGCAATCTTGCCATAACCAACTGCTGCCAGCAGATCTTCTTCAGTGTTAAAGCCAAAATCATGGGCAAACTGTTTAAGCTCACCACTTTTGAGCAGTTTTTGCAGGTTAAGTGAGTATTTACGGAATTCTTTTTCGCAGATTTCCCTGCCCAGTGCCATGCTGTGTTTGCGTTCTTCTGTCCTTATCCATGCCCTTATTTTATTGCGTGCGCGGGAAGAATGGACAATTTTCAGCCAATCCTTACTGGGTGAGTGGTGGGGTGAGGTGATTACTTCAACAATATCACCGGTGTTCAGTTGGTATTTTAACGGAACCAGCTTGCCGTTTATTTTGGCACCTACACAGCGGTGACCGACATCTGTATGAACGCTGTAGGCAAAATCAATGGGGGTTGAACCTTTGGGAAAACCTTTTACATCCCCCTTGGGGGTAAAAACGTAAACCTCTTCCGGAAAAAGCTCCACCTTCACAGAGTCCATAAACTCGCGGGAATCTTCCAGTTCCCGTTGCCATTCCAGCAGCTGGCGCAGCCAGGCAAATCGTTTTACTTCTTTTTCGTCATAACCTTTACCATCTTTATATTTCCAGTGGGCAGCAATACCTGCTTCAGCCACGCTGTGCATCTCCTTGGTACGGATTTGCACTTCAATCCGGTCGCCATGGGGACCGATTACGGTTGTATGTAGTGACTGGTACATGTTGCCCTTGGGCATGGCGATGTAGTCTTTAAAGCGACCTGGCAGCGGTTTCCAGGAGGAGTGGATTACACCCAGCACACCGTAGCAATCCTTCAGATCATCCACCAGTATCCTGAAAGCGGTCAGATCGTAAATCTCATCCAGATCAACGTTTCTTTTTTCCATCTTGCGCCAGATGGAGTAGAGGTTTTTTGCCCGACCTGAAACCTCACCATTTATATTATGATCAGCAAGCTTGCGGCGGATTTCTTCACATACTTCTTCAACGTAATCCTGGCGTTCCTGCCGTCTTTGTTGGGTTTTTGTCTGCAAATCCTCATAAATATCAGGGTGCAGATAACGGAAAGAAAGGTCTTCAAGCTCGGTTTTAATACTGGAAATACCCAGACGATGGGCAATGGGAGCGTAAATGTCCATTGTTTCACGGCTGATGGAACGCTGTTTGGTGGCAGGCTGAAACTGCATGGTGCGCATGTTGTGCAGCCGGTCAGCCAGCTTCACCAGAATCACGCGGATATCATTGGCCATGGCCAGCAGCATTTTACGGAAATTTTCCGCCTGGTTTTCCTCTTTGGTTTTAAAGTGGATTTTGCTGATTTTGGTTACACCTTCCACCAGTTCGGCAACCTCTTTGCCAAATATTTCTGTAATCTCTTCAGCGGTGGTAAGGGTGTCCTCAATGGTGTCATGGAGCAGCCCGGTGATTACGCTGGGCACATCCAGGCGCATTTCAGCCAAAAGGCCGGCAACCTCCAGGGGGTGTATGATATATGGCTCACCGGAAAGACGGGTTTGTCCCTGGTGTACCTTGGCACAATAAACATACGCCTTGCGGATCTGGTCAAGGTCTGCCGTCGGATTGTAGTCGGCAACCATATAGAGGATGTCATTAAGGCGTATCATATCAGGTCAGATCGGTTTTCGCTTTCAGTGATGTTTGCAGTGCAATTTTGCATCTGTTGTGTGTGGTTAATCAGGCGTTATTGCGCTTTGGGCTGATTTCGGCTGTGATTTTAGCAGCAGCAATTTCACGCAGGGCAGTTACAACATGGCGATTGTTGCGGGGATCAATCAGTGGTGAAGCACCTTTGTACAGCTGCTTTACCCGTTTGGAGGTCATTACCACCAATGTGAAGCGGTTGTTAATCTGTTGCAGGCAGTCTTCGACGGTTACGCGTGCCATTTGATTCTCCTTTTAGTGTTTATATACCGGAAACAGTTATATGAAATTAGACTCTTTATGGATATTCATATTTTGAAGGTCACTTCTGATTTTCAGAACAAAGAACATAAAACATGAAATTGGAAATTATACCTGCACTACCCTAAATATCAAACATTTTAGATACAGCAGGAAGCATTCTGGTTGTTGCGCAACGTGCCGCAGTTACCACAGCAGCTATTGCTTCCTGCGCGTCTTCAAGCCTGTCATTGACAATTATATAATCATACCAGCGTGATTCCTTCATCTCTGCGGCAGCAGCAGCAATCCGGTGTTCAATTACATCTTTGCTGTCCGATGAGCGGGCTTCCAGCCGTCGGCGCAGCTCCTGCATACTGGGTGGCAGTACAAAGATAAACACACCGCTTACCCCGCTGTTCTTCAGGGTTTTCGCACCCTGGCAATCAATATCCAGCAAGATATCTATCCCCTGTTTGCGGGCATCTTCCAGGGTTTTGATGGCAGTTCCATAGTGGTTGCCGTGCACTTTTGCCCATTCTGCAAAAGCGTTATTTCTGATCATTTCTTCAAATTGCTTGTTGGTGACAAAATGATAATCTTCACCATTGGTTTCGCCTTTGCGTGGGGTGCGTGTTGTATAGCTGATTGATTCGGTTAAAGCCGGAAAACGCCTGGTAAGTTCGCGGCATAGGGTGGTTTTACCTGCACCGGATGGAGCAGAGATGACGATTAAAAGACCTTCTGGTTGCACTGTCTGGGTGTCCTTTTCCTTTTATGGATGTTTTGTAGTTAATCACGTTCATTCAATATTTTGTATCTGCTCCCGCATTTTTTCCATTTCAGCCTTCATTTCAATTACCAGGTTAGTGATTTCCAGATCAGCAGATTTGGAGCCGATGGTGTTTACCTCGCGGTTTAGCTCCTGCATCATAAAGTCCAGTTTACGTCCAACAGATTCCTTCATCTCCAACGTATTGGCAAACTGCTTGAAATGGCTGGCAAGGCGTACCAGCTCTTCGGTTATATCACTGCGATCAGCCAGAACAGCCACTTCCTGCGCCAGACGCTGAGGGTCAAGCTGTGTGTCTCCCAAAAGTTTTTCAAGCCTTTGTGCCAGCTTTACCTGATGTTCTGCAACTGCCTGCGGAACCCGTTTTTGCACCTCTTCTTTTAATTGCACCAACTGGTTACAACGTGTGCGCAGATCAGCAGTCAGGGCAGACCCTTCCTGCAAGCGCATTCTGTCCAGATTGTCCAGGGCTTCATTAACTGTGGTAACAAGCTGTGGCAGCAGGTTGTCGGTGTCTTCGCTGCCAACTGATTCCTGCAAAACATTACGTTGGGAAATAAGCAGGGAAAGGGGTATGTCTGCCGCAAGGTGCAGTTCATCGGCAAGTTGTTGGAAGGCATCGTGGTATCCTCTGGCAACTGCCATATTCAGCGGAGTAACCATGGCTGCATCAGCCGCTGGTTCCCATTGAATAAAAATATCAGCTTTGCCCCGCTTTATTCTTTTGGCAGCCGATTTGCGCAATTCATGTTCGCAGGAAAGAAAGGCGCGGGGCAGCTTTACGCTTATCTCGCCATAGCGGTTGTTAACAGTGCGCACTTCCACCACAAAGCGTCCTTTATCAGAGCTGGTTTCACCTTTGCCATATCCGGTCATGCTGCGGATCATAATTATTTCTCCAGTTTTTTACGGATAGCTTCCACAACATGGTGGGCATCATTGATGGCAGTGTAAATCAGGTTGGGATGCCTTTCCTCCTGTATCGAGCCTTCGCATATTTTCATGTAAGATGGTGATATTGCACCGCCCATAATATAAACTCCTTTGCGGGTGCTTTCAAAATCAGCGGTTAGAAGCACCAGGCGATCACCTTCCTTGGCAACCTTGCTGATGCCGGCTGTGCAGGAAATGGTCTGGATGCCAAGTTTGTCAAAGATGGAGCCAGGTCCCTGTGAACCGATACAGGCAATAACGTTTTTCATGGGAAAACTTAAAGCATGGTACAGGTCAATATCATCGGTCTGCTTAAATTCGTTAATCCTGATTACCAGCCGGTCCACCCCTTCATCATCCACCTCACCAATACGGGGAAAGGCTCCTGGCAACAGCCTGATATTGCCGCCAAGTAGAATCTCTTCTCCCAGCCGCTGGGCAGTTTCCTTGTTAACATCAAACTTCTCGGATTTATGTGCCCAGTAAACCGGTTGCAGATCATGGCTTTCACGTTTTGCCTTTAAAATTGCAATCACCACATCAGCAGCGGTGTTGCCACCACCGATAATCAGGGTTTTAAGCCCCACATATTTACCCGGGTCATCAAGGTTGGTTGCCACCATTTTTGCATCGCCATATACTTTTAATTCTTTGGGAATGCTGCTGCCAAAGGCAAGGACAACCTTGCGGGCATGAAAATCGCCTTTACTGGTAACAATGGTCAGGCAGCTTCTTTCATCCCTTATGTCTTCAAAAGCCACTTCTGTGCGCACATCAAGTTTTTCATGCTGCACAAAATGCTGCACATATTGCAGGTAACTTTCCACAGTTACCGGCTTGTCAGGTGGGCGCAGCTCTTCAATGAGAAACGGCTCCGGTGCATCTTTTGGTTTTGAAGGGTAAACCAGTTTTCCCTGGGGATAGGTGTTTGCTATTCCCTGAAATACTGATTTACCTGATTCAAGTACCAGGTATGAAAGGTTGTTTTTGTGGCAAAGGTAGGCTGTTGCCAGACCGGCAGGACCACCACCAATGATGATTACATCATAAATCTGTTTGGGCATGGGCTGTGTACACCTGTAAGTTTATTTGTTTTTTTGAAGCTGATAAAACAATTTGTGCAAAAAAGATACATTATGCACCTAAATGGTTATAAATGGAAGCAGTCAGAAAGAGCGTGCCAGCAGACTGTTAACAGGCTTCCTCAAAACGTTTTCAAAAGTGCTGTTAAAGGTAAAACTGTTGCATTTGCTGACCCCATCCAATAAAATTAAAAATTTTCAAGAGGCAATAGATAAAAATATCGGAAGTGTCATGCATATGTCCCCTGAAAACAGAACATTGGAACAGATTCGGATAGAAATAGATGCCATTGATGCCGATTTGGTGGAGTTAATCAGTAAACGTGCCGAGCTGGCTGGTGAAGTGGGCAGGATTAAAACTGATCTTGCCGCTGATTTTCATGTGCCAGGGCGGGAGCGTGAGGTGCATGAGCGGGTTAGCCGCCTTAATCCCGGACCGCTTTCTTCTGAAGCGTTGCGAGGGATTTTTCGTGAAATCATGTCCGCATGTCTGGCACTGGAATCACCGATGCAGGTGGCATTTTTAGGTCCACAAGCCACCTTTACCCATGTTGCTGCCCAGCAGCAGTTTGGCATGTCTGCCCAGTTAAATCCCAAAAAATCCATCCCTGCTGTTTTTGAAGAAGTGGAAAAAGGCAGAGCCCTTTACGGCGTGATTCCGGTGGAAAACTCCACCGAGGGGATGGTTTCCCACACCCTTGATATGTTTGTTGAATCTGACCTGAAGATAACTTCCGAAGTGTTGCTTGAGGTTTCCCACGATCTGCTTTCCCGTACCGGTAGGGTTGAAGATGTACGTAAAGTATATTCCCATCCCCAGGCTTTAGCGCAATGCCGCCATTGGCTGGAAGAAAATCTGCCCAATATACCGCTTGTGGATGTGGCATCAACTGCACTTGCAGCCCAGATAGTTTCTGAAGATTTAAACGCTGCCGCAATTGCCGGTTTTGCCGCAGCAGATCACTATGGATTAAAGGTAATCCGCTCCCGCATTGAAGATAAAGTAAACAACTTCACCCGTTTCATTGTGGTTTCCCGCAAAATGGTTGAACCTTCCGGCAATGATAAAACCTCCATACTTTTTTCTGTGCGTGATGAACCAGGCATTTTGCACAAAATGCTGGAGCCCTTTGCAAGGCGAGGGGTAAACCTGTCCAAAATTGAATCCCGTCCTGTTAAAACAAAGGCATGGGAGTATATCTTTTTCCTTGATATGTCCGGACATGTTATGGAGCCGGCAATCAACGACGCGATTGAAGAGCTGCGTGGCTATTGCCAATTCCTGAAAATCCTTGGTTCTTACCCCAAAGCAAAATGAACAAGCCGATTATCAAAACCTTAACAGTGGTTGGTGTTGGACTTATTGGTGGCTCCTTTGCACTCGCCTTGAAAAAAAGTGGGGCAGTGGAGCGGATTATCGGTTTTGACACTGATAGTAAAAACCTGCAAACAGCGGTTGCACTTGGTGTTATTGATGAAGCAGCTGCTACGCCAGCAGCTGCTTTTGCCGCAACCGAGCTGGTTTTTATGGCAGTGCCAGTGGGTAGTATGGTGCAGACTGTTGCAATGCTTGCCCCACATCTTGATAATAAAACCATTGTTACTGATGGCGGCAGTGTGAAATCCGGTCTTGTGCAGCAGTGTGAGGCTATCTTGTCCGGCAGGGCAAGGTTTGTTGGCGGACATCCTATTGCCGGTACCGAGCATTCCGGTGCCAATGCTGCTTTTGCCGAACTCTTTAACAACAGACGCTGCATTTTAACACCCACAAAAACCACTGATCAGCAGGCTCTGGATATTGTCCGTTCACTCTGGGAGGCTGCTGGCAGCAAGGTTGAAACCATGGATCCTCAAACCCATGATCGGGTTTTTGCCGCTGTTTCGCACCTGCCCCATATGGTTGCCTTTGCATTGGTACATGCCGTTGCCGGGTCTGCCGAGGGAGAGGAAAACATCCTTAACTTTTCTGCCGGCGGGTTCCGTGATTTTACCCGCATTGCCTCTTCTGATCCGGTTATGTGGCGTGATATAGCAATTGCCAATCGTGCGCCATTGCTGGAACTTCTGGATATTTACAGCAAAGAACTGTCGCAGTTGCGCCAGAGTGTGGAAACTGGTGATGCTGACTGGCTGGAGCAGTTTTTCAGAACATCCAAAAGGCTGCGTGACGGGATTGTGTAGTTTGTTCGGAAATGTTTTTTAATTATTGCATAACTTGCTGACAGGATATTTTATATGCACGAGAAACAGATACCCCGCATTGTTTCACCGGTTTGCTCAATTAAAGGAGCAATCTGTGTGCCTGGTGACAAATCCATTTCCCACCGCTCCATCATGCTTGGCTCCCTTGCTGCCGGAACCACCAGAATAAGCAACTTTTTGTGTGGTGAGGACAGCTATGCAACCATGAATCTGTTTCGCCAGATGGGGGTTTGTATTGAAGACAAAGGCAGTGATGTAACAGTAAATGGTGTTGGGCTGCATGGTCTTAAAGAACCATTAGATCTGCTTGATTGTGGCAACTCCGGAACAACCATCAGGCTGATGAGCGGACTTTTGTCCGGACAAAGTTTTTTCTCGGTGCTTACCGGAGATCAATATCTGCGTAAACGCCCCATGAAACGGGTTGTGGAGCCGCTGCGCAAAATGGGAGCACAGATTGCAGGTCGCGATAATGGCAGCCTGGCACCGCTTGCCATAAGTGGTGGAAGCTTGCAGGGTATAGCTTACCAATCACCCATTGCCAGTGCCCAGGTGAAATCCGCGCTGATGCTTGCCGGACTTTACGCTGATGGTGAAACCTCCATCTGCGAGCCAACCCTGTCCCGTGATCACTCAGAGCGGATGTTTCGCTTTTTCGGGGCTGATATTGCCACTTCAGCCACAACAGTAACAGTTGGTTCCGGACGTAACCTGCAGGGGCAGGAGGTGGTAATCCCTGGTGATATCTCCTCTGCCGCTTTTTTCATCGTGGCAGCCCTGATTGCAGCAGATGCCGAACTTTTAATCCGCAATGTTGGTGTAAACCCCACCAGAACCGGTGTGCTGGATATTTTGCAACTGATGGGCGGTGATATTTTGCTGCAAAACCAACGTGAAGTATCGGGTGAGCCCATTGCTGATCTGCTGGTGCGCTCTTCACGGCTTAAAGGGATTGAAATCAGCGGTGATCTTGTCCCCAGGGCGATTGATGAGCTTCCTGTAGTTAGTGTTGCGGCTGCTTTGGCAGAAGGGATTACCACAATCAGGGATGCAAAAGAGCTGCGGGTAAAGGAAACTGACCGCATAGCTGCCATGGCAGCCAATCTGAAAGCCGTTGGCGCAGGTGAAATTGAAGAAACGGAGGACGGGATGATTATATCAGGAGTTGAGAAACTGCAAGGGGGGCATGTGCGCAGCTTTGGTGACCACCGTATCGCCATGTCCATGGCTGTTGCTGCTGCTGCCTGTTGCCAGCCGATTACCATTGATGATGTTTCCTGCACAGATGTTTCCTTCCCGGGCTTTTTCAATCTGTTGTCTGAGGTGTCAAAATGAGTCGCGAGAACGGGATCATCATTGCAGTTGATGGCCCGTCCGGAGCCGGAAAAAGCACACTCAGCAAACTTTTATCCAAACGGCTTGGCTACCTGGAGATTGATACAGGTGCCATGTACCGCGCAATGGCATGGCTGGCGCGTAACCGTTGTCTTGACCTTTTAAATCAGGGCGCACTGGCTGATTTTTGCAATAATGCTTTGGTTGAATTGCAGCTTCGCAATGGCAACACCCTGGTTTTTGCCAATGGACAGGATGTGACCGGTGAAATCAGAACACCGGAAATATCCATGCTGACCTCAAAAATCTCTGCCCTTGCGCCTGTGCGCAGGGCAATGATTGATCTGCAAAGAAGAATGGGCGCAAGGGGCGGTGTTATTCTTGATGGTCGCGATATTGGTACAGTGGTGTTTCCTGATGCCGAACTCAAGTTTTTCCTTTCTGCCTCTGCTGCCGAGCGTGGCAGACGTCGCTTTCTTGAATTGCAGGCAAAGGGCGAACAGGTAAGCCTTGAGGAAACCGTTAAAAACATAATCGAGCGGGATCAGCAGGATACAGAAAGAGAGTTGTCGCCGCTTAAGCAGGCTGAAGATGCCATATCCATTGATTCCACTGATTTATCCATTGATGAAATGGTTAACCTGATGGAAGAAATATTTTTAAAACGGATTAGTGAAGGGAATTAAGAGCTTATGGAAATTATCCTGGCTAAAAATGCCGGCTTTTGCTTTGGCGTAAAACGTGCCACCCAGATGGCTTTCAAGGCTGCTGATAACTGTTGCAAAACCTTTACCCTGGGGCCGATTATCCACTCACCCCAGGTTGTACAAAAGCTGGAAGATATGGGAGTGGGCGTTGTTGATAACCTGAATAAAATCCTTGATGGTACTGTAATCATCCGCTCGCACGGCGTACTGGCAAGTGAGATGGAAGAGGCCAAGCAGAAAAAACTGGAGATAGTGGATGCAACCTGTCCCTTTGTTAAAAAAGCACAGGAGCATGTCAAATATCTGTCTGATAAAAACTATTATGTGCTGGTTGTGGGGGATGCAGACCACCCGGAAGTGCTTGGGCTGGTCTCCTATGGTCGGGATAAGGTATACGTTGTTGCTTCCGGCGAAGAGGTGCGTCTGTTGCCGAAGATGAATAAAGTGGGCGTGGTGGCACAAACCACACAATCCTTTGAAAATCTGAAAAATGTTGTTGATGAATGCCTTTGCCGTGGAGGTGAAGTGCGGGTGTTTAACACAATTTGCGATGCCACAGCAGTACGTCAGCAGGAGGCTACCGAGCTGGCAAAACAGGTTGATTGCATGGTTGTAATTGGCGGCTTTAATAGTGCCAATACAAAAAGGCTGGCAGAAATCTGCAAGGAAATCCAGAACAATACCTACCATATTGAAACCGCACAGGAACTTGATCCCAAATGGTTTTCTGGTATCAGCAGGGTAGGGGTTACTGCTGGTGCGTCAACTCCCAAGTGGATAATTGACGATGTTATGGATAAACTACAGAATATTGACAATTCAGATTGAAAAAACAGGATTGTGTGTTACACTTGTCAACTTGCTGCTTTGGTGGCCAAAGCAGTGTAATTTCTTCAGGGGGTATGGGTGTTATGACAGAGGTAAAACGGCTCAATGTGGATGATGAAATGGACATTGAGCACCAAAGCAATGAATTTGCAGAACTGTTCAAGGCCAGTATTCAGGAGCAACAGGATAAGGCAGAACAGAATAAAATAGTAGAAGGGACAGTCGTTCGGATTGATCAGGATGTGGTGCTGGTGGATGTAGGCCGCAAATCTGAAGGTTTTGTACCGATAGCCGAGTGCAAGGATGAAAACGGTGAACTTAACGTTGCTGTTGGCGATAAAATAAAACTGATGTCCACCCGCGATGGTGCCAACCGCTTTTCTCGCAGGCGCGCTGAACAGATGGCAGCCTGGGACAAGATTTATGAAGCCGGCGGAGAAGGCTCAATACTTGAAGGCACGATTAC
>Ga0265295_1003006_pt1 | contig 25356 bp, 24 predicted proteins | sample Munlansysbiofilm_FD_192503 | JGI IMG/M metagenome (GOLD analysis project Ga0265295, IMG submission 192503) | Leachate microbial communities from a municipal landfill in Southern Ontario, Canada - Methane capture system biofilm | ecosystem: Engineered > Solid waste > Landfill > Unclassified ... | reverse complement strand
ACCTGACCTTAAGAAACGTAAGGCTGATATTCAAACTCCCGCCAGAAAAGAAGAAATAATGGAATTTAACTTCAAGATGTCTGTTTTTATTTATTTTACCGACTTTTATTTATTCTACTGACTTTTATTTACTCTACTGACTTTTATTTATTCTACTGACTTTTATTTATTCTACTGACTTTTATTTATTCTACTGACTTTTAATTTATTCTATTGATTTTTAATTTCAACACTTATTTTTTATTATTTTTAAGGATTGTTAAATCCATTACTGGTCTTTGCTTTTTTTTGCTGAATTTTAATTTTTATACTGATTATTATTTCATTTTATCAGAAAAATCCAAATTATAGATCAGTAACTCTTTTCTGCAATCATATTTATAGCCGGGAGCGTATATAATTTCACACAAATATTTTTAGAAGAGAACTCCCGGGGGAATATGCAGTCTCTTTACGCCAGAGCCTGGTACAGCAAAGCTCTTGCTCTTTTGAATCTCAAAAATCCTATAGGGTCAGAGAAAAATTTTGAAAAAGCTCTCGAGGCTTTTGATGCCCTGCTTGAGATAACCCCTAAGGACACGGTTGCCTGGCAGTACAGGGGAAATATACTCAGATACCTTGACCGTCCTGACGAAGCCCTGGAAGCTTTTGAAAAGGCTCTTGCTTTTGACCCGGAAAACATCCCGGCCCGCTACTTTAAGGGGCTTACTCTGGGGTATTTGAACCTCCCGGAAAAAGCTCTGGAAGCATTCAGAGGAGTAATCGAAAGAGATCCTGAAAACGCAGGAGCACTCTATTACAGCGGGCTTGCTTTAAACCAGCTCTGGAGGCATACTGAGGCAGTCTCAGCTCTTTCAGAAGCTCTTAAAATAAACCCTGATAACCCCGGAGCCTGGTACTACAGGGGGGTATCTCTCTACATTCTGAGAAAATGTATGGAGGCTCTGGAAGCGTTTGAAAAAACACTGGCACTTGAGCCTTCACATGCAGGAGCATGGGAGGGAAAGGCAAAAGCGTATCTATCCCTGGGCAGGAGAAGAGAAGCTCTGAGAGCGTGTGAGAAAGCTATTGAACTTGAACCCTCTTCCGCAGGAGCATGGGAGACCCAGGGTAAAATTCTGAAAGGCATAGGAAGGAGAGAAGAAGCTCTTGGAGCTTTTGAGAAGAGCCTTATACTTGAGCCCATGAACGCAGAAAACAGGCTGGAAAAAGGCAGGCTGCTGGGGAGTCTGGGAAGATGCGGAGAAGCGCTTCTGGAGTTTGAAAGTGTTCTTCAGATAGACAGTTCCCTTACTGAGGCAAAAATCAATAAGGGAAAAGCTCTTCTGGCTGTTGGGAACTACCAGAAAGCTCTCGATTCGTTCAGTAAAACGCTCAAAGAAGGCACGGAAAATTCAGAGAGCTGGGGAGGAATGGGAAGCTGCCTCCTTGCCCTCGGGAAATATTACGAAGCTATGAAGGCTTATGAAAGAGCCCTCGCGTTAGGAACTGAAAATAGCTGTACCCTGAGCGGAATCGGGGAAATCTATTACGAGCTCGGGGATTTGACCAGAGCCCTGGAGTTTTTTGAACAGGCTCTGAGCCTCGATATTGAAAATGCTTTTGCCTGGAATGGGAAGGGAAATGCTCTCTGCAAACTCGGTAAATACAGGGAAGCCCTGGAAGCTTATGAAAACCTCCTTACTCTTGACTATGAAAGCCTGCCTGCCAGATACAATAAAGGAATTGTCCTTTCCAGGCTTAAAGCCAGACTAAAGAATTCTGGAGAATCACTTGAAAACCAGTTCCAGACCGCTTTTAAAAAATACCTTGAATTGTCAGGAAAGCTATCTGAGAATAAGATAGGCTCTGAGGGATGGAAATGCAGAGGGCTTGCTTTTGCCGAACTTGGGGAATACGAAGAAGCTATTAAAGCTTTTGACAGGGCAGCAGAGTACAGCCCGGAATATATAACTCCAGCTGTTTACAAAGGAATTTCCTTAATATGCCTTAAGAGATATGAAGAAGCTCTGGTGCTCTTTGAGCAGGCAGAAGAGATTTTTTACACAAACATGGGTGCGGAAGGAAAAGGAGATCCGGATGAAGAAAAAAAGGCAGAAGAATCCTGGATGATGAATTTTGCCATGAATTTTGCCGGCAAAAAGCCCATACTGGAAATTCTCAGGAATGCAAAAGGTTTTGCCCTTGATGCTCTTGGCAGGTACAAAGATGCCCTTGAAGCCTTTGAGGATGCCCGAAAGGTTTCGGGAAACGGAAAAATTTCGTTCTCAGGAAAAGGAATTGTTTTTGCGCACTGCGGAAAATGGAAAAAAGCAATTGAAGAATTCGATAGTGTCCTTATTTTAGATCCTGAAAATGTTCCGGCTTCTGTTATGAAAGCCTTTGCACTCATAAGGCTTGAGGAATTTGGGAAAGCTGCCGAATTCCTGGAGAAATTGACATTAAAAGACTGTGATTCCGACCTTTCCTTATGCCTGCTGGGTTTTGCCTTTTCAAAGCAGGGAGACCTCGAGAAAGCCCTTCGAGCTTACAGGAAAGCAATTGAAGCAAACCCGAAAAACATTCATGCCAGAAACGGGCTTGCAGAGATTTGCTTCATTATTGGGAACAGCACAGGTGCATTAAAGGAGCTTGAAGCTTCTATTGCGGAAGCCCCTGATAATGCATATTCAAGAAGTCTAAAAGGCAGAGTAGAACTTGAAGAACAGGAATGTGAAAACGCCCTTGATTCCTTCAGGCGGGCTCTTACTCTTGATACTGAGAACCAGAGGCTTATGCTCTGGGATGCATATGGCAGGTATATATATGCAGAATCTTTTTTTGATGAAGACAGCGCACGTTTCAGGTACGCCCTTCTTACAGCTGCCGGAAAACTTGAAAAGGCAACCGTTTGCAGGGAAGCAAAAGACAGTGAATTGAGAGCTTATGCCCTTTATTTCCTCGGGCTTTTCTACTGCAAAGTCCATTACTTCCGAAAAGCTTCCGAAAGGCTCGAAGAGTGCCTGAAACTTGAAAATTCCAGAAAGGTAAAACAGCCTGCAGCCCTGCTCCTTAAAAGTATTCGCGCAAAGAAGCCAAAACACGCCTGGTGGGAATGGTGGTTTGCTCCGGGAGCGCGTTCGTTTATTAAAAAAACCGGATTCGGAATAATTGTAGCCCTTATATTCAGCATACTGCTGTCTCACCCCGCAGCTTCGACCCTGCCTTTTATATCCTGGCCTGCGGCCTATATAAGCCAGATTTTCTACCCGGCTGGGGAAAATATAACTTCGTGGGCACTTTATGGGAGAGAGTATGTAATTTCAGTCCTTATCCTGTCTTTCCTTCTTGTCCTTCCAGGGCTCAGTTCAGGAAGCGTGGAAAATGGGGAAATCGAGCCTGAAACACTCACACCTCCGTTTCCTGACTTCTATATTCCTGTGTCCGTTCTGGAAGATTTTACGGAAAGACTTGAAAAAAGCCTTTTCTCTACGGAGCCCATGAGGGAAAGCATAGAAAAACTTGGAAAATTTTAAAGCAGTAAAAAATGCTCAAAAATATTCCGCAGGTATCAAAAAAGCAAATGTATATAATCCTCTCCTGTATTATCGAAGGCAGTGACAGTAAGCAGAGGAAAAGGAACGGAAAGGAGACCTGAAGCCTTGAAAAAAACATTCATCCTTGGAATCGAAGGCACTGCCTGGAACCTGAGTGCCGCAATCGTGACCGAGACCGAGATCATTGCCGAGGTTACAGAGACATATAAACCTGAAAAAGGCGGAATCCACCCCAGGGAAGCCGCCCAGCACCATGCAAAATATGCGGCAGGCGTTATCAAAAAACTCCTTGCAGAAGCAAAGCAAAACGGGATAGAGCCGTCAGACCTCGACGGCATAGCTTTTTCACAGGGGCCTGGACTTGGGCCGTGCTTAAGGACCGTTGCAACGGCAGCCAGGATGCTCGGCCTTTCCCTTGGCATCCCGCTTATAGGAGTCAACCACTGTATTGCACATATTGAGATAGGGATCTGGAAAACTCCTGCAAAGGACCCTGTTGTGCTCTATGTGAGCGGGGCAAATTCCCAGGTAATCTCTTATATGGAAGGGAGGTACAGGGTTTTTGGAGAAACCCTTGATATAGGACTTGGAAATGCCCTTGATAAATTCGCTCGCGGAGCAGGCTTGCCTCACCCGGGTGGGCCCAAAATCGAGGCATATGCAAAAGAAGCAAAGAGATATATCCCTCTCCCGTACGTGATTAAAGGTATGGACCTCTCATTTTCCGGGCTTTCAACAGCTGCAAGTGAAGCCCTGAGAAAAGCCTCCCTTGAAGATGTCTGTTATTCTTATCAGGAGACTGCCTTTGCAATGGTTGTGGAGGTTGCAGAACGCGCCCTTGCCCATACAGGAAAAAAAGAAGTGCTGCTTGCAGGCGGGGTGGGAGCAAACACCAGGCTTCGTGAGATGTTAAATGAAATGTGTGAAGCCAGAGGTGCAAAGTTCTATGTTCCCGAAAAACGCTTTATGGGCGACAACGGGACAATGATCGCATACACAGGGCTCCTGATGTATAAGTCCGGAAATACCATTTCCCTTGAAGATTCGCGCGTAAACCCCAGTTTCAGGACAGATGATGTCAAAGTGACATGGATAAAGGAAGAAGAGATGAAAAAGGTCCCTGAAATCTCCCCTGAAACTTTCTTCAGGATGCCTCCCGGGGAAATTCTCGACAACGGGGCTGAAGCTGTTGTCTACCTTCAAGAGGGACCTGAAGGTAAGAGGGCGCTGGTCAAGGAAAGGGTCCCAAAGGCTTACAGGCATAAAGAGATAGACGAGAGGATAAGAAGAGAGAGGAACAGGACAGAAGCCCGCCTTATGTCTGAAGCCAGGCGCGCAGGCGTGCCCACTCCAATCATCTATGACGTTGAGGAATTCAAGCTTAAAATGCAGTTCATCGAAGGGGTCCCCATAAAGTACCTTATAACCCCCCCACTTTCGGAAAAGGTTGGAGAGCTCGTGGGCAAACTGCACAGTTCAGGCATCGTACATGGAGACCTTACAACCTCAAACCTCCTGCTTGCAGGTGAGAGGCTTTATCTTATCGACTTCGGGCTTGCGTATTTTGACAAAAGCCTTGAAGCCAGAGGTGTGGACGTCCATGTGCTTTTCCAGACTTTTGAGAGCACTCACCGCAACTATGAAGCCCTTGTCAAAGCTTTCGAGAAAGGGTATGCAAGTACTTTTATAGATTCAGAGGATGTACTCAGGCGAGTTGAAGAGATAAAAAAGAGGGCTCGCTATGCATAAGATCGTTTTTGTTACGGGAAATAAAGGCAAATTTGCCGAGGTGAGGGATATCCTCAAGAATTTCGGAATCGAAGCCATCCAGAATAAAGACGGTTATCCCGAACTCCAGGAAGATGAACTTGAACCTATCGCTGCTAACGGGGCACAGTATGTTGCAAACAAACTGAACATGCCCGTAATGGTAGACGACTCAGGAATATTCATAAATGCCCTGAACGGCTTTCCGGGACCCTATTCCCGCTTTGTGGAAGACAAACTGGGGAACCCGAAAGTGCTGAAGCTCATGGAAGGAGAGAAAGACAGGTCAGCGTATTTCAAAACCGTGATTGGATATTGTGAACCGGGACAGGAGCCTCTGGTCTTCCCCGGGGTCGTGGAAGGGAAGATCGCATACGAAGAGCGCGGAACAGGCGGTTTCGGTTACGACCCTATTTTCGAGTATAACGGCATGACCTTCGGGGAACTCGGGGATGAAGAGAAAAACAAGGTTTCCCATAGGCGCAGGGCTGTTGATAATTTCCTGGAGTGGTTCATAGGCGGGGCGTAAAACCCCTGCACTTAAAAAATTTGAAATTTCAGGAATGACCTTTTCACGTCCCTCAAACTTACTTTTTCACTTCTTCTCTACTGGTTTGTGCCTTACAAGGTCAAGAGCGACATTGAGCTGGTTTAAGCCCAGTTTCAGAGCAGTTGTAATTACCTGATTATTTGAAGTGATCCCAAGTTCTCTTTTAATGGCAAAAAGATCCATTATACACTGAGGGTCAAGCACCAGAGGGCCGTCAAGCAGTTCTTTCGAGACCGGTTTTTTATTTTTAGCTTCAACTTCCTTCAGATCGATTTTGCATTCGTCTTTAGGTTTTCCAGACCCGTTCTCAGCTTTGGATTCTTCGGGTCTCCGCCCGTAGAAGTATTCCATCTGCTGGAGACAGTGAGTAAGGCAAACGCTCTGTATAAACTCCTCAACTTCCATACCGTTAAGAGCTGCATATTTTTTGATCTCCTCGAGCTGCTCCTCAGAAAAAGGTATGCATAATAGATTTTCATCACATTCTTCGCTTATTCCGAACCCTCCTGTACTTTCAGATAAACGTCATTTTCATTTTATTTTAAAAAATTATTGATTCAAGCTTTCTTCTGGCAGTCCTCTCCTTTTATCCTTTAACCTGTCTTTCATCTTCAAGTTTTCCTTTTAGTTTTTAGTCTTCAGAGTTCTCTCCTTTCATGAGGTAAAATTTTTTATTATGTAGAGATCATTTACAATCATATGAAAAATATTATTTCCGACACTGAAGCCGCAGATACGATTCCCCTTAAACTTGTGGTGTATCTCGCGCTTCTGGCTGCGGTGGTGGTCCTACTGGCTCAGGCATGGAGTATAGCCTCACCTGCCCTTCAGGATGCGGAAATAAAAGCCCAGGCAGAAACCGCTTCCCTTTCCCTTCTCTCAATTCAGGGAGGATACGCCCGTAATTCGGAAGACAGATACAACCCTGAAGGCAGCATGTGTACCCTCAAATTTTCTCTTCCGCCGTCTGTCAGGTATGTCAGTTTCGGAGTGGACCCTGACCAGGAATGCAACGGCAACCTGACTGACTCGGAATGGGTTATTGAGAATAATACCCTTATTTGCCAGTACAAAAACGGAGTTAAAAAGAGAGTGTTTCTTGAAGGGGCGCCGATCCATTTTATAAAAGGCATAGAAAACTCAGAAGGCATATGGATTCCGGCCGCCAGCCAGGAAGGTGATGAAACTTTAGATCTCCAAAACACATCAGTGATAATAGAATACCCTGTTTCAGGTGAATTCCTTTTTGAGATGGTTACCCACAACGGTACAAGGTATACAATGGCGCGCTTCTGAAAGTCAGGAAAAAAACAGGCGAAAGCCAGAGGGGAAAGGGAAATTCAGAAAAAACCGGGGAAAATCAGGAGTAAGGTATCAGCAATGCTCTTGCCGGAGCACCGTCGCAGCCCTCAATTTTCAGAGGCAGGCACAGGAAAAAATAAATTCCTGCTTCCACCGAACTCATGTCAAGGCATTCCACTATATTCACGTTGTTTGAAAGCAATATATGATGGGCAGACAGATTTTCCGAAGAGAGATTGTCAACGGAAAAGCTGTCAATTCCAACTGTTTTGAACCCATTCCGGACAATCCATTCCGCAGCGCCGGAATCAAGATAAACAGAATTTTCAGGCGGCTCCTCAAATTCTATTCCTTTATTGCTTTCGCCCGCCTGAAGACCTGAAACCCTTGAGTTATTTTCATAATGGAAAGAAGGTTTTGTCTTTAGAAGTAGAATTGAGACATGGTCAGTGTTCTTCAGGTGATTGTAAGCTTTGTCAAGAATATAGTCTGTCAATGCCCCATTTCTGAAGGAGAAATCCAGAACAACCGCCTGACCTATAAGATTTTCAAGATTTAAATCGTCAACAGCGAGTCCATCTTTCAGGATGTGAGAAGGAGCATCGACGTGCGTGCCTGTATGGCTTCCTAAAATCAGCCTGGATACTGCACACCCGTCTTTTTCTATAGTAAAGGCACTTTCGATTGAAGGTTCCGGGTCTCCGGGAAAGATAGGAGTGGAAGGAGAAATTGGAACTGTAATATCTGTAATTTTTCCCTTGAAAGGCATTTTTTCCGGAGGAAACATCTCATTTCACCTTTTCCTGAATTTTCTGACTCTTTTAGGTTTCATTTTAGTTTTTTCTCTAAATTCATTCTAATTTTCTTCAGTTCCCATCTTGCTTTGCTGTCACATCATTCCATATAAATAATGGATCTGTTGGTACATTCGTCTATGCATTTCATGCAGAGGTTACATTTTTCAGTATCGATTTTAGCAAGCTCGTTTTCTTCATAAATAGCGCCCACAGGACATACATCCCTGCACTTGCCGCACCTTTTACAGCCGAAAACCACAACATACCCATTCATCTCTGACATCAGTGAACCTTTGGAAGCTGAAGAATATATTAGTTTCTGAACAGGCACAGGGAAATTATATTTCATAAAAAATCATTGTTCCACCAGCAACCGAAAAAGAGGTCAGGAAACAATCCTTATATAGGACAAAAGGATATGCAATCTCAGAATGGAAAAGTTCACAGAGGATGAAACAGGCTCTTTTTGCAGTTACCTTTCAGAAGGCTGTAAACTCTGCCAGCAGGGTGCCAAGATGGTACTCTTTGTAACCGGGCTCTGCCCTAAAAGCTGTTTTTACTGCCCTCTTTCCGACGAAAGGCGCGGTAAGGACCTTGTTTTTGCAAACGAAAGGCATGTAAAAAACGACGAGGACCTGATCAAAGAAGCTGAGATTATGGACGCGCTGGGTACAGGGATCACAGGCGGAGAACCCTTACTTAAGGTAGAGAGAGTCCTGTACTATATCCACCTGCTTAAAGCTTATTTCGGGAAAAACCACCATATTCACCTTTATACTTCTCTTGCTCCGGATAGGGAAACCCTTGAAAAGCTGGCAGAAGCAGGCCTGGACGAGATACGCTTCCATCCGCCTCAGTCAGTCTGGGGAGAACTGGGAAAAAGCCCTTACGCAGCCGCCCTGAAAAATGCGAAGGATCTGGGAATTGAGGCAGGGATTGAAATACCTTCTCTCGAAGGCGCTGAAAAGGTCGCAGCTTTTGCAGAGGAAATGGGGATTTTCCTCAACCTCAACGAACTGGAATTTTCCGACAATAACTCCGAAGCGCTTCTGAAAAAAGGGTTTTCCCTTGAGTCAGATATTTCGTGCGCTGCAGAAGGCTCCTCCTTGCATGCTGAAAAGGCTTTCTTCGCCTGCGAAAGGGTGCATTTCTGCTCTTCCACCTATAAGGACGCAGTCCAGCTGCGCAAAAGGTTTCAGAGAATTGCAAAAAACACAGCAAGGGAATTTGACGAGATTACGGAAGAGGGAACTCTTATTTACGGGGTTATCGATGGGGGAGACCAGGCACTTGCAGAAGAAATCCTGACGGAAGCAGATGTTCCTGAAGAACTTTTTGAAGTAAACGAAGGGAAAATAGAGCTGGCATGGTGGGTTCTTGAAGACCTAAAGGATGGGCTTAAAGAAGAGCTGGAACCCTCCGGAACAAAGATATTCATTGTTGAGAGGCATCCATTTGAAGACGGGATGCTTGTAGAGCTCATTCCTTTATGAGCATGAATATCCGAACTTATACCCTTATTCATTTAACAAAACCAATTCAAAATCTGTCCAGCAAGCTCAGAAAGGGTCAAAATTTTATAGAAGATTGACCAATAAAGTTTAAAGAATTATTAATCTTCCGGGGGGCCATATACGAAAGACTCCGAATATTCCAGACCCCCTTCGTATGGAAAAAATAATCGATACATTTGAAAAAGGGTTTCTGATGCCATATCCAGTTGTACATGTTTTGTTCTTCCTTTTTTGTGTGGGCATAGTAGCCGTATATGCCATAACCGGGCCTCTGTATCGAAGAGAGCTATGCTTCAGTGACGCCAGAAAACTGCTCTTACTGGCGTTTGTGGGCGGTGCATGCACTCTCTTCCCTGATATTATGGTTGTATATAACATATTCATAAACAACACCCTGGAGCACTGCTCTATCGGCTCTATCCCGACACACTCACTCCTGTTCAGTTTCACAGCAATCCTTTTCGGGGGGATTGTCGGATACGGTGCATTCAGGGAGTTCAGCAAAGCAGTTTATATGGCAATCTTTGCAGAGTCTGCTTTTCTTACACATCTGCTCCTAGACGATATCGCAGAAGGCGGCTGTGAGTACCTTTATCCGCTGTACAGCAGTCCCATCAGTGTATTCTCAATGATGGACACGGGATTTGCAGCAGCAGGAAGCCTGTTTCACTATCTGATGGTATCTATTGTATCCGTTTTCTGCGTATTTGTTGTAATATTAATGGCACTGTTTGCTCTGGATAAATTCGGGTTTGAGTTCGGTTACAGGAAAGAAAAATAGTTATGAACCCTGGAAAGATTTGAAATAAAGGGTATGAGATAAAAATAAAAAATAAAAACGGATAAAAAACTAAATTAGATAAAAGAACTAAAATAAATATAAAACTAAAATAAATATAAAACTAAAATAAATATAAAACTAAAATAAATATAAAACTAAAATAAATATAAAACTAAAATAAATATAAAACTAAAATAAATATAAAACTAAAGCAAATAAAAAATAAAGTAAATATAAAAATAAAGTAAATATAAAAATAAAGCAAATAAAAAATAAAAACAGATAAAAAATCAAACTGCGGGCGGCCACCCCACCCTAAAGGATGGGGTATGCTTCGGGCCGCCCGCCCGGTTACTCGGGGACAGATAATTAAGCATCCTCTAACAAGGTTTCATGAACATAAGTGATTGAAATTTGCCTCGGTTTCCGGTCCGATTTACGATTATTATACAAGGAAGCTATGATTTAGAGATTTAAAGAGAAAAACGAAGAGGCGAGGGTTCACTTCATCCCCTACCTAAAGGAAGGGGTATTCGTGACCCTCTGCGCTCCCGTTGTAATAAATTAAGTATCATTAAAACTGGTCTGGAGCTCACCCACACCGTCAAGTTTTTTGATAACTCGAGCCGGATAACCAAGGGCAAGGCTGTTTGGAGAAATGTCACGAGTAACCACGGAACCTATACCGATTATTGAGTTATCCCCGATCTCGACCCCCTGAGTAATTATGCAGCCTGGATTTACAGAAACTCCACACCCTATTTTTATGGGCTCTATGGTCCTCGGATATGCCTGCCTTGTGGTCAGACTGCCTCTGGAATGGGCAGAGAGAATGCAGCGGTCTCCTATTTCAGAGTAATCTCCCACTGTGATCATTTCAGGGTGAAGCCTGTCAAAAACCACATCGTAGCCTACATACACGTTTTTCCCGAGATTCACGCCTCTCATTTTATGAAATTTAGCTCTCCACGAAGGAATCGGGAACCACGCAGCAACGCGTTCCAGAACCCAGTTCTTAAAGTACTTCAGCCCAAAAATGAGTTTATTGCTGTGGTAATGATCAGCCACTTCACCAAAAGTTACTTTATCTCTGTTTGATATTACGGCAGTTATGGTAATGCCCCCCATTTTGCGGTCAAAAACGCCTGGTACTTATATTCATTACTTTTCTACTGATAAATATATTTCCCATTGTCAGCCCTGGACCGGCACATTTCCTACCGGATTCTGACCGGAAAAATTTGCTTCGGACTAGCATCCTGAATAAAGAGATTGAAATAAATAACAATAAATATGAGAGAATCTTATTTTCTGCATTCCCATTATTGGATTATTTCCTCATATCCTGCTTTTACTCAGGCTCAGCTTTTCTTCATGTTCTCCTTCTGGTCACCACCTTCATCAGGAAGGACTTCCTGATTTCTACCGCATCATTAGGGCAGAGTTCGCGGCAGCAATAACACTGGATGCATTTTTCAGGGTTAATTTTAAGTGTTTTGTTCATTTCCTCAATTGCATGTGCCGAACAATTCAAAACGCAGGCTTTGCAAAGTGCACATTTTGATGTATTTATGAAAGGCTTTACAGTCAAATATTTTCTAAGAGTCCTCATAAGAAAAGGAGGAACCATCGCAGTTACTCCGCCTTCTGCCATCTTAAATTTTAGACCTGCTTCCTCCAGAGGCACTCCTGCAAGCTCCGGCTTTTCGGTCCCGAACCCTCTCGAAAGCGCAGCTTTATTTGTGGGCACTTTTAACGGGTCGATCCCTATGAGTTCGGAAGCAACCATATCAAGGGATACGCAGTCATAACTTGCAAGAATCAACCCTGAATTTATGGGCGTCCCGTTGGCAGGGCCATTCCCTTCCATCCCGACCACCCCGTCCATGACTGCAAGGTGGGGCTTGACGATTGAATATATGTCAACTATCGCCTCTCCAAAACGGTCACGGTCTTCCAGAGCATGTGCCTGCTTTCGGATCTTATGCGGCACAGCCCCGAAAAAATTTTTGAGAGCCCCGGTATAGAGGGTCAGTTCATGTGTTTTAAGTTTAGGAAGCGAAATAACAACATCAGCTTCAAGGACTGCTTTTGCGATATAAAGGCGTGGAAACTGCCTGGCTGCGGGGACAGAGACCTCAGTATACCCCGATGTCTCGAAATTAATGAGCTCTGCCCCGCAGGAGGACGCAGCAGCCTCAATTCCGGATGCACGAAAAGCCTCCGCAGTACTAACATCGGGTCTCACAACCCCTGACCCGTCTCCTATTATCGGGATGCCGCCCACTTCCCTGATAAGCTCACACATTGCAGATACTACTGCAGGGTGAGTGGTAACAGCATCCTCCGGAGGCCGGATAGCAAGTACGTTGGGCTTAAGCAGTACACGATTGCCAGGAGCAATAATACTCTCAAGTCCTCCTATCAGGGAAAGTGCCTCTTTGATTGCACTTTTCACTTTTGAGTAGTCGGAACAGCGTACAATTGAGACTGTTGTGTTCATGCTTATCCATCTGAATTGTGGATCAGATCCATATGAAATTTTGATGTAGAACCTGTTTTTGCGGCTTACCTATCCAGATAATAAACAGGAGGAGCCGAACGCACATATTCTGTAGTATCTCTTATTCTGTCAATATGCCTCCAGGCTTTTTCTATGATATCTCCGGGAAGGCCAGTGTTCCTTTCAGCAACCTCTAAAGGCAGTTTATGTTCCTGGGCATAGAGGAGCTGGTCCATGATATATATTGGCATACGCCAGTAGAACTCCTCGTCGCTTGTGTAATGGCTCCATGTATCAGCACTTGGAGGGCGCTTTATAATTTCCTCATTTACCTCCAGATATTTTGCCAGAGCATAGATCTGGGTCTTATAGCAGTCTGCCAGAGGTTCGAGGTCCACACCGCCGTCCCCGTATTTTACAAACTGGCCCAGGACAAGTTCGGTTTTATTGGTTGTGCCGCAAACAACATAATTTAGCTTTTCGGCATACATGTACTGGACTATCATTCTTGACCTCTGCTTGACATTCTGAAGGCCAATCAACTCCAGGTAGTCATTTGCTTTTAACCTGTATCTGGAGATAGTTTCCCCGTCCTTAATCAGCCTGATGTACGGGACATTCAACAGCCCCTGGTTAAGGAAATCAGGCAGCACAAGAGATGTTTTGTGTATTTTGGGGTCGTATTCAGGACAGGTTTTTTTAATTATCTGTTCTTTTTTGTCATAAATTCCCAGAGCCTCAATGATTGGGGAAATAGGGACCTCCTCATACTGGACACCCATGCTTTCACAGATTTCTGCTCCCAGGGTCTTGCTTGAAGGAGCCGATTCTTTTTCAGGAAGGAGGAGACCATATACATTTTCTTTGCCGAACTCCTGAACACATAGCGTCAGGGCTACAGCTGAATCTATACCTCCCGATACCCCCAGAACCACTCCTTTTTTCTTAAAGCCGGTGACCTGGTCTCTTATAAAACCCCTTATATTTTCGGCAAGCTCACCGATATCCCTGTTCAGTTCGTTCAGAATCAGAACATCACTATAATCTATTTGCTTTCCGGCACCTTTCTTTGATAATGCCCTTACATGACTCTCCGTAGTTTTCTCTACGCTACTTCCAACAATCTGCATAAAACTACTCCCCTAACAGAATATTTGTTATGTAAACTGATTATGAATTCAGAAATTTGTTATGTGAACTGGTTATGAATTCAGAAATTTGTTATGTGAACTGGTTATGAATTCAGAAATTTGTTATGTGAACTGGTTATAATTCTGGATAATAATTTCAAATCACTGAATAAATTTAAGCTACAGGCAAATGCTTATTACTGTAGGCAAATTCTGATTAACTGCAGGTAAATGATTATTGAACCTGCAATTGAGCCTTCGGATCCCTTTATTTAAACTGTCCTTTGCTCAGAGAAACTGCTTAAATTTTAAGCAGTATTTTTTTCGGATTGTTTACCTTAACCTCCAGCTTTTCTGCGGCTTCCTCTATCAGTGGCTCTGAAAGTTCCTGGTGGAGCTTTTCCAGCCCTTCTCCCCTTGGCATCTCCCCGCTTCTGACAAGCCCAGCTATGTCAAAAGCATATGGATGGAAACCATACTTTTCCAGATGGTTATAACATGCAAAAGAATTCAGCGTGCAATTTGTAGAATTGCTGTCATTAAGTTCCGGAGGCTTCCACCCGAGCCCAATTACTGTCTCAAGCACTTTATCCTCACTGTACTCCCACAGGCAAAGCGGGTGCAGAATGGATGGAGCAGGCTCACCTATATTTTTAATGACCTCATTTTTAATAATGAACTGCTCGCCCCTATCCTCAACACCTATTTTTTGAAGCTGCTTTTCAAAGAGGTTCCTTGACCACTGTATGAAATTAGCTGACAGATTGATTATGGGATTGGGAGACTGCCCTGCTGTAAAAGCAAATACAATAAAAGGCGCTTTCTGGATTATTGCCTGTTCTATAAGCTTCTGTTTAATTACACTGATACAGATATTGCAGATGTCGCTTGCCCTGTATTTAGCAAACTTCGGGAATGCATCATAAGATTCGGCTGCTTTCCGGAAGAGGTCATAAAGCACCTCATTTTCCATTGACAGCTTAAAATAGTCGCATCCGGTAATCTCACACATTTTTTTTGCGTTTATTACGGCATAATCCGAAGTGAACCCGTTATCAAACTGGACGGCAAGTATTTTCAGGAAGGGATAATCTTTTTTGAGCTTGTAAAGCGTGTATGAAGAGTCTTTTCCCCCCGAAAGTGCAAATATCACATCATAGTTGCCCGTGCCACTGTATTTTTTAAAAAGCCCTTCAATCCTTTTAAGATATTCTTCCTTTTCCTGTAAAGAAAGAGGGACATATGTCTCGCAAAAATGGCAGAGACCGCTTTCTTTATTGATTTCTATGCCTGGAATATCAGAATCCAGAACACACCGCTTACATACTAGCTTTGACATGCTGGTACTCCTCTATAATAGACCTGTTGGATATTTTCCCGTTCTCGCTCAGTGGGAGATGGTCAATGAAGAGGATCTCCCTCGGATAGAGATAACCCGGCAGGTTCTTCCTGCAAAAAGAAAAAATTGCATCGATCTCGGTTCTCTCATTTGGTATGACCATGAGGCTGATTGCATTTCCCATTAGCTCATGGGATACGGGCACAACAAAAACACTGGAAACCTCATTATTCATCTCGATTTCTTTTTCAATCTCTCTCGGGTTAACCCGGTGATCCCCTATTTTGATGAGATCGTCCTTGCGTCCAAGCAGTTTTATATACCCGCAGCGAAGTTTCTGTGCCAGATCCCCTGTATGCAGCCACTCGTCAATGATCTTTTTTTCCGTTGCAGCCTCGTCATTCAGATAGCCAAGCAGAATATTATCCCCTCTGGCAACAAGCTCACCTGTGACGCCGGGCTCTACCGGCTTATTTTCAGAATCAAAGACTTCCAGTGTGACACCGGGAATCGCTTTTCCTATCGTGTCGATAAACTCGTCCACGTCTTCTGCAGGCAGGTAGGAAAGCCTTGCCGTAGCTTCGGTCTGGCCGTACATTGGCAGGATCTGCGTATCCGGACTTAATTCCCTGATACTCCTTACAATGGTCCTGTCCATGGCTCCGCCAGCGGAGGCGGCAGTCCTGACATTTTGAAAGGCTTTTCGGAACCTCTCCGGATATTTGAGAAGGATGCGATAGGTGCTGGGCACTCCATAGAATATGGATACTCCGGATTCGATGAGACTGAAAACGGGGTCTATGAAATTCATTGTCCCGATTTGAATTGAGCTTCCAGCCATCAGATGGGAGTTAATTATCGAATTCCCGAAGGCGTGATGGGGAGAGATTACCAGTGCTGCTTTATCTTTTGAGCCTATGCTGAGAATCCCGGTTATTGACCTGGCATTTGAGACCAGGTTTTTATCGCTCAGCATAACTCCCTTGGGAGTCCCTGTTGTTCCCGAGGTGTAAAGCACTAGCCGAAGCCTGGGATCATTTCTTTCGAGGATCATTCTTCTGCTGAGCGTCTCTACTGAAGTATCATCCGAAACGACGATTACGGTTCCAAAACGCTCAAAAAATCCATCTCCAAACCTTGAATACTGTTTTTTCGTTGCAATTATGTTGTTAATGCATGCAGTATCAAGAATTCTTTCAAGGCTTCTCCCCTGCATTTCGATTGGCAGAGGTATTGCAATATTGCCTGACCTGTATACTGCCATAAGTATTTTGACATACTGTATTCCAGACTCTGCCAGTATTGCAAATTTGCAGTGCTCAAAGCCATCCAGAGATGAGGCAACCTTATTTATGTCCTCATCAAGGCAACTGTAAGAAATGGACTTTTTACCGTCTTCAAGAGCTAGCTGATCAGGATTTTTTCTGGCGTGCTCAGCGATATAAGCATCAATTCTCATGCCCCTCACTTCGCCAGTCTGGTTATCAGGTTGGTAATCCCCTGTAAAGAATCGAAATTCTCCGGAGTCAACATATCTTCAGGAATTTCGATAGAATATGTTTCACAGATATAATCTATCAATTCAAGTAAACCGATAGAGTCCATGATCCCGCTCTGGGTGAGAGAATCACTATCACTGATAGTCGTTTCCCGCTCCATGAAAGAATTGTTCTTCAAGTAATCGAGTATATCGTTCTTTATCTGTTCCATATAATCTTACCCCTTTAATTAATTGAAATTTTCAGTATAAGTAACACACACTTATCTATAAAGTAACACACACTTATCCATATTAGTTGAAAGCCCCACAGGTAATTATGTAATACAACTATATAAATAATTTGAGAGTATTTAATAGACAAATGCTGTGAGATGAAGAATAGAAAAAAAGTTTGTATGAGCCTGATAACGGTATCGGATGTATATGAGTCCGACAATTATATATATAGAATCGATAAAAAGACTATTGCCAACAATATTTAATAAATTCGATTGTTTTGAAATAGAGTTGTTCCGGGATAGAATGTTCTGGAACAAAATGTTCTGGATAGAATTTAGAGTGAAATTGTTTTAGAGTGAAATTATTTTAGAGTAGGATTATTTCAGAGCTAAAATTGTTTCTGAGTGGAATTGTCCCGGGTTGATAATATCCTCCTTATTTAAAGATGAATTTCCTGCGAATGATTCTTCAAATACTTATTCCTGTTTTGATAGATTTTCAGTGGTTTTCCAGACAGCTTCGCCTTGATAAGAATTTATTTTCTCAAGACAGCTTAGATCAAGATAGCTTAGATCAAGATAGCTTAGATCAAGATAGCTTAGATTAAAAATGTGCTGGCCCATTTCAGTAACAATAGACAAGATATATTTACCGTTCAGTAAAAAGTTAAAATAAGAAACATTATCGAGGCCAGGCTTCTTATTTAGAGAGGAAAGCATATCTATATTAGAATATTTACAATACGCCTCTTTCAAAGTCCATACCTTTAGAATGCCCACATCATCTACAGGCTTGCCGGAATAAAAAGGGGTATTGTGAAGGTATTTTAAAGTTTTTTTCAGTTCAAACGGCCTTTTAATTTCAATGTCAATTCCAATCTTAACTCTTGATATTGCAATAGCTGCAATGTTTTCAGAGTAAGAAATGCAGATGTGCAGATCATCGTGGTTGAATATACGGACTTCTCCATGCCTATCTTTATAAGTAGAGATATCCAGGGAAGACTCCTTATTAAGAAGACAGCACAGGATATGTTTCAATACTGTCCTGGAGACAATAAATCTTTTTTTAAAATACAGTGTTTGGAGTTTTTCCAGGTTTTCTTTTTCGTGATTATCCAGAAATTCCGTACCCGGTGAATCGTAAGAATTCATATCAATAAAAAATATCAGGATATCATTTTTTGCCCATAAGAAAGGAATATTTTCCAGAGTAACCGAAGGGAGTATTAAATTCCTGGTGTGCATACAGCTCCATCATATACATATTGCGATCAGTGGATATAAAACAATTAGTAAATGTTAACCTGTCTTTTAAACAGACCTTTTCTCTGCGCCTGTCTTAAATCTCCTTCTGTCTTAAATTTCCTTATCCCTGAGAGGTAATAAAACCTTTATCAGTATAAAATAAGAAAATTAAATAAAGTAATCCAGGATTTTTCTTTCTTCGAGATATTTTTCTTTCTTTAAAGCATCCTTACACAAAAAATATAAAGTAATATATTTGAGATAAAAGAATGTTTTATTCTCAGTTAGCTCTCATGAAAAACGTGAAGCTCAGCTCTTTTTTGCATAGGAAGCAGGGTCTGAAAGGCGCCCGAAGATCCGGGGTATGCTTCAATATAAATATTTAAAAAAAAGTAATCCTAAAATATATAAACGATAAGGATATAGGGTATTCGATTCTTAGCTCCCCCTTAACGGGGTCGCATCCCTCTGGAAATACAGCCGGAACAGGATGAATACGGTATAAAAGAATATAATTAAGAGAAGAATATAATTCAAAATTATCATTAAAACTGAGGTGTCCGAAACTGCAGACTGCGGAAGAAAGGGTAAGAGCGAGATTGATAAAGTATCTCGGCAGGGACGAAAACGGGATACGCAAGGTTGTGCTCAATCTCTTCCTGACCGGAGACAAGTTCACCACCGGTGAAGTTTATGACTACCTTGATAAAGGAAATTTCGAGGTAAGCTACCGGGGAGTGTCAGCCATGGTCGGGCTTATGAATACGAGACTCGGAATACTGAGCATAAACGTTACAGGGGATCATAATGTGTATTCCCTGAAAGAGACTTACAAAAACATTGTCGGCTCTGTTCTAGAGAACTACTGAGCCGCCTTATTGCTGTAACTCCTGTTTTTATGTGAGAAGAACTTTCCAGATCTCCTGTTCTATTCTGTTGATATCGAAACAATAAATTGTAAATTTGAACATCTATTAAAAATTAGTGTCTTGTTATAAAAAACAGAAATATAGAGAGTTAGCATTCCATAAAAATCGGTATAATTAATTTTACTTTCCCCTGGAGTTGATATCCCGAAAAAGTTCTGTTGTATCAGAATGCCAGCCCAAAAGTGTTTAAAAATATTAAAATAGTTTTACATACATAACTGCAATTCCCATCAACAGGTCATATAGCATTTCCAGAAAATATCATAAGCATTTCCAGAAAATATCATAAGCATTTCCAGTAGATACCATAAGCATTAACAGGACTTTACTATTTCAATGTATTGCACTATTAAAGGGCGGAAATAAAGCTTAAGCTTCATGCATCAGAATAGGCCATAAGACCTCCAGAAAAAAATAAAATTTAGCTTTCCAAATATGTGAAAAATTTAATACCACACCGCAAAAAATGTATATGAATATTCCTGTTACCTATAATATTCCTGTTATCTATCATATTGCCAGGGGGAAAAGAAATAATTAACCTTAAAATGGGATCATTGAATAAAGGAGCCTTTCAGGCAGGGCTTCGCTTCATGAAAAATCGGACTTTCAGTGTGTTCTACCGGAAATACGAGCAGATCCTGGAAAAGGAGATTCTGAGTTCTGAAATTCCCGAGCACATAGCTGTAATTATGGACGGAAACCGCAGATACGCCGGACAGCTGGGAAAAGCCCGAATTTTCGGACACGCTATGGGAGCAGAAGTTACTGAGCAGGTTATTGAATGGTGCTATGAGATAGGAGTAAAACAGCTTACTCTCTATGCCTTTTCCACGGAAAATTTCCAGCGTTCGGAAGAAGAGGTCGGTGGGCTCTTTAACCTTATCAATGAGAAATTTTTGAAGCTTCATACTGATAAGAGAACTTATGAAAAAGAGATGCAGGTCAGAGTTATAGGGGACAGAACAAAACTGCCTGCATACCTGAACGAATCCATTGACAGAATTGAGAAAGCCACGGAGCATCACAGGAAATTCAGCCTGAATGTGGCTATTGCTTATGGTGGAAGGCAGGATATAATGCAGGCTGTAAGGGATATCGCAACCTGTGTATCCAGCGGGAAACTTTCTCTGGAAGATGTTAACGAAAGCCTGATCTCAAAACACCTCTATCCTGCCCCCGGAGTCCCTGTCCCCAATGTGGACCTGATCATCCGCACCGGAGGGGATGAGAGAATATCAAACTTCCTTCCCTGGCAGGCTAACGGCAGTGAATGTGCAACTTATTTCTGCGCTCCTTTCTGGCCCGAGTTCCGAAAAATCGACCTCCTTCGTTCTGTCAGAGTTTATCAGGCCAGAAAAGAAGAAAAGAAACGTGAGCATTCGTATCGCATCTCAAAAGTTAAGAACTTTCTCAGGGTAGGGAAATATGAGAATAAAAGTGAAGACCTGGGACAGCTCCTTCCTTTAAAAAAGCAGGGAGTCTCCTGAGCTACTTAAAGCTTTGGGGAAAGACTGGGACTGAATTAAGAACAGCAATTAATCCCATTCTTAACCTGGATCTTTACACTCATTATAAAAACTCTTTTTTCGCAAACTGCAGGTCCCATACCTTTTTTTCAAAACTTACTTTCCTGCCGGCTTTCTTCCGGGAAAAATAGCCCCGAAAACACCGTTATATTGATATTCCGGGGGGACTATTTTAATTGGGGAAAGTCTGGCTATATCTAATTTTACAATTCCCGTAGTTATCATCATCTCTGAAAACCTGGTACAAACCAGAAAGTAAAAACAGGATCAAATAAGGCAAGCCGGCAAAATTGTCCGGCAGGTGATCAAATACTTACTTATTCGGATTAGGGGAGTTATTATGAATATTTATGAAGAGTTCAGTCCTTTTATGAATATTTATGAAGAGTTCAGTCCTTATGCCTGCGAGGAGTACACTTCAGGGCTTGAAAGGCAGGATCTGGATCTTGATGAAGAGCAGGAGTGATTATACTGGAAAAAGAACAGAAAGAACCTAACCGCCTGATTAAAGAAAAAAGTCCTTATCTTCTACAGCATGCCTATAATCCTGTAGACTGGTACCCATGGGGAGAAGAGGCTTTCGAAAAAGCCAGAAAAGAAAACAAGCCTGTTTTTCTCTCAATCGGATATTCGACCTGCCACTGGTGCCATATGATGGCACATGAGTCTTTTGAGGACGAAGAAGTTGCAGGGCTTATGAATGAAGCTTTTGTCTCCATAAAAGTGGACAGGGAAGAACGGCCAGATATCGACAACATTTACATGACTGTCTGCCAGATTATCCTTGGCAGAGGAGGATGGCCTCTCAATATCATCATGACTCCGGGCAAGAAGCCTTTTTTTGCTGGCACATATATCCCGAAAAATACACGCTTTAACCAGATAGGAATGCTGGAACTGGTCCCCAGGATAAAAGAAATCTGGGAACAGCAGCATGAAGAAGTGCTTGATTCAGCTGAAAAAATTACATCCACCATCCAGGAAATGATTAAGGAGTCTTCAGGAGAAGGGCTCGGGGAAGAGGTAATAGAAGAGGTTTATGAAGAACTTCTCAGCTCGTTTGATACGGAATACGGAGGTTTTTCAGGAGCTCCGAAGTTCCCCACTCCCCACAAGATTTCCTTTTTGCTCCGTTACTGGAGGCGCAGCAGAAACCCTGAAGCCCTTCATATGGCAGAATACACACTGGACAAAATGCGCAGGGGAGGGATCTATGACCACCTGGGATCAGGTTTCCATAGATATTCTACGGACAGCATGTGGCTTCTGCCTCACTTTGAAAAAATGTTATACGACCAGGCTCTTACTGCAATTGCATATACTGAAGCCTATCAGGTTACCGGAAAAGACCTGTATAAAGAAACAGCAGAAGGAATCCTCGATTACGTCCTGAGAGACCTTACATCCCCGGAAGGAGGTTTTTACTGCGGTGAGGATGCGGATGTAGAAAGGGAGGAAGGAAAATACTACTTATGGACTCTGGAAGAGATCAGGAGCATCCTTGATCCTGAGGATTCCGAATTGATAATAAAAATGTTCAATTTGAGAGAGGAAGGAAATTTTGAAGAGGAAATAAGAGGTAGAGAGACCGGAACAAACCTTTTCTATATGGCTCGGTCTCCAGGGTCACTTGCAGCTAAGATGAAGATTCCTGTAGAAGAAGTCGAAAAGAAGGTAAAAGCTGCCAGGGAAAAACTCCTTAAAGCCAGATATGAGCGCAAAAGGCCTTCACTGGATGATAAGATCCTTACCGACTGGAACGGGCTTATGATTGCTGCCTTTGCAAAAGGTTATCAGGTTTTTGGAGAGCAGAGGTATCTGAAAGCTGCAGAGAAAGCTGCGGATTTTATTCTTATGGCTCTTTACAGTCCAGGGGACGGGCTGCTTCACCGCTACAGGGACGGGGTTGCAGGAATCTCAGGAACTTCCGATGACTATGCATTTTTGATTCATGGGCTCCTGGAACTTTACGAGGCGGGATTCAAAATGCGCTACCTTAAAGCTGCAGTTTCTCTTAACAGCGAGCTTCTCGAATGCTTCTGGGACCCTGTTAACGGCGGACTCTACTTTACAGCAAATGACAGCGAGGCTCTTATATTCAGAAAAAAGGAGTTTATGGATTCGGCAATACCTACAGGTAACTCATTCGAAATGCTGAATCTTCTGCGCCTCTCCAGAATAATTGCAGACCCCGGACTTGAGGAGACGGCTGACAAACTCGAACGCGCGTTTTCAAAACAGATTATGAAAGCGCCTTCTGGATATACTCAGTTCCTGTCAGCCTTTGACTTCAGGCTTGGGCCTTCATACGAAGTGATAATTTCGGGAAAAGCCGAAGCTTCGGACACGGAACAGATGCTGAAAGAGCTCTGGAGTTATTTTGTGCCCAACAAGGTGCTTATTTTCAGACCTGAAAGAGAAAAACCTGAAATTACTGAGCTGGCAAAGTATACAGAAGAGCAGGTCCCAATTGAAGGAAAGGCAACTGCATACGTCTGCCAGAACTACGAATGCCAGCTTCCCACCACAGAGATCAGAGAGATGCTAAGGATGCTGAATGTTTGAGCCCGGTCTCAGGCTGGTTGCGGATTCCAGGATGGCAGATTCAAATTTATAAAACCAGATTATGACTTTAACGTGAAAGAACTGGAGGATATGAAAATGAAAGAATACACGCTTGAAGAACTTTCAGAGTTTAACGGCAAGAACGGTAAGACCTATGTTGTATATGACGGCCAGGTGTACGATGTATCAAACAGCTATCTGTGGGAAGACGGAACTCACCAGGGGCTCCATGAATCAGGAAAGGACCTGACGGAGGATATGGATGAAGCGCCTCACGGACCAGAAGTCTTTAAGGACTATCCTGTTGTCGGGACTTTGAAGAAGTGACCTGTTATCTAACAGTTTATTTTTTTTAAAAAGAAAAAGGAAAACTGAAGAGTTGTGACTGTGAAAGATAAAAATGAATCAGTTATCCCGCACGGAGTTATCCAGCATGGGCCAGAAGAGGGAATAAAGGAAAGTTCCAGAGAAAAAACAGGGCTGGAGAAAGAAGAATGCATAAGACAGTTGAAAACTTTCTTTGAATCCCAGCCCCATGCAGTTCTGGCCACTCAAAACGGAAAAGCACCTTATGCAAGCCTTGTTTCCTTTGCCTCAAACGAAAAGCTTACATATCTGCTTTTTGCGACTCCGAAGGCTACCAGGAAATACTCAAACATTCTGGAAAACCCTTCAGTGGCACTTTTAATAGATAACCGGAAGAACACAAAAGAGGATATTCAGGAAGCAACTACAGTAACGGCCCTGGGGAGGGTTGAACAGATAGAAGATTTCGAACGCAGCATAATGGAAAAAATCTATTTAATGAAGCACCCGCACCTTGCGGACTTTCTTAATTCCCCTAAAACTGCTTTTCTGAAAATCCGGGTGGAGAAATACATTGTTGTGACCCATTTCCAGCGGGTTGTGGAAATTTCGGTTTATAGTCTTCACATAAATTATTTACATTTATAAAACCATCTTTATACTTATGGGGAGACCTGAAATCTATCATATTGACCAAAAGATTTCTCTTGAGAAACTTGATTGGCTCATAAAGATTGAAAGAAATACTAAAGTTCAACAGAAGTTATATTTTATTCGGTTTAGATATTTAGGCGATTCTATAGAGGAAGCAACATCGAGATTAGGAGTCACTAAAAGAATTGGTTATTATTGGCAAAATAGATGGAATGAACAAGGTTATGAGGGTTTACTTCACAAATCTGGTGCAGGTAGACCTTCTTATTTGAGTGATGAGAAAATACTTGAACTCAAGTCAATACTGGAAAGTAAAGACTTTTGGACTACAGATGAAGTTAAAGATTTGATAAAAGATAAGTTTGGCATTGATTATTGCTTGAATTCCATAAGAAAACTATTGAAGAAAATAGGTATGCACTATAATATTCCTTATTGTTTGGACTATAGAAGACCTGAAAATGCAGAAGAGATTTTAAAAAAATTTAGAAAATGCAATAAAAGAAAAAACTTCTCCTGATAAACATTATGTAATAGGCTTCCTTGACGAATCTTCACCACAAACAGCACCAGACACACCAAGGCTGTGGTCATTCGTGAAAAAACCTAAAATGTTCAAAAATACAAAGAAGATGAAAGCAAATGCAAATGCTTTCTATGCTATTAATGGGAATAGCGTTATCGATTTTAAAGAAAGTTCAAAGGCAAAAGATGTATGTGAATTTTTAGGAAGAATAAAAGAAGAAAACGAGTATGACCCAATAGTTGTACTGGACAATTCTAAAACACATCATGCAGACATTACAATTAAAAAGGCGAAACAATTGGATATTACATTAGTGTTCCTGCCACCATACTCACCCGACCTAAACCCAATTGAATTTATATGGAAGAGTGTAAGGAAGGAAATCTTAAAAGAATTTATTGAATCAGTTACACAACTAAGAGACTTGATTAAAAATGAGTATATGAAGTTAGCTAAATCAAAATCTTTTGCAAATAATTGGATGAAAATATTTGATGAACAAATTAAAAGTGTAATGAATTCGTGAGTTGACTATAATACGCTTATTCGGCCTGGGACATTTACTTGGGGTGACGTCTTTAAAAACCAGACATTTTAGATTTAATCAGAACTTTTGTTGAATCTTCTCATTTTCTCATTTTTCATTCAAGGATGATGAAAC
>Ga0265295_1003005_pt1 | contig 25357 bp, 20 predicted proteins | sample Munlansysbiofilm_FD_192503 | JGI IMG/M metagenome (GOLD analysis project Ga0265295, IMG submission 192503) | Leachate microbial communities from a municipal landfill in Southern Ontario, Canada - Methane capture system biofilm | ecosystem: Engineered > Solid waste > Landfill > Unclassified ... | reverse complement strand
CTTGCCCTCCAAGGTGCCGGCGACGAGGCGGCCCTTGTGGCCAAAGACGGTTGAGACGGGAAAGTGGGGGATGTCCTTGTATGAGATGGTGATGCTGTCACCCAACTCATCGGCCAGATCACCGAGACCACTTCCCAACACCATGCCAATCTGGATCGGTTCGTTCCCGATCCGGCTCGTGATATACATTGCAGCTTCCTGCATCTTATCCAATAGTCGATCCATATGCGCCTCCAAAATGCGTTAGAACGGTTGGCCGCTCGCCTTCGGCGCAGCGGACTTCTTCGAGAAGAGGACCAGGGCCACCAGCGTCGCGACATAGGGGAAGACCTTGAAGATGACGGGTGGGACCACCGACAGCGAGGGGATGACCTGACTGACATTGGCTATGGTGGTAGCACTTCCGAAGAAGAAGGTCGCCCCGAGGATCCCCAGTGGTTTCCACTGGCCGAAGATGAGCGCGGCGATGGAGAGGAAGCCCAATCCAGCGACGGAGCCGTGGAACTCACCACTGTAGGTGATGAGGATGACGGCACCACCGAGGCCGGAGAGCGCCCCGCTCATGATGACGCCGAAGTACCGCATCTTGTGGACGTTCACCCCCGCCGACTCGACAGCGGAGGGGTGCTCGCCACACGCCCTGAGGCGAAGGCCGAAGCTGGTCTTGTAGAGCAACATCCATGAGAGTGCCCAGATGATCAGGACCACCCAGGTGGTCCAGTAGGTCTGGCTGAAGAAGAGCGGGCCGATGATGGGGATCTTTGCCAGAACAGGGATGTTCTTGCGAATGATCCCCATCTTGATACGTACGTTGCCACTGCCGCTGATCAGCCGGGCGAGGTAGACGGTGATCGCGCCGGCGAGCATGTTGATCGCTGTCCCGCTGATGACTTGGTCAGCCTTCAAGTTGATCGACGCGAAGGCGTGCAGGAGGCTGAAGAGGGCCCCGGCAACAACGCCGGCGACCAAACCGAGGATGAGCAGGGAGGTCGGGTGCATCGCCATCGTCGGCTCCAGGAGCCGGATGGTGATGGCTGAAGCGAAGTAGCCGACCAGCATCAGGCCCTCGAGGCCGAGATTGGTCACACCACTGCGCTCACAGTAGAGGCCGCCGAGGGCGGTAATCAGGAGGGGGATTGTATAGGCGATGGCATAGGGGAAAATACTACTGAGGGTTGTCCACATACGCTTACTCCTCCTCACTCTGTTCAGGATGGCGAGACCTGCGGTACCTGGTGACCCGATCCCAGAAGCGCTGGAAGAGCACGCTGGTCGCGGTAAAGTAGATGATGACGGCGATGATCGAGTCGGCAATCTCCGGAGGAACCGAGGTCATTGCGTTCATGAACCCCTTGCCGGATTGCAGAACACCGAAGAAGAGCGAGCTGAACAGCACCCCCAATGGATTGGAGGCTCCCAGGAGGGCTACGGCGATTCCATCAAAGCCCTGGGCGGGGAGGACCCCGATCTGCATGTTGCGTGAGTAGCCGGTGTAGAAGGAGAGACCGGCAAGGCCGGCAAGCGAGCCGGCGATCATCATCGAGATGATGACGTTGCGATTGACCTTGATCCCCGCGTATTCGGCGCAGAAGCGGTTCGACCCGACAGCCTTGAGACCGAAGCCCAGGGTCGTCTTGTCGAGGATGAAGCGGATGATGATCACCGCGGCAATGGCGATGAAGAAGCCGTAGTTGATGTACGACCCGTTGAAGAGCTTGGTCAGCCAGGGAGCCCTCAGCGATTGGCTCACCGCAATGGAGGCGCTCTCCGTCTCAAGCGATGGGCCCTTGAGGTAGGCGGGGACAAAGTAGTAGATCGACCAGTAGGCGATCCAGTTCATCATGATCGTCGCCACGACCTCGTGGACGTTGAACCGGGCCTTCAGGAAGCCGGGGATCACACCCCACAGCGCCCCTCCGATGAGGGCACTGGCGATGAGGACCACCAAGAAGAGTGGGCGGGGCAAGAAGACCTTGTGGGCCACCAGCGTTGCGCAGAGGCCACCGATGAGCATCTGCCCGCTCGCCCCGATATTGAAGAGCCCGGTCTTGAAGGCGAAGGCCACCGAAAGGCCGACCAACATGAGGGTGGTGGCGGTGGCCAGGGTATTGCCCACCCGCTCGATGTTCATCAGGCCCCCACGGAAGAGGTAGTAGAACCCCGTAAAGGGGTTGCTGCCGATCAAGGCCATCAGGACAGCTCCGCCGATGAGGCCGAGGAACACTGCACTGACGGCAACGAGGAATGCGTTGCTTGATGTTGCCCGGCGGCTTTTTTTCTTCATCGTCTGCCCTCCTTCCTTGCGATGCCGGCCATCATGAGGCCGACCTCATCCTCATTGGTCTCCTCCGTCTTGACGATATCGACCAACTCCCCGCCGAACATGACGGCTATCCGATCGGAGAGATTGAAGATCTCATCAAGCTCAAATGAGACGAGCAGCACGGCGTATCCCTTGTCCCGATGGGCGACGAGCTGGCTATGGATGTACTCGATCGCCCCGACATCCAGACCCCGGGTGGGCTGGACTGCGATCAACAGCTCGCTCGCCCCGCTGATCTCGCGTCCCACGATGAGTTTCTGCTGGTTACCGCCGCTGAGCTTGCCGGCCAGGGAGTAGATCCCCTCGCCGCTGCGCACATCGAAGCGGTCGATGACCTCCTGGGCATAATCACCAAGGTAGGCGGCATCGAGGATTCCCCGCTTGCTGAAGGGGGGCCGGTAGTACTCCTTGACCGCCACATTGTCCGCGAGGCTCGAGCTCATGACCAGGCCACGCTTCTGCCGATCCTCGGGGATATGGCCGACCCCGACCTCGTTGCGTCGCCTGACATCGGCGTGGGTGATGTCATTGCCATCGACGATGACCGATCCACTCTCGATCGGGCGGAGGCCGGTAATGGCCTCGATGAGCTCGCTCTGCCCATTGCCGTCGACACCGGCTATGCCGACGATCTCTCCCGCCTTGACGGTGAGGGAGAACCCCTTCACCCCCAAAAGGCGCTTGTTGTTCAACACATTGAGGTCACGGACCTCGAGGATATCCCGCCCGCGTTGGGCCGGCTTCTTCTCAACCTTGAAGCTCACCGGACGGCCCACCATCATCGAGGCCATCGTAGCCACCGAGGTATCATCTACATCCACGACACCGATGAGCTTGCCGCGCCTGATGATCGTACAGCGATCGGCGACCTCCTTGATCTCGGCGAGCTTGTGGGTGATCAGGATGATCGACTTGCCCTCCTTGACGAGGTTGCGCATGATCTGGATCAAATCCACGATCTCCTGGGGAGTGAGGACCGCTGTCGGCTCATCGAAGATCAGGATGTTGGCATCGCGGTAGAGCATCTTCAGGATCTCGACGCGCTGCTGCATCCCCACACTGATATCCTCGATGACCATATCGGGGTCGATGTTGAGTCCATACTGGGCAGAGAGGGCAGCAATGCGCCTTGAGGCACTCTTGCGGTCGAGGAAGAATCCCCCCTCCTTGCCCAGGATGATATTCTCGGTGACCGTGAAGTTCTGCACGAGCTGGAAGTGCTGGTGAACCATGCCGATACCCAGGTCGTTGGCATCGTTCGGGTTATGGATGTGCACCTCCTTCCCCCGTACCTTGATCACCCCCCGATCGGCGTGGTAGAGGCCGAAGAGAATTGACATGAGGGTGGACTTACCCGCTCCATTCTCGCCAAGGATGGCATGGATCTCCCCCTCTCTCACCTGGAGGGTGATATCATCGTTGGCGACAATCCCGGGAAACTCCTTTCGGATGTTCAGCATCTCGATCACGTGGCTCATCGACAGACTCCTTGGGAACCATGATAATTTGCAGAAGGGCCACCGCACAAGGAGGTGGCCCCTCACAAAGAGTGCTACTCTCGCTTACTTGAACAGTCCGTCACCCGTATCAGCGACCTTGATCGCCCCGCTCTTCAGCATTGCGTAGGCGCGTGCCACCTCATCGGTGACGCTCTTGTCGAGGTTGGGGTTCTCAACCGGAATGCCAACGCCGTCGTTGGTGGCGTCAAGGTGGAGGACCGTGCCGCCCGGGAAGCGTCCATTCAGTTCGTTCTCGATCATGTCATAGGAGGCACGGTCGAGGTACTTCATCGCACTGGTCAGGATGATCGATTTGCCGTTGGGCATCACACCCTCGGAGTACTGGTCGACGTCAACACCGATGACCCAGACCTTCTTGCCGGCTGCGGCACGGTTCTTGGCCTCGTTGATGACACCCACGCCAACACCACCGGCTGCGGCGAAGATGACGTCCACACCGCGGTCGTACATAGAGGCTGCAATCTGCTGGCCTGCCCCGATGTCATCGAAGGTACCCTGGTAGAGGTTGTTCTCCTGTTTCATGACAACATTGGCGCCATGGTTGGCATTCGCATACTTGACACCCTGCTGGAAGCCCCAGTTGAACTTCTGTACTGCCGGGATCTCCATGCCTCCGATAAAGCCGAAGTTGCCGTTCTTGAACTGCAGGGCAGCGGCGAGACCGGCAAGGAAGCCGCTCTCATGCTCGGCCCAGTAGACCCCGACCACGTTTTTCTCAATGCGGAACACGGAGTAGTCGGCGCTGTGCGGTTCACCATCAAGGATGACGAACTTCACGTTGGGGTACTTGTCCTGCGCCTCAAAGAGGGCGGTCTCGAACTTGAAGCCCGGGCAGATAACCATGTTGTAGCCGGCATCGACGAGGTTACCGATCTCCTTGAGGTAGTCGGCCTCGGTGGTTCCGGCAGGCTTGAGGTACTTCACATCCAAGGCAAAGTCCTTGCTTGCACGAAGGATTCCCTCCCAGGTTCCCTGGTTGAAGGACTTATCGTCGATTGTACCGGCATCAGTGACCATGCCGACACGGAGGTTACTCTTCTTCGCTGCCCCTTCTGCAGTCCCTCCTGCAAAGACTGCTGAAGTGAGGACGGCGAGGATACAAAGCGCAACTATCAGTTTCTTCATTCCCTATCTCTCCTTTCGTTCGTGGTTTCCGAGCACAGAATCTGTGCTCTTGTATTCTACAGCCCACCCATTGTGTTGTCAAACAAAGAAAATGGGTTGCTATAACCAAAAAATATAGGAGAGACAATGGCTTAGAGGCTCTGTCGTTCGGCTTCCAGCACGGCTAGGACGTAGGGGCCGACCCCCTTGAAATCATCCTCCACCACCGGTTCCTTGATGTAGTAGGGGAAGGAGCCGTCGCGGTAGGGGTTGCCGCCGAGGCCTGCGACACTGCAAATCCCGCCAAGGTGGAGGTGCCCCTCCCCGTCGGTGCGTAGATACCGCTCCTCAAGGTCAGAGAGCGAGCGGAGCGCACTCGGGACAAAGGGATCCCGGTCAACAATGCCGAGACGCGCCGCCTTCAGCATCGAGTAGGCGAACATCGCGGTGGCGGAGCTCTCGAGGTAGTTGCCCTCACGCCCTGCCAGATCGACCACCTGGTACCACATGCCCCCCTCGCTCTGGTAGGGCAGGAGGCTATTGAGCAGGGCCCTGATAATCGTCTTCAGCTCACCGGTACCCGGATGCTTTGCGGGAAGGAAGTCAAGGATGTCAAGGCATGCCATGGCGTACCAGCCGATGGCACGTCCCCAGAAGTGCGGGGAGTGCCCGCTCTTCTCGTCACTCCAGCGCTGGCCGCGTGACTCGTCCCATGCGTGGTAGAGCAAGCCCGTCTTCTCATCGAGGAGGGTGTTGTAGGTGTCGACCACCTGGCGAACCACATCGTCATACCCCACCGTGTCCCCGCTGATGGCACAGAACTGGGCATTGAAGGGTCCTTGCATGTAGAGGCCGTCGAGCCAGACCTGCCACGGGTAGATCTCCTTGTGCCAGAAGATGCCACCGAAGGTCCTCGGCTGGGTGTTCAGCTGCTTCTTGAGGAGGTTTGCCGCCAACATGAAGCGCTCTTCCCCGCTGTACTCATAGAGGGCGAAGAGCACCCGGCCGGCGTTGATCTGGTCGAGGTTGTACTCACCGAGGCGGTAGGTGGCGATCGATCCATCCGCTGCGATGAAGGGGTCATACATCGAGTACGCCCAGCGTACGATCTCGTCCCTGTCATAGACTTTTGCAACCTCGAGGGCGCTGTGGACCATCAAGCCATGCTCGTAGTGCCAACGCATCTGCGAGCTCTTGTACCGTGCTATGACACTCTCAACCATGCGCAAGGAGCGCGTTTCCTCTTGGCTACCCATCTGTGTACCCCTTGTTGTTACAATTCACCAAACATTCGGCCACCTCCTTGCGGGGGGTGGCCGATCACATTACACCGTGCCCTTAGATGAGCAAGGAGTTCTCTTTTGCAAAGGCAACGCCGGCATCATTCCAGCTCTGCCCACCGAGTTTCTTGAACTCTTCGATCCACTTGTCCCAGTTGGCCTTGTTCAGGACACGCTTGCCGGTGATGAACTCACTGAGCCCCTGCTCGTAGAAGCGCTTGAGGTCAGCGTTGGCGATCGGCAGGGTATCACTGCCGACAGCAGCGGTCCACTCCTTGGTCTGCATCACGCGCAGCACGTCAAGGGCACTCATCTCCTTCTTGCTCGTTGCTGTGGTGTACTTGGGATAGCGGGCCAAGAGCTCGATGTCCCCGTTGTAGAAGACCATGTTGCGCAGCTGCGTCACTGTCTGCCCCACCGGTCCGGAGAAGGCGAGGTCACGATTGGCGACACCATCGGCAACCGGTACCCCATTCTTGTCCAGGGTGTAGTTGACTCCCTCGACTCCCCAGCCCAGGAGGTAGTACCCCTCGTCACTGGCCATCCACTCAAGCAACTCGGCGATCTTGTCCTTCTTGCCTGCCTTCTCCGCCTTTGCACTGATGGCATAGATGCGGAACGATGCAGTGTAGGGCCCGATCGAGGCGTGGCCATTGGGGCCGACAGGGGCATCGACGATGATCCACTCACCATTGGGGAAGTTCTTGTCGAAGGGTGCATAGTTGGACTCGGCGGCAAAGGCGGCATTCTGCTCACGCATCACACCAAAGCGCCCCTGCTTCCATGCAGCCCTAAAGTCATCCTTCTTGTATGCGAGCCAGTTGGGATCCATCACCCCGTCGTCGACCATCTTCTTGAGGAAGGTCATCGCATCGTAGAACTCGCTCTTGAGAACCATCAGGCCGGGATCTTCGGCACGCATGCTCCAGGTCCCATCAACACCGAAGGCACCGAAGAGGGGCTCAAGGCGACGGCCGGGCCACGCTTCGTAGTTGTTGACCTCCTGGAAGGCCCCGTAGCCGTAGGTGTCGTTCTTGCCGTTGCCGTCGGGGTCGTTGTAGGTGAAGGCGTGCATGACTGTCATCAGCTCATCAAGGGTCGTGGGCACCGAGAGGCCGAGGTTGTCCAGCCAGTCCTTGCGGATCAGGAGGCCCTCATTCTTGTTGATCGACCCCGGATCGGCGAGGCCATAGCTCTTGCCATTGAAGCGGGCATGGCTCTGGCTGACGCTGTCGTAGTGGGTTGCCGTGCGAACCGGCATCTTTGCGTAGAGGTCATCAACCGAGGCAACGAGGCCCTGGCCCACCAGTCTGCCCAGTACGTCACGGCGGACCATGAAGAGGTCGGGCAGGTTGTTTGCGGCCGCGGCGGCCTGGATCTTCACGTCCTGGTCACTCTCGTTGGAGGGCAAGGCGGTGAGCTTGAGGTCAATGTTGAGCTTCTCCTTGATGATATCGAAGCCAACCCAGTCGGCCGGTGGCGGTCCCGCTTCGGTGACGGCTGCACCATACCATAGTTCGATGGTTACAGGTCCGGTTGCCGCTGCTGTATCTTTCGATCCCTGGCTGAAAACAGGAAGGGCGACAAGAGAGAGCATCGCGACAAGGGCGATCAATAAAACACGCTGTTTTTTCATAACGATCCTCCTTGTGAAAATAACAGTATCTATCTCGAGCCGGAAAGCGGGCTTAGCCCTTGACGCTTCCCAGCAAGGTTCCCTTGGTAAAGTACTTCTGGATGAACGGATAGGCGATGATCATCGGAATCGCGCTCATGAAGACCGACGCTGCCTTGATGGCCGCTATCGGGGCATCGCCGAAGGCGCTGACCTCCACGTACTCGTTCATGCCGCTCGCCATCAGGATATTGCGCAGCAGGATCGGCAGCGGCTGCAGGCTATTGGAGTTGAGGTAGAGCATCGCATGGAAGAAGTCGTTCCAGAACGACACCCCGTAGAAGAGGCCGATGGTCATGATGATTGCCTTGGAGAGGGGCAGGATCACCTTGAGCAGGACCTGGATCTCCGTCGCCCCGTCGATGCGCGCCGACTCCTTGAGCTCATTGGGGATCCCCTCGAAGAAGGAGCGCATGATCAGGCAGTTGTAGGTGGAGATCGCCCCGGGCAGGAAGACGGCGACCAGCTTGTCGATGAGGCCGAGCTTGGTGACCAGGAGGTATGAGGGAATCATGCCGACGTTGAAGACGTAGGGGAGGATGACCAGGATGCTGAGCGCCCTGCGCCCCGGCAGCGTGGTGATGGAGAGCACGTAGGCGAGCGGGATGGTCAGCACCAGGGCACAGGCAACGCCGCCGACGAGGATCTTGAAGCTGTTCTTGAAAGCCAGGAGGAAGCCGGCATTGCCCAACAGCGCCTTGTAGGCGGCGGTGGACCACTTCCACGGGGCGAGGAACATCCCCTGCAGATTGTTCCCGATGTAGTCGTTGGGCCTGAAGGAGAGGGTGATGGTGCTCCACAAGGGGATGGCGATGATCACCAACAACAGGACGAGGAATATATCGACGAAGAGGTTGAAGCTGTGGTCGGCGGCGGTGGGTTTCACGGTCACTGATACGGTGCGCATGCGTGGGTTCTTGTTCTTCATGTGGGCCTCCTAGAAGAGTGCACTGCCGCCAAAGCGCTTGACCAGGCGGTTCGATGTGAGGATCAAGGCCATGCCGATGGCCCCCTTGAAGAGACCGACCGCAGTGGCGAGGCCGAACTGGAACTCTAGGAGGCCCTGGCGGTAGACCCAGGTATCGATGATGTCACCGACGGAGAGCACCGGTGTGGAGTAGAGCATGAAGATCTGGTTGAAGCCAGCATCCAGGATCGTCCCGAGGCGCAGGAGCACGACGATGACGATGACCGGCTTGATCGACGGCAGGGTGATGTAGCGCACCCGCTGCCAGGAGTTGGCGCCCTCGACGAGCGCTGCCTCGAAGAGGGAGGGATCGATGCCCATGAGCGCCGCGATGAAGATGATGGCGCTCCAGCCCATCTCCTTCCAGGCGTCACTCAGGATAACGATCCACGGGAAGGCCTTGGTGCTGGTCAAGAAGTCGACGCTCTTTCCGCCGAAGGCCTTGATGACATCGTTGACGATGCCATCGCCGGGTGCGAGCAGCGCCAAGAGGATTCCATACATGATGACCCAGGAGAGGAAGTGGGGCAGGTAGGCGAGCGTCTGAACGATTTTGCTCAGGCGGGGATGGGTGCTCTCGTAGATGGCTATGGAGAGCAGGATTGCAAGCGGGAGGCTGAAGACCAGCTTGCCGAAGCTGTACATCAGGGTGTTGCGCAGCAGCTCGATGAAGTAGTAGGAGTGCATGAAGGTGCGGAAGTGTTCCAGACCGACCCACTTGCTGCCGAGCACCCCGTCAAGGGCCATATAGTCCTTGAACGCAATCTGCCCATTGAAAATAGGGACGTACTTGAAGATGATATAGTATGTCAGGGGGATAATCAGCAATAGGTATACCGACCGATGCCGTTTGATCTCCCTGAGCAAAACCGTGGACTTTGCACTCTGCTCCATAGTTGACTCCTTACACCCCTAGCATAGGGAATGGAAAGGGGACTATGCAGAGAGACTCTTGTACTTTTCCGACATATTAGCGCCCTTTGTGCATTTTTGAGGGCGCAAAGCCCTTGATTTTGCGAAACACCCGGCAGAAGTACGCCTGGTCACTGAAGCCGACACGGCTCGCCACCTCGTTGATGGAGTAGGTCTGCTGCTTCAACAGCTCCACGGCACGGGCGATGCGGTGGTGGGAGAGGTACTCCCAGGGAGAGAGTCCCATCTCCTTATGGAAGATCCGCGAGAGGTAGTCCTCGCTGACATGGACCGCTTCAGCCACCTGCCAGCGCGATATGGGCTGGTGTGCGTGCACATCAAAGTACGCCACCGTGCGCTTTGCGAGGATCCCGGTCAGCGGAGGCAAGGTCCCCTGCCCCGCCCCGAGCTGGGCGAGGCGCACCAGGAAGGGGCGGCTCTCACTCATATGGGGATGGGCGATGATGAGGTTGGTGATCAGAGCGATCTCATCCACCTCCTCCCGGCTCCATGTGCTCTTGATGATCACGATCGGGACGCGGCTGACAGCACGGATGGTGTGGCAGAAGGCCACATCCGCCTCTGCGCTGATCACCAGGCTCACCGACCGCTCTCTCAGCACCCCGACTGCCTCTGATGCGGTTGCCCTGATGCACTGGTCCCCCATCCCCAGCTCCTCGGCGATGTGGGATTCGACACTGCCGACGAGCAGCAGGACCTGCTCCTCACCTGCCACGCTCTTGGCCGCCGTCAGGGCGAAGAAGAGGGATTGATGGCCCTCATCAGCCCCGATGCAGATCATCGGCGCGTGGGCGAGCTGGGGGTGGCGACTCATCTGGTGGAGCAGCAGCGTCAGCTCCGCCGAGTCACGCCGCCCATCCCATGCGAGGACACTCTGGCCAAGCTTCTCCAACTGCACGCCCTTCATCGAGAGCGGGTGGACAAGGGCGACATCAGGAAATTGCGAGAAGGCGGGGGGCACCTCCTCCTCTGCCGGGGAGGCGAGGTAGGCAATCCGGGAGGCACCATGGAAGGCTCCCCTGCCCTGCAGTGTGGGCCAGGGCAGCATGAGGCGGATGGCGTTGTCTGCAAAGCTCACGCTGCCACCACTCTGGATGACAATCTTCTGGGCGAGCAGGAGGCCGGGGTCCTGGCCTCCGAGCTCCGCCTTCCAACTCTCACGGGTGCTGGACACGATGATGCCCAGACCCTGGGGCGAGACCTCCGATTCAGTGGTGGCACCCTCACCATGCTCCCCAATGTAGGCGGTGATGATCTTGATGACCTGGGCGATCCGGGCCGGGTCGACGATGACGATGGGAAGGGGGGGACCCCCGATCAGGGTCGACAGGTCGCAGGTCACCTCCTCAAGCTCCAGCTCGCCGCTGAAGGAGAGGCTCAGCTCCAGGAGGTGGGAGGCGTGGGCAACCCGCTGTCGCACCTCCTCACTGGCCGGGTGCCCCTCCCTTTGGAGGAGGAGGGCAATCTCTTCAAGGGGCGCCTTCAGCCCTTCGCCGATGTTGGCAAAGAACTCATCCCGCTTGGTGGTGGCCCGCTCCGCCTCCTCGGCGGCACGGTTGGCGCTGCTGAGCAGCAGGGCACCCTTGATGGCGCTGCTGACCGCACTGCGGATATCCTCCATCAGCGAGCCGCTGTAGCGGGTGGTCCCCAGCACCAGATAGCCGAGCGGCTGGTTCTCCATATAGAGAGGCTCGACGACATAGATTGCCTTGGGAAGGGCCTGGTTGATCGGCTCTGGCAGCAGCAGGTCCTTGTCAAAGGAGGTCTGTCCGGGAAAGTGCTGCGCCCCATCATAGCCGCCGATGAAGAGCGAGCTCTCACCGGTATGGAGCACCAGATAGCCCTGTCCGATGCCCAGCTCCACCAGGTACTGTTGGAGGAGCAACGGGATGGCATCGAGGGAGCGCAGGCTGAGCAACTCCCCATTCAGCTCATCCAGGCGCCGCCCCTGCATGGCAAGCTCATAGGCGTGTTCATGGGAGACGAGGTCCCGCTGGCGCAAGAAGAGCTCGCCGATGGCGTGGGCCGCCCCCTCTCGGAAGGCCGGGGAACCAAAGAATTCACAGTAGAAGAAGAGCGCCTCACTGAGGAGGTTGGAGTCACCATCGTTGTCGAGGTAGCGGTAGACAAGAGCCTCGAGCAGGGGCAGATACGCCGCCTCGTCCATCGGCGGCGAGGAGATGATCCTCCTCAGCTCTGATGCCTCCCGCTCATTGAGGGAGAGGGCCTGGATGAGCCAGGCGATATAGTGCTGCACCTCCCCGACGGCGTGACGCGCCTGTTCAACGGTCCCGAGCGAGTAGCGGCAGCCACAGGAGCGGCGGATGACCGGATGGGAAGGAAGCATGACGTCGAGGTTTGCAGACCCCTTCCCGTCCATGAGGTTCATCAAGAGCGAGAAGGAGACCTGGGCAAGCTCCACGACCGGCATCCGGCTCGTGGTTGCCGGGACACGCAGGAGCCGGCTCTCCCGGCTATCGTTATAGCCGACGATTCTGAAGTCCTTGGCCACGGTGTAGCCGAGCGCTTCCAGTCGCTTGGAGGCGGCGAACATCATCATGTCGCTCGAGCAGACCAGGGTATCGAAGTCGAGGCCGGGGATGAGGCCGCGCTCGACAACCAGCTGGTCGACGGCCTTCGCCCCCTCGGTCCAGGCCATCGGGTCGCTGATCAGGCGGGTGTCCTGGGCGATGCCCGCCTGGCCGAGGGCATCACAGTAGGCGCGCCAGCGATCCTGGGCGGAGTAGTGGTTCTCGGGCCCCCTGATGAAGGCGATCCGCTTCGCATTGTGACGGCTGATACAGTGGAGGACCAATGACTGGATGCCGCCATATGCATCGAAGGAGACCGATGGCGAGCCGTTCTTCTTTATTCCGATGGAGACGATGGGCATCGGATCGAGCCCATCGAGGAAGGCAAGCACCTCCTGGGGGCTGACGTATCCGCCGAGTGCGCTGGACCAGGAGATCAGGGCATCGATATTCTTTCGGTTGGCCAGGGGGTAGATGGCATTGCGCAGATACTCCTGCCCCTCAGGGCTCTCCAGTCTCCCCCCGGCAAAGACGAAGAGGGACTCGTTGCTCTGTGCAACATGCTTGGCCATCTCTCGCCAGAGGCTGATTGAGGAACCGGTGTGCATCGAGGCGAGAAGGAGGCCGATCCTCCGCTGATGCTGTTGCTTGCTGACCATCATACGTGACTATAACACAGCTCGATGAGCTTGACAGCACAAAGGGGCAACGGGTATTCTTTGGAACGATGTTTCAATTTCAGATTGTCGAGAAGAAGCTCAAGACCCTGAACACCTCGCTCGAACGCCTGATGCCGGCCCTCACGCCGCTGGGAATCGTGGTGGGACTCATCCTGGGCCGGCGCATCGAAGCGCTCGGTTCCCTCACCCCCTTCCTCTTTGCCGCCATCACCTTCATCGGAGGCCTGGGCATCTCCGCCCGCCAGTTCGGGGAGGTCGTCAGGCGCCCCAAGGGCTTGGTCGTCTTTCTCCTCGGCTCGATCGTGATCATGCCCCTGGTCAGCTGGTTTCTGGCCACCATCGCCTTCGGCTCCAACGCCGAGATCAAGACCGGCATCATCCTGGTGTCTGCAATCCCGACTGCCCTGACCGGTTATATCTGGAGCTCGATCTACAAGGGCAATGAGCCGTTGTCCCTGACCATCATCCTCCTCGGCACGCTCGTCGCCCCGCTGGCCACCCCCCTGATCGTAAGGGTCCTGGGAGGGGCGAACGTGATCATCGACAGCCGGGGCATGATGACCTCCCTCCTCTACCTGGTGGTCATCCCCACCACCCTCGGCTCGGTGATCAACACGATGACCCGATCACGGGTGAATGAGCACATCACCCCGTCTCTGAAGCCCTTCTCCAAGATCGCGCTGGTGATGATCATCATCATAAACACCGCCGCAGTCAGCGAGCAGCTCCTCTCCAACCTCTCCTGGTCCTATGTGGGCATCGCCCTCTGTTCACTGCTCATCGCCATCAGCGGCTATCCGATCGGAGCGGGCCTCGCCCGCCTCTTCGGCGTTGAGACCGGCGATGCAATCAGCCTGACCTTCTCGATCTCGATGCGGAACATCAGTGCCGCCCTCGTCCTCGCTATCCAGTATTTCCCCCCGGCAACAGCGTTGCCGGTAATCTTTGGAATCGTCTTCCAGCAGAGCACTGCCGCCTTGATGGCATCCCTCCTGTTTGGAAAATCAAACCCATCACCTACCATGGCAAAGGAGCAATCGTCGTGAAATCAATTACCGATGTACACACACCAACAACCCGCCCTGAGCGGATCCTTCAATTCGGGGAAGGCAACTTCCTGCGTGCCTTCGTCGATTGGATGGTCGACATCCTCAACGAGCAGGGCGACTTCAACGGCAACGTCGTGGCTGTCCAGCCGATCGCCCAGGGCATGGGCGAGATGATCAACGCCCAGAATGGCCTCTATACCACCGTGCTGCGCGGCGTGCAGGGCGGGGAGCGGGTCGAGGAGCTGAGGACCATCAAGAGCTTGAGCCGGGTCCTCAACCCCTATGAGGCAGAGGGGTGGCAGGCATACCAGGCAGTAGCCGAGAGCCCCGACCTCCGCTTCGTCGTCTCCAACACCACCGAAGCGGGCATCGCCTACGTCGAGGAGGCGTATACCGAGGAGCGGGTGCAGCAGAGCTTCCCGGCCAAGGTCTGTGCCCTCCTCTATCGGCGCTACAAGCACTTCGGCGGCGACCCGGCCAAGGGCCTGGTCTTCATCCCCTGCGAGCTCATCGACAAGAACGGCGAGATGCTCAGGTCCATCGTGCTCCGCCACAGCGATGAGTGGGGCCTCGAGGCGGGCTTCAGGGCGTGGGTCGAAGAGTCGTGTGACTTCCTCAACTCGCTGGTCGACCGCATCGTCCCCGGCTACCCACGAGCCGAGGCCGCAGCGCTTGAGGAGCGGCTGGGCTACAGTGACAAGGTCATCGTCAGCGCCGAGATCTTCCACCTCTGGGTCATCGAATACACGAAGCACCCCTATAGCGAGGAGCTGCCCTTCGACAAGGTCGGCCTGAACGTCATCTGGACCGACGACATGAGCTTCTACCGCACCCGCAAGGTGAGGATCCTCAACGGTGCCCATACGATGAGCGTCCTGGCCGCCTACCAGGCAGGCCACCAGACCGTCCAGGACTGCATCGCGGACAAGGAGCTGCTCTACCCCTTCATGTACAACGGCATCTTCGAGGAGATCATCGCCTCGATGGATGGTTCGAAGAAGGAGCTCGAGAGCTTTGCCGCCGATGTGCTGGAGCGCTTCGAGAATCCGTACAACCCTCACCAGCTGCTCTCCATCTCACTCAACTCCGTCTCGAAGTTCAAGACCCGGAATCTCCCCTCCCTGCTTGGCTACGTAGAGAAGAAGAAGGCCCTTCCCAAGCGCCTCGTCTTCTCCCTTGCCGCCTTGATCAGCTTCTATGAGGGCACTGAGTTCGAGGGCACCGCTCTGAAGGGATCGAGGGATGGACAGACCTATCTCATCCAGGACAGCGCCGACATCCTCGCTGTCTTCCAGCGCCTCTACCTGCAGGGTGGGACGGCTGAGAAGAAGGCCAAGCGCCTTGCAGAGGCGATCCTCTCCACCACCGCCTGGTGGGGTGAGGACCTCACCAAGGTCGAAGGCCTTGAGGCAATGGTCGAGAAGTATCTTGTACAGATTTGGACAGTCGGCATGGCCGCTGCCATGAAGGAGATAGTATGAAGAACGTCCCCTACCTGAGAGTACACCCCGCCGATACCGTCGCTGTGGCCGTCTCCCCGCTTGAGGCGGGCACCACCGTGGTGATCGACGATCTCTCCATCACCCTCGTCGAAGCGATCCCCCAGGGCCACAAGTTCAGCCTCAAGGCGATCGAGAAGGGCGAGCCCATCATCAAGTATGGCGCTCCCATCGGGGGGGCCAAGACCGCTATCGGCGTGGGCATGCACGTCCACGACACCAACATCCGCACCCTCCTCGAGGAGGAGGGCACGTACGTCTGGGATGAGGCACAAGTAGCGCACTTCGCCCAGAAGGCAGCCCTTCTGGAGGATGCGTACCGGGGCAAGATCCCCACCATCAAGGCGTACAAGCGCCCTGACGGGAAGATCGGCATCCGCAACGAGATCTGGATCGTTCCCACGGTGGGGTGCGTGAACCGCACCGCAGAGATCCTCATCCGCTGGGCCGAGGAGACCCTCGCCCCCGCCCCCTTCTTCGACGGCATCCATGTGTGGACCCACCCCTGGGGCTGCTCCCAGCTTGGCGATGACCATGAGAACACCCGGACCATCCTCGCCGACCTGGTGTGCCACCCCAATGCCGGAGGGGTCCTGGTCCTCTCCCTCGGGTGTGAGAACAACACCCCCGAGTCGTTCAGAAAACTGCTCGGGCCCGTTGACGAGACGAGGGTGAAGTTCCTCACCACGCAGAGCGTCGATGATGAGCTCGAGGCCGCCAAGGCGATGATCAGGGAGCTCTATGAGGCGATGAGGGAGGATCGACGGGAAGAGGTCGGCATGGACAACCTCATCGTCGGCTTCAAGTGCGGTGGCTCGGATGGGATGAGCGGCATCACCGCGAACCCCCTCGTCGGCCGCTTCTGTGATGCGTTGACCGCCATGGGTGGCAGTGCCATCCTCACCGAGGTGCCGGAGATGTTCGGCGCTGAACAGCTGTTGATGAACCGTACCGTCGACCGCGAGGTCTTCGAGAAGACGGTGAAGCTGATCAATGACTTCAAGCACTACTTCACCGCCCACGACCAGGTTGTCTACGAGAACCCCTCGCCGGGCAACAAGGAGGGGGGCATCTCCACCCTCGAGGACAAGAGCCTCGGCTGTATCCAGAAGGGGGGGGAGGCGATGATCACCGATGTGATCGCCTACGGTGATCGGGTCTCGAAGCGGGGGCTCACCCTCCTCTCGGGCCCGGGCAACGACATTGTGTCGACGACCGCCCTGACGGCCAGTGGCGCACACATCATCCTCTTCACCACCGGCCGTGGCACCCCGCTCGGAGCACCGGTGCCGACGATCAAGATTTCCAGCAACACCCCGCTTGCCGAAAAGAAGGCGAACTGGATCGACTTCGATGGGGGGCGCCTCCTCCGCGAGGAGGGCGATGAGGTCCTCAGTGACCTGATAGCACTCATCAAGGCCATTGCAAGTGGCGAGAAGAGGGCGCAGAATGAAATCAACGGATATAGAGAGATATCCATTTTCAAGGATGGAGTCATCCTTTGACAAGGAGTACCAGATGAAACAATTCATGGACGATAATTTTCTCCTGAAGACCAAGACAGCACAGATTCTCTTCCACGACTATGCCAAGGATGAGATGATCTACGACTACCACTGCCACCTCATCCCCCAGGAGATCGCAGAGAACAAGCGCTTTACCACCATCACCGACGCCTGGCTCGGCGGGGATCACTACAAGTGGCGCATCATGCGGGCCAATGGGGTGGACGAGGCGTTGGTGACCGGCAAGGACACCGACCCCTTCGACAAGTTCGTCGCTTGGGCCGAGACGCTGGAGCGTGCGATGGGCAACCCCCTCTACCACTGGACCCACCTGGAGCTGCAACGCTACTTCGGCATCACCGAGCCGCTGAACAAGAGGAGCGCCAAGGCGATCTACGATGAGGCGAACCGCCAGTTCAAGGAGAACGAGGCCCTCAGCGTCAAGGGGATCATGAAGGAGTTCAAGGTCTATGCGGTGGGCACCACCGACGACCCTGCCGACGACCTCGCCTGGCACAAGAACATCGCAGGACAGGCAGATTTCCCGAGCAAGGTCATCCCCTCCTATCGCCCCGACAAGGCATTGGGCATCGAGAAGAGTGACTTTGTCGCCTACATCCAGAAGCTCTCTGCAGCCGCCGGGATGGAGATTGCCTCCATCTCCGACGTCGTCGCCGCCCTGGTCAAGCGCCTCGACTTCTTCGTCTCGATGGGGTGCAGGGCCAGCGACCACGCCCTGGTCACCGGCGTGGCCATCTTCAAGAGCGAGGCTGAGGTCAACGCCATCTTCACCAAGCGGATGGAGGGGGCAGCGCTCAGCGACGAGGAGATCGAGGCGTACAAGACCTTCGTCCTCACCGCCCTGGCCCGTGCCTACAGCAAGCGGGACATCGCCATGCAGCTGCACTTCGCCTCCATCAGGGACAACAACGGCAAGATGTTCGCCGCTCTCGGACCCGATACCGGCTACGATGCCTCCCATGACCTGAGCCTTGCAGCCAAGCTCTCGGCATTCCTCAACAACCTCTCGGTCACCGGAGAGGTGCCCAAGACAATCCTCTACACCCTCAACCCCAAGGACTACTACCCCCTGGCCACCCTGATGGGGTGCTACCAGGATGGCCAGCCGGGCAAGATGCAGCTGGGCAGCGCCTGGTGGTTCGCCGACCACAAGGATGGGATGGAGGAGCAGATGAAGGTCCTGGGCAACGTCGGCCTGCTCTCACGCTTCGTGGGCATGCTCACCGATAGCCGCTCCTTCCTCTCCTACCCCCGACACGAGTACTTCAGGCGCATCCTCTGCAACATCTGGGGCACCTGGGCCGAGGAGGGGGAGATCCCATACGACCTTGATCTGATTGGCAGCTTCGTGCGCGACATCAGTTTCAAGAATGCCAAGGCATACTTCGAGGGATAGGAGAGTGAAGAAGGAGACAGACGGCAAGGAGGAGCGCCAGCAGCAGACCAGCGGGGTCATCAGGACCATCGCGATCCTGGAGGCGCTCAGCCGACACCGTTCGATCAACCTGGAGAACCTAGCGAAAACCACAGCGTTGCCCAAGGCGACGCTGTTGCGCTTTCTCTCGACCCTGGTGAGCCTCGGGTACGTCCACCGTGACCCGAGTGACCAGTACAGCCTCACGCTGAAGATGTTCAGTGTCGGCAGCCGCGGCCTTGAGCACCTCGACCTGATCAACCTCGCCAACCCGATCGCCCAGGGCCTCTGCGACAGACTGGGCGAGACGGTGCACATGGGGGTGCTGGAGGAGGATGAGGCGGTCTATGTGCTGAAGAAGGAGTCCTCCTTCACCATCCGCATGTACTCGCGCGTCGGAAAATCCATCCCCCTCTACTGCACGGCGATCGGCAAGATCCTGCTCAGCGACATGGATGAGGGGCAGCTCTCCTCCTACCTGGAGCGGGTCACGCTCAAGCCATTCACCCCCAACACCATCCGCAGCCGGGCCATGCTCGAAGAGGAGCTGGCTCGCATCAGGGAGCGGGGGTGGGCGCAGGACAACGAGGAGCACGAGATGGGCACGCTCTGCATCGGGGCGCCCATCAAGGACTACTCGGGCTCGGTGATCGCTGCCATCAGCGTCTCGTGGCCGATGTTCCGCTACAACGAAGAGGAGGAGAAGCGCAACACCAGCGCCATCCTCGAGGCATCAGAGACCCTCTCGGCCCTCTTCGGCTACACAAAGGGGGCGTGATGGAACGACCTATCCGTTGGGGCATGATCGGCTGTGGATCGGTGACCGAACAGAAGAGCGGGCCCGGTCTCTACAAGGCCAAGGACTCCGAGCTCGTGGCGGTGATGAGCCGTACCCGCTCACGGGCCGAGGATTGGGCCCGGCGCCACAAGGTGGCCCGCGCCTATGACAACATCGATGCCCTCCTCAGCGACCCTGAGGTCGACGCCATCTATGTGGCCACCCACCCCAACACCCATCGCCTCTATACCCTCCTCTCCGCCGACTGCGGCAAGCCGGTCTACTGTGAGAAGCCGCTGGGGATGAATTGGGAGGAGTCGCAGCAGATGGTCTCATTCTGCAAGGAGCGGAACGTCCCCCTCTTCTCGGCCTACTACCGCCGTGCCCTGCCCAAGTACCAGATGGTGAAGGCTCTCATCGATGGGGGCCGCTATGGCAGTGCACGGGGGGTGCACATCTACATGGGCCAGGCCATCGCAGACGAAGATCGCACGGACGGCGGCACCTGGCGGGTACGAACCGAGATCAGCGGCGGGGGCAAGTTCCACGACGTGGGCTCACACGCCCTCGACCTGATCGACTGGTTCTTCGGCCCCATCACCCGGGCCTCCGGGACGGGGATGAACCAGAGCGGGGCCTACGAGGCCGACGACCTAGTCCACGGCCACTTCACCACCGCCGGCGGTGTGGCTGGAACCGGCCTCTGGGCCTTCAATACCTGCCGGAACGAGGATTACACCACCATCATCCTCGAGGGGGCGAAGATTGAGTACTCGGTCCTCGACATCGCCGCCCCGATCACCGTCACCACCGCGGCGGGGACAGAGGTCATCGCCGTCCCCTCCCCACCCGAGCACGTCGCCCAACCCTTGATCGAAACGGTCGTCGACGACCTCTTGGGTAGGGGGGTGTGCCCGAGCACCGGAGAGTCGGGTTCACGCACCGATTGGGTCATCGAGCAGCTGCTCAAAGGAGAGTGACCATGTACGTATCGCACAGAGACACCATCGAGGGGAAGAAGATCTCAGAGCTGGTGACCAAGCAGCTTCTGGTCACGCCCGAACAGGGGTGGGAGGGTCATGTGATGCGCCTCTTCACCCTCGCACCAGAGGGTGCGGCACCCCGCCACAGCCACGACTGGGAGCACATCATCTACGTCCTCGAGGGTGACGGCAACCTCTACCTCGAGGGGGAGGACCACCGGCTGAGCGCCGGCTCGGTCGCCTATGTCCCCGCCCTGAGCGACCACCAGGTCGCAAACCGGGGCAATGGCGACTTCGCCTTCATCTGCATCGTCCCCGAGCGGGGAGACCAGTAGGCGTCAGAAGAAGCCTGCTGACATCAATACACTGATCCACCCGAAGGGGGGGAAGAGGACGGTGAACGCGGTCACAAAGACCGTGGCGCTTACTCGTGGTCGTGGTCGCAGTGCGGCCCGTGCTCGTGCTCGTGGGGGGTGAAGAGCTCATCGAACATCGAGACGATCAGCTCATCGACGATACTGTTCTTCCCCCCATCGACGACCATGACCCCCATCTGCGGTCCGATCTTCTCCAACAGTGGCAGCGATCGCTTGCCGAAGCAGTGGATCGCCTGGACCTTGCCGCGCTCTTCAAAGAGCTTGAGCAGGGAGGCCACGAAGGTGGCGTGCTCCGCCTCGTAATCCTCGACCATTGCAAAGTCGAGGATCTGGTCGCTTTGGGGATCATAGGTGATGCAAAAGGCCGGATAGAGGGGCCGCTCATCCTTCTGCCCCATGATGGGCTCGGGGATGATGCCGGTAATGTAGTAGAGGATCTTGCCCGCCTTCGCCTTCATGCGCTTGAAGTGGAGCTGCCGCTCCTCGTCGGTGAAATAGGCCTGGGGGAAGACGTAGCCGTACGCCTCATCCTGCAGGATCAGGGGTGTCACCTCAAAGCCCTCCCCTCTCCAGGATACCGCAGGCAGGTACTCCCTGCCCTCGCCCTCGCTGACCCCCATCGCATCAAGCCAGGGGGAGAAGGAGTCACTTGTGCCCCGCTTGCCATGGGAGGCGAAGTACCCCTTTGCAAAGATCAGCGCCTCCATGATGAGGATGAGGTCCTCCTCATCCCCTTCGCTGATAAACCATGGGTAGCGGTACTGCTCCTTGAAGCGGAACTGGGGGTAGTCGCCGGTGAAGGGGACCCCGCTCGCGTCGATTGCCTCGAGGTCGCTCTTCTCCAACTCGGAGCGCTCATCGGAGAAGATCGCCAGGAGGCACTCCTGGGCTTGCTCTACCTCCATCGCCTCGAAGAAGGGGCTCTCATCATCGAGGAAGGCGAGGGAGAAGTACCCGGTAAGGCCCGCCTCACCCTTGTAGGCGGCAAAGGCGTTGGAGACGACCGAGACGTAGTAGGGGGTATCATCTTTTGAACGGATGCAGATCAGGTCGCTCTCCGCAAAGACCTCAGAGACGGCCGCTTGGCTGTACGCCTTGGCCACCTCATAGAGTCGCCGATTGGTATGTGTATTGCTCATTGGTCAACTATACAGAATGCACAATCCTTTTCCAATGGCTGAGGCCGATATTGCTATCGCACTGGAAGCCGACTACGATGGGCCCAAGAGGTAGCCGATGACCGGATATGAACGCTTGGCGCGGGCAAAGCGCTTTGACATGAAACGCAGACCATTTCGCCAGCTTGCCATCCTGCGCCCGGTCACCTGGGCGATCACCTACCCCAACACCTGGGCACGGAAGCTGAAGATCAACCGGGTGGGGATGGAGGAGATCAAGCCACCATTCCTCCTCCTCTGCACCCACCACGCCTTCATCGACTTCATGGTCACCACCGCCGCCCTCTTCCCCCATCGCGCCAACTATGTGGTTGCCATCGACGGCTTCATCGCCCGGGAGTGGCTGCTGCGTCTGGTCGGCGGCATCTGCAAGCGCAAGTTCACCACCGACCTGCTCCTCGTGCGCCAGATCAAGGAGGCGCTGAACACGAACAAGGACGTGGTGGCCCTCTACGCCGAGGCGCGCTATACCCATGTGGGCACCACCGCCGTCCTGCCCGACTCCCTCGGCAAGATGGCAAAGCTTGCCAAGGTGCCGGTGGTGATGCTCAACATGCACGGCAACTACCTCAACAGCCCCGCCTGGAACACCAGGAAGCGGGGCGTTGACCTGAGCGCCGACTACTCGCTCCTCTACACTGCCGAAGAGCTCGCCGCCACACCGCTGGGCGAGATCAACCGGAAGATCCGTGCAGCCTTCGAATACGATGAGTACCGCTACCAACGGGAGAACGGGATCCGCATCACCCACCCATGGAGAGCGGAGGGGCTGCACAAACCGCTCTACCAGTGCGCCCACTGCAAGAGCGAGTACACCACCTACTCACAGGGGGCGACCATCGGGTGCTCCGCGTGCAACAAGGTGTGGGAGATGGATGAGTTGGGGCAGTTGAACACCATCAGGATGGCAGACGACGAGACGAGCCTGGTCACCGAGTTCTCCCACATCCCCGACTGGTATGAATTTCAAAGAAGTGAGGTACGCAGGCAGGTCGAGGAGGGGAGCTACCACCTGGAGGTCGAAGCACACGTCGACGCCCTCCCCAATGCCCGCGGCTACATCCCGCTTGGCAGTGCATCCCTGACCCACTCCATGGAGGGCTTCACCCTTGAGGCCACCTTCGATGGCAACTCATTCCTGCTGGTCAAGCCGGTCTCCTCGATGTACTCATGCCACATCGAGTGGGAGTACAAGAAGAAGGGGGACTGCATCGACCTCTCGACCCTCGATGACACCTACTACATCTACCCCAAGGGAAAAAAATTCTCGGTCACCAAGATAGCCCTGGCGACCGAGGAGTTGTTCCAGTATCAGGCGCGTCTAGCGCTGGACCCGTCCTGATCCATCACCCTTGAGAAGGGCCTCGACCTCTTTCTTCGTGGAGAGGTTGAAGTCCCCGCCGATGGAGTGTTTCAGCGTTGAGGAGGCGACAGCGAAGTTGATCGCATACTCCTCGTCATCACCATACTCAGAGAGGGCGTAGATGAGGCCTGCCGAGAAGGAGTCCCCGCCGCCGACGCGGTCGATGATGTCGGTGATCTCATACTGGCGGGAGTGGTAGAAACCGGTCTTCCCGTTGAGTGCGGCACTCCAGCCGTTGACGTCGGCACTCCTGCTCTCGCGCAGTGTGACGGCAATGACCGAGAGGTTGGGGAACTGGCGCTTCACCTCTTCGGTGAGGGCCTTGTAGACATCGACATCCAGCTCGCCGCTGGTCACATCAACGTTCGCCTCGATGCCCAGGCACTTCTGGATATCCTCTTCATTGGCGACGATGACGTCGGTGAACTTCATCATCTCACGCATGACCTCAGGAGCGGTCTTGCCCCACTTCCACAGCTTCTTGCGGTAGTTCAGGTCCACCGACACCGTGGCGCCGGCCTTCTTGGCGCTCTGCATCGCGGCAAGCGCGCTGTCGGCGGCACTCTTGCTAATCGCCGGGGTGATGCCGGTGACGTGCAGCCATGCAGCATCGGCCATGATGGCGTCAAAGTCAAAGTCCTTGGGCTCTGCCAATGCGATGGAGGAGTCAGCCCGGTCGTAGACGACGTTGCTCGGCCGCTGGTTGGCACCGGTCTCCAGGTAGTAGATGCCCACCCGGCCATTGTCCGTCATCTTGATGGAGGAGGTATCGACACCCCACTTGCGCACTTCACGTACTGCTGCCTCTCCGATGTCGTTCTTCGGGAGGGCGGTGACGAATTTTGCGTCCTTGCCGAGCAGGCTCAGCGAAACGGCGACGTTCGCCTCACCACCGCCAAAGGTGGCTTCCAAAAGGGGGGACTGGAAGAACCGCTCGTGTCCAGGGCTCTTCAGACGTAGCATGATCTCGCCAAATGTTACGAATTTCTTACTCATACAACCTCCGTGATATATTCATAGTAATAATACGATTGCCTCTTGCTATTTACCATCATAGAGAGTATGCTAGGCCCTGTCAATACAATTTTGAAACCATGTTTCAAAAAGGAGAATTACAATGTACGACACCATCCTGTCCAAGTTCCAGCAGATCGGTATTGTCCCGGTCGTGAAGATCGATGACGCCACAAAGGCCGAGGGCCTCGCCAAGGCGATGCTCGACGGAGGGATCCCCTGCATCGAGATCACCTTCCGCACCGCTGCCGCCGAAGAGGCGATCAAGCGCGTCACCAAAGCCTATCCTGAGATGCTCGTGGGAGCCGGGACGGTCATCAACGTCGAGTTTGCCGAGAAGGCAGTCGCCGCTGGTGCCAAGTTCATCGTGGCCCCCGGCTTCAACCCTTCGGTCGTTGACTGGTGCATTGAGCGCAACGTCCCCATCCTTCCCGGTGTCTGTACCCCCAGTGACATCGAGGCGGGCCTCAGCCGCGGGCTCTCCACCCTCAAGTTCTTCCCTGCCGAGGCAAGCGGCGGCGTCAACATGCTGAAGAACTTTGCAGGCCCCTTCCCCAACCTGACCTTCATCCCCACCGGTGGCATCGGCCTCCACAACATCCTCGACTACGCCAAGCAGCCCAACATCCTCGCCGTCGGCGGCTCCTGGATGGTCAAGCCCGAGCTCATCGAAGCCGAGGATTGGCCTGCCATAACCAAGCTCTGCAGTGATGCAGTCGCTGCCGTACAGGGCCTCGAGTTCGCCCACGTCGGTATCAACAACAAGAACAAGGACGAAGCAGAGAAGGCCATCGCCCTGTTGGAGACCTTTGGAATGGTGAGAAAGGATGGCAGAGGCTCTACCTTCATGGATACCACCATCGAGGTGTTGCCGATCGTCTTCCGCGGCGAGATGGGCCATTTGGGCTTCAGGTGCCTCAGCGTCGAGCGCACCATGTCCTACCTCGCGACGAAGGGCTTGACCGTCAACGAAGAGACCATCGCCAAGGACGACAAGGGGCGGATCAAGAGCTGCTACTTCAATGAAACAGCCAGTGGGTTTGCGTTACACCTCGTCAGGGCGTAGTTGATGAGAATCATTGCCACCGAAGAGCTCTCCATCTCCCAACAACGGGAGGTGGAGGCCCTCGAGGCGGTGGTACGGAAAGAGGAGGGCCTGCAAA